>MDSV01006376.1_pt1 | contig 11833 bp, 11 predicted proteins | sample 810851 | NCBI WGS metagenome assembly MDSV01 (sample SAMN05326640, study PRJNA326480) | marine metagenome | isolation source: seawater | place: Atlantic Ocean: North East | collected 2012 | reverse complement strand
CCAAAGACTACTATATTTTTCAAACAAAATAAAATAGAATTAAATCATCTTGAACCTGAATCCATTTTCACTATTTCTTCCTTAACAAATTCAAATTTCAAAATGAATTTAGAAAAAGAAACTTTTTTTGCATCCAATTATGCACAAGCATATTATTTAAAATGGAAAAATTTCTTAGAAGCAGTTTCATCATCATCCAATTTAGATGTTAATTCTGAAACATCAATCATTACTACAAAATTAATAAGTGAAATAAAGGAACTGAGTGCTAAAAAATGAAACTTGCATTAATTGGCGCAAATGGAAATGTTGGAGCAGAATTATGTTTTCTTCTAAAAAATGATGTTAATTTAAAACCTATAACAAGAAACAGATTAGGTTCCATTTTTTTAAACCATCATGGATTTGATTGTACAATATCTGACATTTCAAAAGATGTTGATGCAAAAGAATCACTTTCTGATGTTGATGTTGTAGTAATTTCTTCATATGCAACAGACGTATTTACAGGCTCACAAACTCGTTCAAGTCAATTAATTAACGAAAAAATAATTAAAAATTCGGTAAATTTTTCCCCTTCCCATGCTATTATTATCTACTTTAGCACAATTCGTGCATTTTCAAACAAAATTGATCCAAATACTCCAAAAGGCTGGACAAAATCAGGATATGACAAAGAAAAAATTACTTTAGAAAAAATTCTCTTTTCTGAATCTACAAAAATGAAGAAAAAAGCATATGCATTACGTTTGGGTCATGTTTATGGAGATAATCAACCTAGAACCCGTGATTTAAAAAATATATTATCTGGTTCACAAATTTCATTTCAAGTAAAACCTGAAACCAAATCTAATGTTGTTCATACCGTAACAATAAAGGATGCTATACTAAATTGTATAGATTCTGAAACTTCTCCTGGAATTTACTCTTTAGTCAATGTACCACAATGGACTTGGAAAAATGTTATAGATTATTATAAAAAATCTCAAACAATTGTAAATTACAAAACAACAAAAACCTTTCCTCAAGAAAATAGCACAATATGGAATTTTCTTAAATCAAATAAGAAATATCTTGCACCACTACGATATTATATTTCACCAAAATATGATACAAGAATTAATAAAAAATTATCAACAAAACGAATGCTAGCGGCAATTGCTAGTTTAAAGACAGAAACACCATTTCATATGAGTTTATTTGATTATAATCCTATTCCTGGGCCATTTCTAAAAAATTTAAAAAATACCGAAAATTTATTAGAATCATACAATCTTAAAGTTTTTTAATTTTCTAAAATTTTAATTATTATGAATAATAAAATTCGTGTTGCCTTAATCTACAAAGATGATTATCAATTTTTAAGTGGTAAACATTTTGACAATACTACTTATTATTTTTTTATGCATGCACTACGAAGAAATAAAAATTTAGATGTAAAATATTATCCTGCACAAAAAAAATTTGATTGTTTACAATTAAAAAATAAGACAGATATTATTCTACTTCCAATTAATGATATTTCTGGAACCCCAGATGAATTAGAGCATATTAAAGAATTAGATATTCCTGTAGTAAGTAGAATAGGTGATCCACATTATGTAAAAAAATTCAATAATCTTGAATTTCATGAGAAATGGGGAATTGATTATTCATTTAATTTCATGCATAAAGACTACTTCCATCAATTTTATCCAAAAAATTTTGATTATAAAGAAATAATTTTTGGGCTTGAACCTAATCTTTACAATCAAATAAACTCTGATTATGATAATCGTATAAAAAATAAAATCCTAAATTCTGGAGCAATTGGAAAATCTAACATCAAATCACGCGTAGCAAATAAAATATTGAATCCAAAAAGATCTAGTTGGTATTTTTATAAATTAAGAACGATGTGTAATAATTTGAATTACGTTATACATGCACGAGACTTGCCAAATCAAAATCTATCATATCAACAACATTTATCACAATATCTTGCTGCAATAGCTGCTACAACATTTTATCCTACAATTAAATATTGGGAAACTGCTGGATCAGGCTGTCTAACATTTATGGAAATAACCAAATTAAACAGAGGTGATTATCTTGGTTTTCAGGACGGTGTTAATGCCATATTCATTAATGAAAAAAACTATAAACAAAAATTTTCAGAATTTTTAGAAGATCCAAATAATCCAAAATGGGTTAACATTGCTAAAGAAGGACAAATTTTTGCAAGTAAAAAATTCAATAATGATTATGCAGTTGATAATTTAGTTTTATTATTTACAGAGTTACTAAAAAAATAATATTTTATTAATTTGCATGTTTTATCCATGTTCTTATCATGTATCTCTTCATATTATTGTCATTGTGATCTTGAAAGCTAGTTCTACCATGTATGATTCTATGATTATTAAAAAACGTCATATCAAATTTCTTCAAATCGTAGCTTACTGAAAATTTTTCATCATGTATTATCTTGTCTAATTTATCTAGAATGCTGTTTTGTTCATTTGTAAGTGGTTTTTCTGCAATTTTTTGACCTGCATTAATATAATTTCGAAGATATCTGAACATCAATTGATTATTTTGATACTTGAAAATTGGCTCAAATGTAGTTGGTGATTCATTTTCCTTGAATTCTCCTCTTTTATCAAAATGGAATTTTGAGTAAAGCAAATCCAAATTTTCTCGATTAATTGTTAGCATTTGATTATGAATTGTATACACACTAACAAATTTACTTATTCCTCCCGTTTTAGCAGGTCTAATACAAAGTAGACCTACAAAATCAGGTACTTTACTCCATTGTGGACTATCGGTATGAAAAGAGCCTCCTTCATTTGTCTGATGATATCTTCCTCCTGTACTCATTGATTTTCCTTCATCTGTAATTACTACAAATTTTTCATTTTTGATATTCTGTACGTATAATTGACCTAATCCAATTGAAATTAATCTATAAATTTCTTTTACATGTTCATCATTAAAACCTAAAAAAGAATTTCCATCAATTATAAAAAACCCATTACCTTTCATTAAAAACTCATTTTTTAATTTTATAATTTGTTTTTCTAGGTTCGGAAAATCATCTATGTTAGATGATTGAAGTTTATCTTTTTTTTGGTTTAATTCGATGATTGCTCTTTCCTCTATCTTTACAATTAATTTCTCAATTTCATTATCTAAAGATTTTTTCCATGCTAATTTTTCATCATGTATTATATCTTGTAGTATGTCCATCTAATTTTGGTATTTATGTGAGTATATTACTTTTAATCAAAAAATCAAATATAATAATATGAACAAGTTTGTAGTTTTATGCAAAAAAACTTAATCGTAATCTGTATTGATGGTTGTAGATTAGATTTTGCTCAAAACTCTAAAGTTTTTAAAAATACGTTATCTGGAACTAACTTTTTTTCACAATCAATAACTTACGCACCTTATACAAATTCATCCATTCATGCAATTTTAAGTGGGGCTTATGGAAATAGAAATGGTTGTTTTAGTTATTGGCATTCAAATCGTTTCAAACATGATACTTTTTTAACATTAACTGAATATTTCCAAAAAAATAATTATTATACATATGCTGATGTACATTCTGATCTTGTTTTACCTAAAATTGGATTTGATGAATACATTTTATATGATGAAAATAATATTGATTTACAGTCACGTCATTCTAATATAATCAAAAATATTAAAAAAAAATCTAATGAAAAAAAATTCTTCATGTATTTACATTATGAAAGTATACATACTACGATAAAAAATGAAGTTTTGAAAAAACATACTAACTTTGATTTAGAATATTTTGAAAATAAAGAAAAAAATATCAAAAGATATACAAATTTATTTTCTAATGCTGAAAATTATCTAAAAACTATTTTTGAAACAATTACTGAAGAAAATCTGCTTAATTCGACTGATATTTTAGTTATTTCTGATCATGGAATTAGTCTTGGTGAAAAATTTGGTGAACGTGCATATGGTGCATTTTGTTACGATTATACAATTCGAACTTTTGGACTATTCATTAGTTCAGATTTTAATTCAAAAGAAATTTCTCAACAAGTAAGACATGTTGATTTTATGCCTACAATTTTAGATAAATTTGGTATAGATTTAGATCCTAAATTTGAAAAATTAGACGGTGTATCTTTGTTACCATTATTACAAAATCAATCTATGGAAGAATTAGTTTCTTATACTGAAACTGCAAATCCATTAGGAAGTTCTGCACCTCCAAAAAAACCAAACACAAAATGTGTCAGAACATCAAAATGGAAATTAATTTTTAATGAATATAACAATTCAAAAGAGCTTTACAATTTAGAAAAAGATCCACAAGAAGAAAAAAATTTAATTTATGAAAATTTAGAAATTGAAAACTTACTATGGACTCAATTACAAAAAATTATTTCTAGTTAACAAATATTTTTTTTGCAATTTCTAGATCTTGAATTGTATCTATTTCGCACCATTTTCCATTAATACTCTCTGCTTCAATCTTTATTCCACGTTCAATCATTTCTTCTAAAATATCAATTATTTTAGATTTTTTAAAAGATTCTGCATCATGAAATTTTCCTTGATGTTCATCTATTAAATTTGAATATACTTGATTGATTTTCATACATCCTTGATTATTTAATTTCATTAAACCAATAAATTCCCCAATTTTATATTTCTCAGTATAAAATTTCATATTTTTGAAAATTCTTTTTACATCTCCATTTAGTATTGAAACTTTGTCCGCATCATCAATTGGATTATCATTTCTTGTTTCATATTTTTCCCAATTCATATCTATTGCAATTGAAATTTCTGAATTATTATTCAAAATTTGTTTTAAAATTGATTCATCAAATATTATATCTGCAAAAATTATTAAAAGATCATCTTGAATTTCCTTTGAAGCAACAAATAAGCTCCCTAATTGATCATGTTCTTTGAATTTATTATCATTAATGTATTTTATATTGTTAAATTGATATTTTTCAGAAAATGGTCCAGTAATAACAATTATTTCATTTATTCCAAATTTATTCAATAATTTAATTTGTCTTTCTAAAATAGAACTTCCATTAACATCTATCAATGGTTTAGGAGTATCTTTTGTTAATACTCCCATTCTGCTACCTTCACCTGCAGCGATAAAAATTGCTTTCATGTTATTTTCTGATCGAATTCATGAATCTTATTTTAATATGAGTTGGATTATGTGTAATTCTTTGACTAACAATTTTTTTTGTTTTAATTTTTATGATAATCATAATAGGTCCAGAGTTATTTTTTATTTTACGTAAGGTTCTTCTAAGATTGCTTTCAGTTTCATTTTCATACACGTGATAGTTTGCACTTTGTGCAATGTTTTTTATTTTTACAGATTTTGAATTTGTTGGTTGACCACCAGTTGATTCATGACTGGCATTATCAAAAACTATATGAACTAAATTTTTTGGCTTCAAACTTCCAATTGTTACTAATGAACCCAAATTCATCAAAATATTCCCATCTCCATCAAAAACAAAAATTCTTTTTCTTGGATTCTTCATTGCAACTCCTAATCCAATTGATGATGCTAATCCCATTGAACCTATCATGTAAAAATTACTTTCTTTATCCTCAACATTAAACAAATCTCTACTAATGAATCCATTTGCAGAAATTATTGGATTTTTCCCAATTTCATCAATTACTATTTTCATTGCTTCTTTTCTAATCAAGGAATTCTCTCCTTACAATCAATGCACATGGAATTTCTTCTCCATTTTTTCGTAATGCCCATTCACATGCATTCTTCCAATTTTTTTCAGTGATTATTCTTGATTGTAATCCTAAAATTTTTATCAATTCTGGTTGAATTTTACCAATTTTTGTATGCTCGGGTGCATCTCCTGGTAAATATCCTCTCCACCCAATTAAAAAAATTAATGGAATTTTGTATAATTGAACTAGTGATGTGATTGTACTTAGTGAATTAGCAAATCCTGCATTTTGCATAAACACCAATGATTTACTTTGTGAAAGTGACATGCCGACCGCAATACCGATAGCTTCTTCTTCTCTTGTTGAAATAATGATCTTTTTCTTTTGTAATCCTTCTTCAATAAATTTTTTTAATGTTGAATCTGGTACTCCAACAAAATTTTTTACCCCTTTCTTTAAGAAAAAATTAAAAATATTAGATTGAAAACTTTTTGTCAATTGATATAACCCATGTTTCTCAATTTTCTTTCAATATCTTTCTCTTGTGAATGTATTTCAAACATTTTTTGTAATTCAAAAATTTCTTCCATTGACGAAATTTCTTCATCTACGTCATTCAAGCTATTTGCTTTTTCCAATTTTTTTAATAGTAGTGACATAGCTTTATGTGCAATTCTTAATGTTTGATTTGCATAAATTACCATTTTAATATCGTGTTCTATCAACTCATCTATAGTTACACTACCATAAGATGTTGGAACGACTACTATTGGAATTTGACCTTTCCATAAATTACAAAATTCAAAAACTTCTTTTGGTGTATTACTTTTTGAATGAATTAAAATTGCATCTGCACCAGCATTTTCGTATGCGGTAGCACGCTTAATTGCTTCATCCACACCTAATCCTGCAATTAATGCTTCAGTTCTTGCAATAATTAGGAAATCTTGATTCGTTTTTGATTCTTTTCCAGCAATGATCTTTGCAACAAATTCTTTTTCGCTCAATAATTCTTGTTTACCATTTTTTAACAAGCTATTTTGTTTTGGAAAAATTTTATCTTCAATACTTATTCCCGCAACACCGGCTTGTTCATATTGTTTTACTAAATGAGAAACATTTGAAGGTCCTCCAAATCCTGTGTCACAATCTGCAATAATTGGAATATCACATGAATCTACCATGTTTTTTGCAACTTGTAAAAACTCCGTCATTGTCATAATGCTTGCATCTGGAACTGCATGTGTAGCTGAAATTGCAAAACTACCCGCCCATACCGCATCAAAATCATTAATTTCTACTAGTTTGGCTGACATTGCATCAAAAGCCCCTCCAATTTTTAAAATTGATTTTTCCTTAATTTTTTTTCTTAATTGTTCAGATCCATTAGACATTATTGATTGCTTTATATCAAGTTATAAAAAATATACCATGGTTTAGTAGTTATGTTTCAAATCAAACAACCATCTCATATTATTACAGGAAAAAATTCATGCAAAACTTTTCCTTTTGATGAAAATTCTTTAATAATAACTTCAAAAGGTGCAAAAAAACGTGGATGGTTAGATTATCTATCTCTAAGAAATTATCAATTATTTGATAGTGTTGAACCTAACCCATCACTTGAAACTGCAAAAAAAATCATTGATAAATTTTGTAACGTACAAATTTCTAACGTTGTTGGTATTGGTGGCGGAAGTAGTCTTGATGTAGCAAAATATGTAGGATTCAAACTACAAAAAAAGAAAATTATGATTCCAACAACATTTGGAAGTGGTAGTGAAGTTACACGTATATCTGTTTTAAAAGTTAATGGAAAAAAACAAAGTTTTCATGATGATGGGTTATTTGCTGATATTGCAATTGTTGATTCACATTTTATTGAAGATTCCCCAATTGAAATAATTAGAAATTCTGCTATAGATGCTATGGCACAGTGTTCTGAGGGTTATGATAGCAAAAACGGAAATCCATATACAAAATTCCTTTGTGATCATGCATTTGAATTATTAGAAGATGGCGTATTACAAATGAATAAAGAAAAAATTGTTTTAGGTTCATTAATTTCTGGTTTAGGATTTGGTAATTGCTCCACAACTTTAGGTCATGCATTATCATATGTTTATTCTAATGAAGGGTTTTCACATGGGCATGCTTTAGCATATACTACTTCTGTTGCCCATGAATTCAACAATTCTAAATTTACAGAACGTTTTCAAAAAATTGTTAAAAAATTAAATTTTCCAAAAATTTCATTATTAGAAAATATTGATATTGCCACAGATTTGATTTTTAAAGATAGAAAACACTTAGATAATAATCCAAAGATAGTCAAAAAACAAGATATTGCTAATCTTCTAAAACAAATCAATTTTAAAAATTAAGTATTCATGCATTCGTTATTTATGGTAGGAAATTTATTTGACAATTATAGCTGATTGTTGAAGTGATAACTCCTGATAAAAAAACTAACATATTATTTTTAGTTCTTGATGGATTTCGTGGCGATCTATGTTATGGAAAAAAGAAAACATCAAAAACTCCAAACATTGACAAACTGATAAAAAATGGCACATATTTTCAAAATGCAATTTCTTCTGGGGCAAGCTCCACCCCATCTGTTTCTAGTATTCTTACTTCACTTTATCCATTTGAATCATTAGTACAGGATGGTGATATTTTCAAAATTAATCCAAAACTTACCACACATGTCAATGAATTACAAAAAAATGGATATAACACACATGCAATAATACAAGATTCATTACATCATATAGGTTTTAGAAGTATTTTTGGGCAGAATCTCTATACATACGATCATGCAAATGAAAAAGTTTGGTCTGGTTTAGGTACAAAAATAATTGAAAAAATCAACGCTATAAAAAATTCAGATCCATGGTTTTGTTATATCCAACTATATGATCTTAATTTATTAATTTATCCAAAAAACATGCAAGAAGAAAAAGGTCCAGTTCAAATCAAAGATAAAAAATTTGGGAAAAATTATTACGAAAGAATCATTTCTGCTCAGGATTATTGGATTGGAAAAATTATTGATAGTATAGATAAAGAAAATACATTAATTATTTTTACAGCTGATCATGGCCTTGAATCTGGAGCATATGATGAAGAACTTCAAAATTTTGATTATAGTCAACGTGAAAAACGTAATGTTTCACCTGGGCTATTTCATAAAATTGCAATGAAAAATAAATCAGTTATTCCCTTTAGGAAACAGCTTGCTGGAAAATATAAACAATTTATTCAAAACAAAACTAAAAAACTACAAACTCCAGAATTTAATAAACTTCAAAATCAAAAAATTCCTCCATATCGAAAAAGATTGATGCAACTTTCGGCAATGTTTGAATCTCATATATTTGATGATCGAATACATGTGCCGTTAATTTTCTGTTACCCAACAATTCCCAAAGAAAAAAAGATTAATTCACTTGTTAGAAGTATTGATATTTTTCCATCAATCTTTGATCTATGTAATTTAAGAACCAGTTTAGTTAATCGTAGAGGAAGAAGTCTTAAACCATTATTTTCAGATTCGAAACTTGAAGAATTACCAAATTTCATTCAAAGTCCTGGTAATGGAACTAGATCTGCAGGGCATAGAGATTCAAATGTGGTTGGAATACGTACATCTGAATTTAAATATTTTAGAGATAAAGATGATCCAAAAAAAAATATCAATCTTTTTAATTTGAAAGAGGATCCACTTGAGGAATATAATATAGAATCTGAAAATTCTAATTTAGTAGAAAATTTTGAACAAATCTTAGAAAGAATAGATCCTCAAAAAAATTTTAGTATAAAAGAACTTAAAGATGATGAAGATGAAATTGGAATTGAAGAGGCAAAAGAAATAGAAAAGAAGCTACGTGATGCAGGTTATATAACTTAATTTCTCTTGGGAAATTAATCTAATTTTTTATATTACTTAAAATTTAATTTAACATGAAAAAATTTTTTCCATATTTTGTTATAACAGGTTTTTCACTTTTTATATTCACATTAGCCATTTTAGTAACACCTAATGGAGATGTTCCAACAAGTAAATTAGATTCATTTTTTATTGATGATATGACAAATTCCCAATTTTCTAATATGGATTTATCTGGTCAAGATTTTACTGGTAAAGATTTATCAGATTCAAATTTACAAAATTCAAAAATTTTTGGTTCAAATTTCCGAATGACAAATTTACAGAATGTAGATTTTAGTGGATCTAATTTATCCGGATCTGATCTTGCAGAATCTAATCTATCTGGTGCCGATTTAAGTGATAGTAAATTGATACATGCAAGATTTTACAAAACGAATCTTCAAAATACTAATTTTGAGGGTGCTGATCTAACTAGGGCAAATTTTTGTGGTCAGGAATTAGTTGGTCGAGTTTTTGTTGGTGCAAATTTGCAAGGTGCAGATTTACATAAATCCGACTTGCTTTATGCTGATCTTAAAGATACAATTTTGATTGGTGCTGATCTAAGTAACGCAAATCTATCTGGTGCTGATCTAAGTAATTCTGATCTATCTGGTGTCAATTTTCGCGATGCAAATCTTTACGGTGCTGATCTAAGTAACGCAAATCTATCTGGTGCTGATCTTACAAATGCAAATTTACAAAATACAAATTTAAGTAATTCTGATCTAACTGGAGTAAATATTTTTGGTGTAAATTTTGAATCATCCAATACTGAAAATACTATTTTTATTAATACAAAGAATGAATATATCGAATACATTGATGTGGGGAGCAATTCATTAGATGAAGATTTACGATTCAAAGATTTTTCAAATAAAGATTTACGTGAGGTTGATTTTTCATACCGCAATTTATCGGGTGTCAACTTTTCAAATTCTGATCTTACAGGTGCAAATTTTTATTATTCAATACTAGATGAAACTAATTTTGAGGGTGCTGATCTAACTAATGCCAAAATGACAGGTACATCATTACAAAAATCTAATTTACAAAATGCCATTCTTGAAAAAACAATCCTATATCATGCCAATCTTGATTCTGCAGATCTTTCTGGATTGGATTTTTCTAACTTAGATCTATCGGGTGTCAACTTTTCAAACTCCAAATTATCACATTCAATTTTTGAAAATTCAAAACTATTTGGATCTGATTTTTCTTATACAGATTTACAATATTCAAATTTTGAATCAGCAAATCTATCAGGTGCAAATCTTCAGGATGCAAATCTCCAAAATTCAAATTTTAAAAATGCAAATTTACAATTTGTAAATTTTAAAAATCCATTTAAAGCAATGACTAGTGAATTTGACTATTTTTCTAATGTAAATTTTGAAGGTGCAAATTTCTATGGTGCATATCTAAATAAATCTGATCTATCTGACACAAATCTTAAGGATTCTAACTTTGAAGGTACTGATTTGAGACATGCGAATTTATCTGGTTCTGATTTATCAGGTAGTCTTTTTAAAAATACAAAACTTGTTGGTACGACAATTGATGGTGTTACATATGATGAAATGTCATTGTTATTAATTGATCACACATTCCAAAATACAATGGAACCATTTTCCGATAAACTTGGTTATGGAAAGCGTGCGATAGATAAAATCTTTGATAAATATATCTTCAATTCTATTTAATATTTGAACGAACCATTTTTTTGAAGAATTCCAGATCTCTTTCTTTATTAACATCTCGATTTTCCATAAATTGTTTTAATTCTTTTTGTATTTCGCTAATTTGTTTCATTTCTTCATCAGTCAATTTTTCATTATTTTGTGCTTTCAACAAAATTTCTGTTATTGATAAATTTAATTTCAAAATATTTTCTGAATTAACTAACATTCTTATCATGTATGGATTTGTTTCAACAGAAATATCTACTTCTGCTTTTCTAGCAGTAGTTCTTTTGAAATGTGAATATCCAGTTATAATAAGAATAGGTACCCCAATAGTTACAAAAATTATGACATAATGTAAAAATGTTGGAAAAATATCTGTAAGGAATGGAATTTTCTCAACTGCTAGATAATATGTTACTGTTAGTGTATTTACCGCTGAAAGTATGAATGCAAAATACATAGACCAACCAGTTCGAAAATACATCCAGGAACGGAATCCTAGGTTCTT
>MDSV01154902.1_pt1 | contig 11835 bp, 10 predicted proteins | sample 810851 | NCBI WGS metagenome assembly MDSV01 (sample SAMN05326640, study PRJNA326480) | marine metagenome | isolation source: seawater | place: Atlantic Ocean: North East | collected 2012 | reverse complement strand
TTATTGGTGAAATCATAATTATTTATTGAACACATAGCATTATGAGTTTTAATATAATTAGTTTTATTATTTAGATTAATTAATGATTGCATATTTACCCAATTTTTTGCTATATCAGCAAAATTTTTATAATCTATATTTAACATTTTAAATTTTTTTGAAACTGGGAACGTTTCTACAGAAAAAAGGTCGTCAATTTTTGAATTAATTGAAAAAGATGTGTCTGATGAGTTAAAATAAGATTTCAAAAAAAGCTTCATCCAAGTATTTCCACTTTTAGGGTATGAAGCAATCCAAGTGATCATTATGAATTAATTATATCCAATAAAAAAAATCAATATATAATAAATTTATGACTATTTATGCTTTATCGAGCGGACCTGGTGTTTCTGGAGTGGCAGTTATCAGAATCTCAGGCTCTAAAGCCTCAGAGGTGATAAAATTGCTCACTGGGAAAAAAGTTCCGGAAGCTAGAAAGGCTACCCTTCGAAAAATAAACAATATCAACACTTCTGAGCTTATAGATGAAGGGATAATTATCTGGTTTCCAGGGCCTGAGAGCTACACAGGAGAGGATATGGCTGAAATTCATGTACACGGAGGTAAAGCTGTCGTTTTAACTGTTCAAAAGGAAATCTCAAAAGTTAAAAATTGTAGATTAGCTGAACCAGGAGAGTTTACTAAGCTTGCTTTTCAAAATGGTAAAATAAATTTATTAAAAGCTGAAAGTATAGCTGATCTAATCTCTGCAGAAACTGAAATTCAAAGATTACAAGCTGTAAAAATTATGAGAGGAAAATCCTCAGTGAAATTTAATGAGCTAAGAGAAAAATTATTGAAAATTTTATCATTTGTAGAAGCAAAGATAGATTTTCCTGAGGAAGATCTTCCAGAAGATCATTTGAAAAAAATAAAACAAGATTCTTTAGATGTGTTAAATGAGATTAATAAAATTTTGAATGATCAAAGGGTTGGAGAGATAATTCGTGAAGGTTTTAAAATTGCAATCATAGGACCAACTAATGCAGGTAAATCTAGTTTATTAAATAATTTATCAAACAGAGAGGTTGCTATAGTCTCAGAGATTGCCGGCACAACGAGAGATGTTATTGAAACACATTTAAATATAGATGGGTATCCTGTTATTATTTCAGACACAGCTGGTATAAGAGACTCTAAAGATGAAATTGAAAAAAAGGGAATAAGATTATCCCTTAAAAAAGCTGAAAATGCTGACTTAAAATTAGTAGTAGTTGATGCTAAAAGTATTGAATTAAGCGGTTTTTTGAGTACTTTGTTAAAAAATGATGCACTTTTAGTTGTTAATAAATCAGACCTTCTAAAAGAAAAATTAGATCCAAAAATTCTTAAATTCAATCATGTTTTAATTTCTTTAAAAGATAACTTAAATATAGATTTGTTAATTTCAAAAATTAAAAATAGTTTAAAAAATAAATTTATAAATGAAGAAGATATTTTAATCACTCGAGAAAGACATAGACAACATTTAGTTCAATGCGCAGATAATCTGAAAAATTTTTTGGATAAAAATGATAAAAAGGATTTTGACAAAGCAGCTGAAGACCTGAGACTAGCAACTAGACATTTAGGCATGATTGTTGGAAAAGTTGATGTAGAAGAGATATTAGGCAGTATTTTCAATGATTTTTGTATTGGAAAATAATAGCAGTTTTGCTGTATTTTTAGGCTTTTTTTTACTATTTTCGTTGATAAATATAGCTTATTTAAGAAAAAAAACTCAAATCTTGTAAATTTTTTAATCAAATATAAATTTACACCATGCAAAAAGATTTATCTTATGAAGTTGTAGTAATTGGTGGAGGTCATGCAGGTTGCGAGGCAGCAGCAGCGTCTGCGCGTCTTGGAATTAACACTGCTCTATTCACTCACAATAAAAATACCATAGGCGAAATGTCATGCAATCCTGCTATTGGTGGTTTAGGTAAAGGTCATTTGGTGAGAGAAATTGATGCTTTAGATGGGGTTATGGCCCAGGTGGCTGATAAGTCCGGAATACAATTCAGATTGCTAAACAGAAGTAGAGGACCAGCCGTAAGAGGACCCAGAACTCAATCTGACAGGTCATTATATCGAAGATTTATGCAAGAAAAACTTGTAAACTACTGTAATTTAAGGATTTTTTCAGATCCTGTAATTAATTTTATTTTTACAAATAATGAAATAAGTGGATTTATAACACAAGAAGGGAAAAAGGTAAGTTGCAACAAGTTAATTTTAACAACAGGAACATTTTTAAATGGGCTGATACATATTGGAGATGAGAGAACACCTGCTGGTCGATTTAATGAAAAACCAAGTACAGGTTTGAGTGAGCAGTTACAGAAATATAATTTTAAAATAGGTAGATTAAAAACTGGAACTCCTCCAAGGTTAGATTCAAGAACTATTAATTTTGAAAACTTGGAAAAACAATTTGCAGATGATGATCCTTATTTTTTTTCTTTCTTAACAAAAAAAAATTTGAATAAACAAGTTTCCTGTTCAATGACTTATACCAACGAAAAGGTCCATAAGATAATTGAAAAGAATTTATCTAAAAGCGCCATGTATTCCGGTAGTATACAGGGTGTCGGTCCAAGATATTGTCCATCGATAGAGGATAAAATAGTAAAATTCTCAGATAAGACTAGACATCAGATATTTTTAGAGCCAGAGGGTTTAAATGACCACACAATTTATCCAAATGGTATATCTACATCTCTACCTGAGGTTGTACAACATGAAATTCTTAACAATATCAATGGTTTAGAAAATGTTAATGTAATTAGACCAGGATATGCTATAGAATATGACTATATAGACCCTAGAGAACTCTTTCTCACATTAGAAACAAAAAAAATTAAAAATTTATATCTAGCTGGTCAAATTAATGGAACCACGGGTTATGAGGAAGCAGCAGCTCAAGGCCTTATCGCAGGTATTAATGCCGCTCTTTCTATCAAAAATATGGAGCCTTTTATTCTAGACCGATCAGATGCATATATAGGAGTAATGATTGATGACTTGGTAACCAAGGGTGTTGCTGAACCTTATAGGATGTTTACATCTCGGGCGGAGTATAGATTAAGTCTTAGGTCCGATAATGCTGATTTGAGGCTTACACAAAAGGGAATAAACATAGGATTAATAACAGAAGCTAGAAAAAGAATTTTCGAGAATAAATTTGAAAAAATAAGTAAAATTTCGCTTCAAATGTCTAATTTAAATATTTCTCCATCTAAAGCAGATAAATTTGGCATTAAAATTGCTAAAGACGGTGTTTTTAGATCCGCTGAAGAAATTTTGACCCAAAAAGATGTTAATATGAGAAAAATTAGAGAGATTTGGCCAGAAATTTTATATAGTGATGCAGAAATTGATGAGCAGATTGAAATTAACTCACATTACAGGGGTTATTTGAAAAAGCAGAAGGCAGATATTTTAGCTTTTAAAAGGGATGAGAATCTATCAATACCTGATAATATTGATTATGATCAATTTTCAGGCCTTTCTAACGAAGTTAAGGCTAAATTTAAACAAATAAGACCAAAAACGATGGGTCAGGCTCTTAGAATTGATGGAATAACTCCAGCAGCAGTATATATTTTGTTGTCACACGTCAAAAGAAGGTCTATTAAGCATATAGCTTAATGGATAATCAAATTTTAAATTTCTACTCCAAAATATCAAACTTGAATGTTTCACGTGAAACTTGTAATGAGCTTGAAAGCTTAATTTCAATGATTCAAGAAAAAAATAAAAAAATTAACATAATAAGTAGAGAAATATTTGAAAAAGAGCAAATAAGAGAGAGACATATAATAGATTCAGCGCAAATCATTGATTTTGTTGATTTAAATAGTAATACAACCTCTGATTTAGGAACAGGAGGGGGGATGCCAGGTCTTATAGTGGCAATTGCCATGAAAAAAATAAAAAATGATATGAAAATTAACCTATATGAAAAAAGCCATCATAAATGCGTTTTTTTGAAAGAAGTTTCAAAAAAATTGAATTTGAACACTGATGTAATTCAAAAAGATATTTTTACAGTTAAAAATATTGAAACAGGAACAATAATGTCCAGAGCTTTTAAACCTATGCCAGTAATACTTGATTTAGTAAATCAAAATTTTAGAAAATACAAAAACATAATTTTTTTTATGGGCAGCAAAGGAAGAAAAATTTTAAACGATACACTTAAAGAGTGGGATTTAGATTATGAAGAAAAAAAAAGTTTAACTAGCGACGAGTCTTTTATATTAAATATTAAAAAAATTAAAAAAAAAATTTCATGAAAATAATATCAATAATTAATCAAAAAGGTGGAGTAGGTAAGACAACGACAGTAATAAATCTGGCTTCTGCATTATCTCAACAAAAAAAAAAAATTTTAGTAATTGATCTAGACCCACAAGGAAATGCTACAACTGGATTGGGATTATCTAATACTGAACAATCAAATCAAACAATATATGGAATTTTAAATGGTACTACATCTATTTCAACTGTTATCAAGAAAACAAAATTCGAAAATTTGGATTTAATCTCTTCTAATGTAGATTTGTCAGGGCTGGAGGTTGAAACAGCAGGGGATAATGACAGAGCCTTTATTTTAAAGAGTAAATTAACCGCATATTTAAACGATTCTAGAGTATTATACGATTATATCCTAATAGACTGCCCTCCATCACTAAGTTTGTTGACAGTAATGGCTTTAGTATCATCTAATTCATTACTTGTGCCTCTTCAAACTGAATTTTTTGCATTAGAAGGTTTAACTCAATTAATGAAAACTATAGAGCGGATAAAAGTTAATTTAAACCCAGAATTAGTGATTCAAGGAATATTATTAACGATGTACGATAGAAGAAATAAATTATCATCACAAGTTGAACAAGAAGCAAGAGATTATTTTAAAGATAAAGTTTATCAAACAGTAATACCTCGTAACGTAAGATTATCTGAGGCCCCATCTCATGGCATCCCAGTTTTAATATATGATAAAAATTGTCCAGGTAGTAAATCATACTATAGTTTTACAGATGAATTCATAAATCAAGAAAATAAAATAGGAAGTGCAGCTTAATGAATAAAATTAAAAAAGGATTAGGTAGAGGTTTATCATCTTTGATTGGTGAAACTAAAGTTGTGGCTCAAACTAATAAATTATCATTAAGTGATATTGTTCCAAACAAATTCCAACCCAGAAAAAATTTTGATGAAAGTAATTTAAATGATTTAACCAATTCAATAAAAGAGCGTGGAGTAATACAGCCAATTATAGTCAGAGCATCTAAATCTAATGATTTGAAATATGAAATTATAGCCGGAGAACGAAGATGGCTTGCTGCCAGAAAGGCAGGTCTTCATGACATTCCTGTTGTTGTTACAGAAGCTGATGATTTAAAATCATTAGAATTCGCTATAGTTGAAAATGTGCAGCGACATGATCTCAACCCACTCGAGGAAGCTCAAGGTTATAAAAGATTAATAGATGAGTTTTCTTACGACCAAGAAAAAGTTTCTCGATTTATTGGCAAAAGTCGAAGTTATATCACCAATTCTCTTCGTTTACTTAATTTACCATTAGAAGTTTTAGAATATGTTGAGTCTAAAAAAATTTCAGCTGGGCATGCTAAAATATTAGTTGGTTTAGATAATGCTCTTTTTATTGCTAATAAGATTATTGAAAAAAAATTATCTGTTCGTCAAACAGAAAATTTTGTCAAAATATTTAAAAAAAAACCCAAAAATGTAAATAATAACAAGGATGTAAATATTAAAAATTTAGAAGAAGCTATTTCAGATAAAATTGGACTCAGCGTTGTTATTAAAAATAATAGTAAAAATAAGGGCACGATAACCTTTTCTTACCATGACGTTGAACAACTTAATAAGATTATAGAAATAATTAAGGCTAATTATTAGATATTGAGGATTGTTCGATAATAAAATCTCTTAGTATATTTATTGATGAACTTGCATTTTTTTTCATTAATAGTTCAATATTATTAATATTTTTAATCAATATTTTTACCTTTTCTTTTGTCCAAACACTCATTTGTTTTTTAACTATATCTTTTTCTTTCCAAAACACCGGAGGTTTGTATGTTGAAATAACTTGATCTACATTTTTGTTTTTTTCTAATTCTTCAGCCAATTTTAAAATTCTTTTTGATTTTATTAAAAAAGTCCTAATTATTATAAAAACATCGTCAGATGATAATATATTTTCATTTAAAGTTCGAAGTGTTTGCTTAGTATTTTTTGCTAATGTTAAATCAACCATTTTGTTAATACTATGATTTTCTGCTAGGTTAGTAAGCTTAACCAATTCGCTTATATCAATTTTTTTTTTATTACCAATAAAGTTTTCAATTTTATAAAGCTCATTTTTTAAATTTTTTCTATCTTCTGAGGACCTTTCAATTATTAAATTTAACGATTCTACAGAAATAATAATTTTTTTTTGCCTGAAAAAGTTACTCGCAATATTTAATAATGTTTTATGGTCATCTTTATAAACTGGGATACATATTAATTTTTTATCTTTTTCAAACATATTTCTTAGATTAGATTTTTTCTCCAAAATTTTGGAAATAAGAATTATACTTACATCAGTAATATTTTTACTTAAAATTATTTCAATTTCATTTTTTAACTTATCTGTTACCTCACTAATCAAAATTAATTTTTTGGTATCAAAAAAAGATTGTGATAAAATATTATTATAAAAATCAGTTAAATTTTCTTGAACTTCTTTTTCACTATATTTAATTATACTTTCTTTTGAGTATTTGGAGGTAAAATTTAAAATTATATCTTCTTTTAATCCTTCATTTTCCCCATAGATTAAAAAAATTTGATTTTGATCAATAAATTTTGTGATTTCGTAATTCTTTATTATCATTTAAAATTTAGCTAAATAAATTAATATATCATCAAATATCTCATTAATAATTTGTTTTTCTATTTCAATTTCATATTCATTTAGTTCAAATTTATTTTCATTATTATTATAACTTTGTAGAGCAGAAAAGGTTCTCTGTTCATCATCAACTATGATATTAATTGAAATTTCTAATTCGAAAATTTCTGCATCACCGCTCTTATTTTTAGAAACAATTCTTTTTTCTTTTTTTGAGTTTAATTCTAAATTTAATGAATTCTGAGCATTTTCATTAGATATTGATTTAAGTGACCCTGCGATTTGATTATTTATACTGTTAATTTCATAATCTATTTTGTTAATTTTAAACAAAAAATTTTTTGATGAATAAATTGGTTTGTAACCACATCCTTGAAGAAATATCAAAAAGAGAAAACATATTTTCAAAAGGGGTATTTTTTTCATATTATTATATTTATAAGTTTGTTTTTAACATAAACTGTTTTTTTTATTTTTTTTCCTTTCAAATATTTTAGAGTTTTATCATTAATCTTTACTTTATTAAGAATTTCTTTTTCAGAAAGTTCAACTTCTAAATTTAACAAATCTCTTTTTTTACCATTAATTTGTACTACAAGATTAATAGCTTCTTTATTAATGAAATTTTTATCAACATTCGGCCACTCAATTTCTTTTAATATTTTTAAATCTTCTAAACATTCATTTGTAATATGGGGAATTATAGGATTAAAAATTATAAGAATTTTTTTATAACATTCTAAGATATTTTTTTCATTGCATATTAAATTTTTATTTTTACTTAAAAAGTTATACGTTTCATGTAAATTAGCTATAATAACGTTGTAACTAAAATTTTCTAAGTTATTTGAAACTTTGCTAATTATTGTATTTGTAAATATTTCAAAATCTTTAATTTCTGAATCGTCTCTTTTTTTTAGTTTTAGATTTTCCTTAATATTTTTATGTAGGTTCCAAAGTTTTTGAACAAATTTATATGCCGATGTCATACCTTGTTCTGACCACTGAACATCTTTTTCTGGTGGGCTGTCCGATAATATAAATAATCTTACAGCATCTGCACCATAGTCATTGATAATTTTTTCTGGGTCGACCACATTTTTCTTTGATTTTGACATTGACTCTGATGGTCCAACTTTAATTTCATTTTGTGGATCACCTTTCTTAAAGTACTTTTTTCCACTGATTTCTATTTCCTCAGGGCTTAACCAATTATTATTTTGATCTTTATAAGTTTCGTGACAAACCATACCTTGTGTAAATAAACCTTTAAAAGGTTCAGTGAATTTAATTTTGTTGTTCTTGTATTTCAATGATCTCATAAAGAATCTTGAGTAAAGTAAATGTAAAATTGCATGTTCAACACCACCAATGTATTGATCTACAGGCATCCAATAATTTATGTCATCAATTTTAAAACCATAATCTTTATTATTAGATGAACAAAATCTCAAAAAATACCATGAAGAATCTACAAATGTGTCCAAGGTATCCGTTTCTCTTGAACATTTAATTCCATTAATGGTTATTTCTTTCCAATCCTTTGCTGAATTTAGAGGATTTCCTTTGGTATCTAAATTTATCTTTTTTGGCAATGTTACTGGCAAATCTTTATCAGGAATTGTATGAATTTTTCCATTTTTGTCATAAGCAATAGGTATTGGACATCCCCAGTATCTTTGTCTTGAAACACCCCAATCTTTTAATCTAAAATTAATTTTCTTTTTTCCTATTTTTTTTTTCTCAATTTCTTTTATAGCAGCTTCTATAGACTCGTCTGGTACTTTTAAATCATTCAGAAAACTTGAATTAATCATTTTTCCAGGACCTGTAAAAGCTTCATTTGTAACTTTAAAAATTTTTTCATTTTCAGGACGAACAACTGTTTTGATAGGTAGGCTGTATTTTTTTGCAAAGTCAAAATCTCTTTGATCGTGACCTGGACAGCCAAAGACTGCTCCAAAGCCATAATCCATTAAAACAAAATTGGCAAAATAAACAGGAACTTTTTCATCTGTTTTAAATGGGTTAATTGCTAAAAGATCTGTCTTAAATCCAATTTTATCAGCGATAGCCAAAGATTCTTCAGTGGTACCAGTTTTTGAACAATCTATTTTAAACTTTCGAAAATTACTATTATTTTCATAATGTTTTGCAACTGGATGATCTGGTGAAACAGCTAAAAATGAGAATCCAAATAATGTGTCAGGCCTTGTTGTAAAACATTTTATACTTTCAATCTCTTTATGACCTTCAATTTTAAAATCTATCTCACATCCAAATGATTTTCCGATCCAGTTTTTTTGCATTGTCTTAACTTTATTAGGCCATTCATCTAATTTTTCTAAACCTGATAAAAGTTCATCCGCAAATTTTGAAATATTAAAAAACCATTGATTTAATTTTTTTCTTTCAACAATGGCTCCAGATCGCCAACCTTTACCATCGATTACTTGTTCATTAGCAAGCACTGTTTCATCAACAGGGTCCCAATTTACATAATTTTCTTTACGGTAAACCAAACCTTTTTCATAAAGTTCAATAAAAAATTTTTGTTGATGCTTGTAATAGTCCTCATTGCAAGTTGAAATTTCTCTATCCCAATCTATAGAAAATCCAAGTATTTTTAGTTGTTTTTTCATTACATCAATATTTTTTTCTGTCCATATTTTTGGATCTAAATTATTTTGTTTTGCGGCATTTTCAGCTGGGAGACCAAATGAATCCCAGCCCATAGGATGTAAGACGTTAAAGCCCTTTAAAGTTTTATATCTTGATAACACATCGCCTATTGTATAATTTCTTACGTGACCCATGTGGATTTTTCCTGAGGGATATGGGAACATCTCTAGGCAGTAAAATTTTTTTTTAGAATTATCTATTTTTGTTTTAAATGTTTTATTCGTTTCCCAAAATTTTTGCCATTTCTCTTCTACTAACTTAAAATTATATCTTTGATTTTTTTCCATTATAAAAATACTGTTGTACAGTAGTTAGAAATAAAAATAAATGATTTGAAACTAATTATTTATATTTTGTGCTGGTCTTTCTTTCTTGTTTTCTTTTACTGTTCCAGTGAGTTTATTTTTTTCAAAAAAAGCGGCTTTTTTTAGAATAGCTACTTTTATTTCATTTGATATCTTTGATTTTACCAAAGTAGTGGTACAGTTGTTTTGACTATTACAAATTTTTTCATGAACATCTACTTTTATAGCATCAGATCTTATTTCATTTGATAAAAATTTAACTGTAATTTTTAAATTTCTATTACTATCATTATCACCACCATTAAACCAATCTGTTATAATGATTCCTCCAGAATAACTTGCATTTGTAAGTGGAACAAAATCTAAAATATCAACTGTGGCCCTCCACAATTCATTTGAAGAGGCAAAATCAAAAACACCTCCTCCTTCTTTATTAAAAACTTTCCCAAATCTAACACCTTTTCCCTCCAAAATATTTTTTTCGACTCTTTCTCCAGCATTAACTGGATTATCTTTTACGTCAGATCTTTTATATTTGAATGCTTCACAGCTGTTTAAGAATAACAGAAGTAAAAATAATGATATTATTTTGTGAAAATTATGCATATTTGAATACTGTAGAAACCATCAGATTAGTAAAATATCAATAAAATTATCAATTTTTTTGTTGTAAAAATATCACATATTAAAGAAAAAAAGGAAAAATTACTATAAAAATGCAAATTATACCCTTTAAAATGGTACTTATTCGCCATTCATATGAATAACTATAAAGGAGAAAATATGATTAATTTAAGAAAAGTAGGTCTAACAGCATTAGCTGGATCACTTGCTGCAGTTACTGCACAAGCTGGTGAATTCAGTGTGTCTGGTGGACATGTTACTACTTATACTACAGGTGAAAGTTACGACTCAGCTCAAGGTATTGGTAGTAAGACTAACGTAGCATTTAATGGTTCAGGTGAACTAGATAATGGTTGGTCAGTAAGTACTTTCGTTGTTTACAACGATGCCGTAAGTGGATTATCATCTGCTGCATCTACAGTTACTATGGGTGACATGGGAACAGTTGGTGTATCAAAAGGTGGTGGATTCAACGTTAATGGTGCATACGATGAAACATATCCAAGAGCTTACGAAGAAAACTCTGATGCTGGTGGACAGTCTTCATTAAACTCAGTAGGAAACTGGGCAGATGATAACGCAATCATCTACAAAGCTCCTGCTATTGATTTAATGGGTGCAACTGTAAACATTGGTGTTGAGTACTCTTTACAAGCTGGAACAGCTACAGGTGGTGACGGTGTTGCTCCTGCAAGTTCTGGTACTTACGGAAATGGTACTGGTGTTGGTGTAACTGTTGCTTACGAGGGTTTAACTTTAGGTGCTTATGGTGCTGAAAGAGAAAACAAAAACCCAGCAGACAATGCTGACATTATGGATGAGTTCAATGGTTCGTGGTTTGTTAACTACAGCTTTGGACCAGTATCAGTAGGTTATCAAGAAACTTACTTTGATGCAGGTGTTGCAGCTGAAACAAATGACATGACTACAACTTCAGCTAAATCAGTTGGTCTATCAGGTGGTATCTTTACTGGTGAAGCAATGTCAATTGCTTTCAACGTAAATGATAATCTATCTATTTCTTACTCAGAAGTAGAAGATACATTTGATGCTCAAGATGATGCATCTACAGCTGTTGATGATTCAACTATGAAGACTGAGTCTTTACAGTTGGCTTACACAATGGGTTCAATCTCAATCAATGCTTACTCTACTGAGACTTCTAACCCGAACTACGATTTAGACGCGGATAATTTAAACGTGAATGAAATCGCAATCGGTTTAGCATTCTAATTATTTAGAGTACTAAAATATTTAAAACGGCCTAAGTTT
>MDSV01229483.1_pt1 | contig 11836 bp, 11 predicted proteins | sample 810851 | NCBI WGS metagenome assembly MDSV01 (sample SAMN05326640, study PRJNA326480) | marine metagenome | isolation source: seawater | place: Atlantic Ocean: North East | collected 2012 | reverse complement strand
GTTACAGTTTTCTTTTTAACTTCCTTGTTTTCATCATCATCTACCTCCTCTACTTCAACATCACCTTCCTTCTCTTCATTTTCTTCCTTCTCTTCTTTCTCTTCTAGAACATCATCTTCTACTTCTACTTCTTTTGTTTTTTCCACAAGAATAGAGATAGGATAGTTAATATATTGACTATGTGTTTTAATTAGATTCTTAATATTATTTTCATCACACATTGATTCTTGATCTGCTTTTAGATGTAAAATCATACGAGTTCCTCTCTTTAATCCTGTATCAGATTTAGAAATTGTAAAACTACCACCAGCATTAGAAACCCATTTAAACTCATCATCGTCATTATGCTTAGAAATTACTTCAACATTATCAGCAACTAAAAATGCAGAATAAAATCCTACACCAAATTGACCAATCATAGATACATCAGCACTATTTTCTAGTGCCTCCATAAATGCTTTTGTTCCTGATTTAGCAATAGTTCCTAAATTATTGATTAAATCATTTTTTGTCATTCCTATTCCAGTATCTTCAATAATTAATGTTTTATTTGTTTTATCTACATTTAGTTTAATACTTAAATCATTCTCGGCACTTAAAGCATCCGAATTCGTTAGACTTTGATGCCTAATTTTATCTAAAGCATCAGAACTATTAGATACTAATTCTCTAAGGAATATTTCTTTATTACTATAGAAAGTATTAATAATTAAACTCATTAGTTGATTTATTTCTGCTTGGAAAGCAAAAGTTTCAGCATTAGATTCATTTTTATTCTCGTCGCTCATTATTATAAAAAAAAAAATTAATTTTAAGTAATTTATATTTATATATTTATATATTTATATATTTATATTTTACTTAATGAAGAATTTGCATATTACTATCTAAAAAGTTAGTGTTTAATACATGTACGACTAAAGCAAGGACAAGACCGTGTAAGAATTGACCTAACATAGTTGGATGACCATCTTCATCAACTAATTCAACATCAGGTAATACATTGTTTACTAAACCACTTACCATTTCATAGGTTTGTTGGTTAGATACTACTACGAAAAGACCAGCTAAGATTAGCATAGGAACAAAAGGCATTTTATTAACAGACTCCATATCACTCATTTATATATAATAAATATATTTTTTTTTTAAATTAAATTTAATTAATTTTTAATTAATTTTATTAATTCAATTATATTTTTAATTTAATTATATTTTTAATTTAATTCAATTATTTTTAATTCAATTATTTTTAATTTAATTCAATTCAATTCAATTATTTTTAATTAAACTTATTATTTTAAATTAAATTTAATATTTTTAAAGTAAAAAATTTGAAATAAGATAAAAAAGATTATAAAAAATAATACAAGTCTTTTTATATTAAAATTATCACAAAAGTTTTTTAATTCACCACCTAACATATTTTTTTTTTTATTTTTTTCACACTTTTTAATTACAGAATAATAATTTAAATTATTCTCATTTAAATATTTATCACTTAATGGACCTTTAGTTTTTATAATTTCTATTAAATTTTCATACATATTCTTTATTGGATATTTTACATTCACTGTTCTTGAATTTATTTCACCTAAATATAATTTAAAGTCTTCTGTTATTAATATATCATATCCTAATAATTTATAACATTTATAATTTTTTATTTTATTATTAACACAAGTTAAATTATCTATTGTAGCTTCCATAGTAGTTTTTACTATCTCATTTATTTGTCTTAAAACTTTTCTATAATTTTTTTCCCCATATTGCTCTATCAATTTATGTGGATATAATCTCATTTGTTCCCAAGAATCACCACCCGATAAATTTGTTTCATCATCTAATAATTCTTTATTATATTCCTTTTTTGATAAAAATATATAACCTTTATTATAAACTAATACTTGTGTATATTTTATAGTTTTAATTAATAACACATAAATTCTAAAATGCATTTTCTTATTATCTATTTTTAAAGGATCATCAATATAATCTTGTAATATCCATTTATTATTAATATATTTACCTATCCATTCATTTAAACTATTATAATTATTTACAACGTGTATACCAGCTCTAAATGAAGCATTCTCTGGTTTAACAATCCATTTTTTATTATTTTTAAATAAATTCTCTAATTGCTTTTTATCCATATTATTTTTTATTATTAAATGTGTTTCTGGAATATAATCTGGCACTTTTTTATTATTTTTTTTACACCATTTTACAAAATTATCATATTGAAGCCATTTATTACCTAATATATCACCTTTTTTTATTTGACTAACAATACTACATTTACCATAATTAAATCTATAAACATAATCAATATCACATAAATAATTATTTACACTATCGGATTTATCTTTTTTTAAAGACTCCTTTAGTTTTTCATCTATAATTTCTCCAAAAAATCTATTTTTATTTGTATATTTTTCCATATATATATACTATACTATTAAATGTTATATTTTTTTCAAATTATAAAAAATTATTTAAATTTTAGTTTTAATTTAATTTATTTTAAAAATTAAAAAATATCTTAATATATGAATAAACCAAAAAAAAATTCAAAAAAAGAAATAGTATTTAAAGAGTATCCTGATTTTAAACCTAATCTTACACCAAAAGAAATTTTTGAATTAGGAAGTTTTGGAGGCACATATTGGAGACCTATATATTCAACAGTAACAAAGAAAAAATATAAGAATAAACATAAAAAATATCCTAAATCTTGGTGGAAAAATATACCTAATGAAAATTTAATTAAAGACTTTGATGATTATGATATATCATTAAATAAATATAAAGTTAAAGTTGGAACTACATTAGAATTTTGGGAAGAAAAAAATTGGATATCTAAACATCATCCATATGGATGGGTTCAATGGTATTGTGATTTTTATATTGGAAAACGTTCTCCGGATGATGTTAGACAAATAGATAGATGGATAAAAACAGCAGGACCTAAAAGTAGATTTAGAAAAAGATTAATTAATTTGATTAAAAAAAAGAAAACTAAATATAATGATTATAAAATAAGTCCCAAAATTCGCCAAACTTTACAACATTGGGGTTATAAATTAACTTTACGCGATTTTAGAAATAACTAATTTTTAATTAAACTAATTTTATTAAATAAATTATTTAAATTATTTAAAATAATTTTAATTAAATATTATTATGTGTGGTATTTTTGGAATTTATTCATATAAATCTATACCTATTACAAATTTATTTAATATCTTAAATGAATTAAAACATCGAGGTAAGGATTCTTATGGAATTAGTTATATTAAAGAAAATAATATTGAAACTCTAAAACTATTAGAACTTCCTGAAATAACTACATATAATAATTGTAATATTAAAATAGGTATTACACATAATAGATATTCAACTAATAAAAATAAAAATAATAGTAGTTTTGTTGATCAAATACAACCAATTGAATTTAAAAATAAATATCTTGATTTTGTATTAGCACATAATGGAAATATTTCCAACATACATAAATATATTCAATATAACTCTAATGAGTATTCCGATACTCAAAATATTATGAAATTTTTTAATAATATTACACCAGATAATTTTGAATCTAAACTAATTGAATTTGTAAATACAATTCATTGTTCATATAGTATTCTTATATTATATAATAATACATTATATGCTATACGCGATCGTTATGGTTACAAACCTCTTATATTAGGTCAATTAAATAATGATTATTGCGTTAGTTCAGAAAATTGTATTACTAATTTTAACAAGATTAGAGATATTGAACCAGGTGAAATATTAAAAATAACAAATAATAATTATACTACTATTTATCAAAAAAAAAATTCAATTATTAATAAATGTATTTTTGAATATATTTATTTTATGAATGAACGCACCACATTTAATAATCACAATATTTTTAATATTAGAAAAAATTTGGGTATACAACTAGCAAAAGAAGAAAAATTTAATTTTAATAAAAAAAATACTATTGTTATAGGTAGTCCAAATACTGCCATACCTATGGGAAAGGGATATGCTAATTATCTTAATTTAAATTATGAACAATTACTTATTAAACATCATAATACAGGTAGAACTTTTATATTAAAAGATCAAGAATCTAGAATAGATGCTTGTAAAAAATTTATTATTAATAAAGACGCGATTTATAATAAAACTATTATTTTAGTAGATGATAGTTTAGTTAGAGGAAATACTATAAATTCATTATCAAATATGTTTCGTAAATGTGGATGTTTAGATTTACATATTAGAATTTGTAGTTCTGAATTAAAGTTTCCTTGTTATTATGGTATAGATATTCCCACTAAAAAAGAATTAATTATTAATAACTATAATATACAAGAAATAGAACAAAAATTTAATTTAACTTCATTAAGATATATTTCAATTAATTCAATGATTAATGCTTTTAATAATGATACCAATTTTTGCACTGCTTGTTTTGATGGTGAATATAATAAAGAGTTAGATTGGTAAATATTTTATTAAAATTAATTAAAATTAATTAAAATTAATTAAAATTAATTAAAATTGATTTATTTTTAATAATATTTAATAATTACAAATAATGGATACACAAACTATTAAAGAAAATCTTAAAAATAATGGTTATTGTATTATTGAGAATATTTTAAATCCAAATGAAATTTTTCAAGCCAGAGAATTATTTTATGATTGGTATTATTCTATTAATAATTTTGATTATATACATAGTAAAATTAATCCACATAATATTTTTAAATTTCATCAAGTAGGACATCAGGAATTTGCTTGGTATTTAAGAACTAGACCACAAATTATTAATACTTTTGCTAGTATTTGGGATACTAATGAAAATAATTTAGTATGTAGTTTTGATGGAAGTTGTTATATTAAGAAGGATAATGAAAAATTAAATACTAAATGTTGGACTCATACTGATCAAGCTCCTAAAAATAAAGGACTAACATGTTATCAGGGATTTATTTCAGTAACAAGTAATAAAAATAATTCATTAGTCGTTTATGAAGGTAGTCATTTATTACATGAACCATATTTTAGATCTATAAATAAATCAAACGACTCTAAAAATTGGCAACTTATTAATCATGATTATTTAAATTCTATTAAAGATAAACGTAGAATTTTAGATGTTCCTGCTGGTTCTCTTGTATTATGGGATTCTAGAGTTTTTCATCAAAATATTCATTCCGATACTAATGAAGAACGTATAGTTCAATATATCTCTATGTTACCTAAAAATAATAAATTAAACTCAAATGCTATGCAAAAAAAAAGATTAAAGTATTTTAATGAACTAAGAACAACTAGTCATTGGGCTTATCCTATTAGAGTAAATTCTTTACAACCACAAACTTATGGAAATAATGATTTATTAATTGATTATACTCAACTTAATAAACCTAATTTAGATAAATATATGCCTATTATCAAAACATTATTATAAATCTTCTTCAAAATATACTTTTAAAAATAATGCTTTTGAATCTTCACTTAATAACTTTCTAATATTATCATATTTTATTTCATTATCTTCACAATGATAAATCGTTACATTTTTTTTACTATATTTTGATTTAAAATAATTATATATTAGAATTATTTGCTCTCTATTTGTTCTTTTTATATCAATCATGTGCCATGTTATATCAGTATTATTTATTACTGCCAATATATATAATTTATTATAATCACTATCTACACTTAAAAATAACTTATTTGTTATACATGATAATATTTTACCCATAATTATTATTATTTAATTATTATTTAAATATTGATTATTATTTAAATATTTAATTATATGAATATTTATTCTCCTAAACTTGCAAAAGAATTATTATAACATATTTCACAATCATCATTATCACATACTATATTTTCATCACAATATTGACACCATTTATTATTTAAAACTACATGTTTTATTGCTCTTTGAAAATCATGACCACATATATCACATAAAAACCAACACATTTTTCTACTTTTTTTAGATACATCTCGAGGTGTTAAATCACCATTTTTTTCTTCATGCCAACAATCTACTTTAAATTTACCATTTTTAGTTTTTTGATCAAATAATATTTTCTTATTTTCGTCATTTACATTATCTTCATTTACATTATTTTGATTTTCTTCATTTACATTATCCTCATTCATATTTTTTTTATTTTCTTCATTTGTATTTTCCATTTGTATTTTTTGGAAATATATTTATAATATTTTTTAAACGATTAAAAACTAATTTAATACAATTAAAACTAAAATAATAATTATATTTAATGGATTATTTATTATCATATGATAATATTATTAACGAATTAATATGTTATATTATAGAAATTAATACAGCATCACTAAATATTACCCAAAAAAAATTAATATCACAAATTTTACAAATAAATAATAATTATAATTTATTACAAGATTATACTATAGTAGGACCAAAACTTAATTATAAAACACCTTGGTGTTCAAATGTTTTAGAAATTTTCAAAAAATCTAATATTACAAATATAACTCGTATAGAAAAATTTATTCTATATAAATCTTCTAATAGTATTTTATTTGATGTTAATACAGAACAAATTTATAATACTCTTCCATTATCTTTAAATAACAATATAATACGCGAATCAACATATATTATACCAATTAATACTATTAGCACTGTTAATGATACTATGGGATTTGCCATGGATAATCATGATATAGATTTTTATACAAATTTATTTAAGAATAAATTAAAACGCAATCCCACTAATGTTGAATTATTTGATTTAGCCCAATCTAATAGTGAACATTCGCGACATTGGATTTTTAATGGTAAGTTTATTATTGATAATATTCCTAAATCTAAATCATTATTTCAATTAATTAAAGAACCTTATAAAACTAATCCAAATAATAGCATTTTAGCATTTTGTGATAATTCTAGTGCTATTAATGGTTTTAATATAGATATTTTAACTAATTCTAATATAAAATCACATACTTTATCTAATGATTGTATTTTAAATAATAATTATATTTTAAATAATCATAAATATCATATAGCTTTTACAGCAGAAACACATAATTTTCCCACTGCTATTGCTCCATTTCAAGGCGCCAATACAGGCATAGGTGGTCGTATAAGAGATAATTTAGCAATAGGTAAAGGTGGTATTTTAATAGCAAGCACAGCAGGTTATTGTGTTGGTGAAATTATTCCTTTTCATAAAACACATGCTTTACATATTCTAGTAGAAGCAAGTAATGGAGCATCTGATTATGGTAATAAAATAGGTGAGCCAATAATACAAGGTTTTACACGAACATTTAAACAAACTATTAATAATCAAGATTATGAATGGACAAAACCTATTATGTTTACTGGTGGAATCGGTATGGTATGTGATAAAAATTTAATAAAATCTACTCCAACAGATAATATGCTTGTAATACAAATAGGTGGACCGGCATATAGAATAGGATTGGGTGGTGGTGCTGCTTCAAGTTTAGCAAATACAGATCAATCTAATTTTAGTGCTATACAAAGAGGTGATCCTGAAATGGCTAATAGATTATATAGAGTCATTAAAATATTAAGTGAAAATAATTTAATTCAAAGTATACATGATCAAGGAGCAGGGGGTATGGCAAATGTAACAAAAGAAATTATTTCACCCATTGGTGGTATAATTAATTTAAATAAAGTAAATCTAGGTGATAAAACTTTATCTGATATGGAAATATGGGGTGCTGAATATCAAGAACAAATAACTATTTTAATTTATAAAAATGATTTAGATAAAATAAAACATATTTGTAATAGAGAAAATACACCTTTTGCTAATATAGGTTATATAAAAAATACAGGAAATATAGAAGTTTATGGAACAAATAATAATAAAATTGTAGATTTAAATTTAAATGATACATTAGAAAATATTCCACAAAAAACATATCATTTTACAACATTACCCAAAGATTTACAAAAATTAAATATACCAGATAAACCTTTATTAACACACATTAAAAATATATTTTCATTAATTAGTGTAGGTTCTAAAAGATTCCTAACAAATAAAGTCGATCGTAGTGTTACTGGTTTAATAGCTCAACAACAATGTGTTGGACCATTACATACTCCATTATCTAACTATTCTATTATTGCTCAATCACATTTTAATTTATCAGGTTCAGTTATTTCTATAGGAGAACAACCAATTAAATCATTTATAAGTCCTGAAAATATGGCTCGTTTAACTGTAGGTGAAACTCTGACTAATTTAATATTTGCTAAAATAACATCATTCCACGATATTAAATGTGAAGGTAATTGGATGTGGTCTCCTAAATTAATTGGTGAAGGAAGTGACTTATACAGTGCCGTATTAAGTTTAAATAAAATACTAATACAACTAGGTATAGCTATTGATGGAGGAAAAGATAGTATGTCAATGCATTCTAAATTAAATAATAAAATAATAAAAACTCCTCAATCATTAGTATTATCTGCTTATGCTCCTACAAATAATATTAAATCTAAAATCACACCAGATTTTAAAAATTATAATAATGATATATTATTCATTGATTTAGCATACAATAATACAAGATTAGGCGGTAGTGCTTTAGCACAAGTTTATAATCAAATAGGTGATCGTGTTCCAGATTTTGAAAATATTGATAATTTTATTACTATTTTTAATATTATTCAAAATTTAGTAGAATCAAAACATATACTAGCAGGACATGATAGAAGTGATGGAGGACTAATTACTACTATATTAGAAATGTGTTTTAGTGGTAATATGGGTTGTTCGGTAAATTTAAATAATAATCAAGATTATATTAATTATTTATTTAATGAAGAAATAGGACTTATTATAGAAACAAATCCTGAAAATACTAATAATATTATTAATTTATTTAATAATATTGTTCCTATTACATTAATTGGTAAAACTACACATGAGAATAATATCAAAATTACATATAATTCTAATATTATTCTTGATTCTACTATGACTGAATTAAGAGGTTATTGGGAAAATACAAGTTCTTTTATAGAATCACAACAAGTATCAAATAATAAATCACAAGAAGAATTTAATTTATATAATACTTTTTATAATATAACATATAATATACCTAATAATTTATTAAATCAATTAAATCTATTAGAATCTAATCAATCTAATCAATCTAATCAATCTAATAAATATAAAGTTGCTATTTTTAGAGAAGAAGGTAGTAATGGAGATAAAGAAATGACTAGTGCTTTTTATATGGCAGGTTTTGACGTATTTGATATTACAACTAATGATTTAAATAATAATCCTTATTTACTAGATTCTTTTCATGGTATAGCATATGTAGGAGGATTTTCATTTTCAGATGTATTAGGTTCCGCAATAGGATGGTATAATGTAATTGCTAATAATTCTAATATAATTAATCAACTAAATCGTTTTAATTCTAGACAAAATACTTTTAGTTTAGGAGTATGTAATGGATGTCAATTAATGGTTCTTTTAGGATTATTACCCAGTGTTAGTAAAATTAAACAAAATGAATCATGTCGTTTTGAATCCAGATTTTCTACAGTTAGTATATGTAAAAATAACTCTATTATGTTACAAAATATGGAAAACTTAACTATGGGTATTTGGGTTTCTCATGGAGAAGGAAGAATTGATACAGATACTAATATTGCTATAAAATATGTAGATAATAATAATAATCCAACTACTAAATATCCTTTTAATCCAAATGGTTCAAAAAATGGAGCAGCAGCTATTTGTTCAAATGATGGTCGTCATTTAGCAATTATGCCTCATCCTGAAAGATGTTTCTTAAATTGGCAATTGCCATGGATGCCAAACTCATATAACAGTAATTCTAAATTTTCTCCATGGTTTTTAATGTTTGAAAATGCTTATAGATGGTGTAAATCTTTTAATTAGTGAATTATAAAAACATATAAAAAATGTATTAGAAATATATATATATATATATGAAGAAAAAAAAGAAAAAAGTATATAATACACCGAAAAAACAAAAACATCAAAATAAAATATCTAATATATTACAATTTATAAACTCATTTAGTAATCCAAAATGTAATATGTGTCAATCAATATTAGCCAAACATTTTGATAGAAACTATTGTGGTAAATGTAAAATGTCACAAAAAATTACTTCAAAATAATATGTTAATTATTATAATAAATATAAAAATATATAAAAATATATTTATATCTTATAATATAATTATGTATGAAGCTATAATTATTACAACCTTTTTTTCTATATGGTCTGTTGAAAGATTATATTATTTTTTTTATAATAATAATAATTCTGAACCTGTTTTAAATCTAAATACACCTATAATGCCTTATTCAATTAATAATTCTACTTCTCAAACTAGTGCTTTAAGTCATATAAATCCTATGAGTAGACCCTTATCTAATAGCACTGAGGCATATTATTATACTGCTCCTGTTTATAATATGGAACATAATAATTCAACAAGTAATTCAACAAGTAATACACCCAGAAATTCGATCAATAATTCAAATATTTTATAAAATATTTTTAAATAAAAAATTTATAAATAAATTATATATACATATATGTTTAGAAACTATAATAACAATATGAGTGTTGAAAACTTATATAAGAATATGTATATAGAACAAACATATCAAAAAAAAATAAAATTAGAAAATACATTAAACTACAGTAAACCACTATCTATTAAGGATGCTATATATTATTTAAATAAAGTTATTGATTCAAGTGATCCTGATACAGAGCATGAACAAATTTATCATGGATATCAAACAGCAGAAAATATAAGACAAAATTATTTTACTAATGATAATTTTAAGTCCATTAATAATATTCATATTACAGAATTATTTAGCACAACAGAATGGAATAATTTACCACAAAAATACCAAAAACTATATAATACAAATATAAGTGATTATTATAATCATATAAATGATTGGTCTTGGTTACCTGTTATAGGACTAATTCATGATTTAGGAAAAGTATTAGTATTACCTGAATTTGGATGTCTTCCAGAACATTTTTCTGTAGGAGATATTTATCCATTAGGATGTAAATTTCAAGAATCTAATATTTATTATGAAAAAAAATACTTTGAACTATGTCCTGATTTTAAAAATAATGATTTAAATACATTAAATGGTATTTATACCGATAATTGTGGCTTTAATAATGTTAATATGACTTTTAGTCATGATTTTTATTTATATAATATATTGCTTAAATCAACACATATTTTACCGGATGAAGCATTATATATTATTCGTTTTCACTCTTTTTATGCTTGGCATACACCACGTAATAATATAAGATCTTATACAAATTTAGCTGATGATTTAGATTGGATAAATCTACCTTTATTAAAATTGTTTCAAAAAACTGACTTATATTCTAAACATAATGACTTACCTGATATTAAAAATATAGAAGGATTTTATGAAAATCTTATAAATAAATATATTCAAAATTATTTATTATTTTAATATTTATAATTTTTAGCATTTTTAACTTCACTTTTATAATCTTTATGAATATTCTCTAACTCACTTTTATATTTTTTTTCTTCTTGAATTTTTTTATCCAATTTTCTTTTAAGAACAGCATCTCGTGTAGACATCTTAATATTATTATTATGTAAGGCATCTTGTTCCATCTTTTTCTTATGTAAAGCATCTTGTTCCATTTTTTTCTTATGTAAAGCATCTTGTTCCATTTTTTTCTTATGTAAAGCATCTTG
>MDSV01107324.1_pt1 | contig 11836 bp, 10 predicted proteins | sample 810851 | NCBI WGS metagenome assembly MDSV01 (sample SAMN05326640, study PRJNA326480) | marine metagenome | isolation source: seawater | place: Atlantic Ocean: North East | collected 2012 | reverse complement strand
TCTTTAAGTCGCTCTGCCATACAGCCTAAAACACCAACTAACATTTTAGGGTTTTGTTTCTTCTTAATAGCATTATACACTTTTAGTCTGTTTCTTACTGTTTGCTCAGCTTTTTCTCTAATTGAACAAGTATTTACAAATACTACATCAGCATCTTCAAGGTTCGGCGTTGTTGAAAAACCTACCTTAGTAAGAATAGAAGCTACAATTTCACTATCAGAAAAGTTCATTTGACAGCCATAACTTTCTATGTATATCTTTTTAGCCCCTACTTCTGTTTGATTAAGTTGTAAGGCTTCGCCTTGTCTCGCAATATCTACTACCTTTTCGGTGTCTTCCATATGATTTATAATATATAAAGATTGCAAAATTAATAAAAACTGCCAAATTGACAGAAAAAATATTTTTTCAAAATTATTATATTATTTATAATATAAAGGTAATTTGGTGTTGTCAGTCGTTTGGAAAATTTAAAAAAGGTGTTCTATATTTGCACTCATTTTAAACGAAAACAACTTATTTCTTATGGCAAAAAATTTAGTTATTGTTGAGTCACCAGCAAAAGCAAAGACAATTGAAGGTTTTTTAGGCAAAGACTTTTTAGTAAAATCAAGTATAGGTCACATCAGGGATTTGCCGAAAAAGGGTGGAATGGCTATTGATATAGAAAATGGATTTGCACCTACCTATGAAGTTTCTGTTGACAAGAAAAAAGTTGTTGACGAATTAAGTAAACTTTCTAAAAAATCGGAAACTGTATGGCTCGCAACGGATGAGGACCGCGAAGGAGAGGCTATCGCTTGGCATTTGCAAGAAGCGTTAAAATTAAAGGCAGAAAAAACCAAACGTATTGTTTTTAATGAAATTACAAAATCAGCAATAACAAAAGCCGTAGACAACCCAAGAGAGATTGATATTAATTTGGTGAATGCTCAACAAGCTAGGCGAGTTCTTGACCGATTGGTAGGTTTTGAATTATCTCCTGTTTTATGGAAAAAAGTCAAATATGGACTTTCTGCTGGACGTGTTCAATCTGTCGCTGTGAGATTAATTGTTGAGCGTGAAAAAGAAATTACCAATTTTGTAAGTGAATCAACTTATAAGGTTTCAGCCTATTTTTTAAATGCTGACCAAAAAGTTTTTAAAGCTGATTTACCTAAACGTTTTAAATCAAAAGAAGAAGCAGTTTCATTTTTGGAGGCTTGTTATAATTCTACCTTTACGATTTCTTCACTGACTAAAAAACCAGCGAAAAAATCCCCAACAGCTCCATTTACTACATCTACCCTTCAACAAGAGGCGTCTAGAAAGTTAGGCTTTACTGTTAGTCAAACGATGAGTGTAGCTCAAAAACTTTACGAGTCAGGTAAAATTACTTACATGCGTACAGATAGTATGAATCTTTCTGACGATGCAATTAAGTCTGCGGGTGGTTTCATAGAGTCAAATTATGGAAGCGAATATTTCAAGAGCAGAAAATTTGCTACTAAATTCAAAGGAGCTCAAGAGGCTCACGAAGCAATTAGACCTACTAATTTATCTAATGTTAAGGTTGATGGCGAGCGTAATCATCAAAGGTTGTATGAACTTATTTGGAAGAGAACTATTGCTTCGCAAATGGCAGATGCTCAATTGGAAAGAACTATTGCTGAAATCACAGTTTCTAATGCCTCAAATCACTTTGTTGCTAAAGGAGAAATGATAAAGTTTGATGGTTTTCTCAAGGTGTATATGGAAAGTACAGACGATGAGGATTCTGAAGAACAAGACGGTATGTTACCTAAATTAAATGAAGGTGAAGTCGTATTATCTAGAGAAATAAATGCTGTTGAACGATTTAGCAAGCCTAAGCCTAGATTTACTGAGGCTAGTTTGGTTAAGCGATTAGAAGAACTTGGGATTGGCCGCCCATCTACTTATGCTTCAACAATTACAACAATACAAAACAGAGGCTATGTCGAAAAAGGACAAAGCGAAGGAGTTTTAAAGTCTTATATTAGCCTTAGGCTTAAAGACAAAGCTATTACAGAAGAACAAAAATCCGAAAAAACAGGTTCAGATAAATCTAAATTGAAACCTACAGATATTGGAATTGTGGTGACTGAATTTTTAGAAACTAACTTTTCAGATGTTATGGATTACGGTTTTACGGCTGATGTAGAAAAAGAATTCGACTTTATTGCAAAAGGTGAAAAAGTTTGGAACGAAATGATTAGTCAATTTTATGATGGTTTTGTTAAAACGGTCAATGATGTTGCTGATACTTCTGAGGCGGCTAAAGGTCAGCGTCTTCTCGGAACCGAACCAAAATCAGGAGAAAATGTTTACGTTAAAATAGGTCGTTTCGGCCCTATGGCTCAAATTGGTGAAGCTAATGATGAAAAGAAACCTAGATTCGCTTCATTATTAGCATCGCAAAGTATTACCACAATAACATTAGAAGAAACCTTAGAATTGTTTAAATTGCCGAGAACTGTTGGAGAATTTGAGGGAGAAGCTGTAGTGGCAGCTATAGGTCGTTTCGGTCCTTATCTAAGATTCAAAGGCAAGTTTGTGTCCATTAAAAAAGACGATGGAGACGAGCCATTAACTATTGAAATTGATAGAGCAATTGAGTTAATTTCGGCTCACAGAAAGGCCGAAGCAGAAAGAATTATAAATCGCTTTGAAGGTGAGCCGCTAGTTCAAGTGCTTAATGGAAGGTATGGTCCTTTTATTCAAATTGGTGAGGGCGCTCGTAAAAACAAAACAAATGTTAAAATACCTAAAGATGTAGATCCTAAATCTTTGACAAGAGAAATGTGTCTTGAGTTGGCAGAAAAAAGTAAGAAAAAGTAAATGGAATTTGAGTTAAGCTTTAAACCTTTAGTTCATCGTAGTGAAGACTACCAAAATAGTCAGCTAGGACGAAATATTATGGCTTATACTCAAGGTGACTTCCCAAACCTTGCCGAAGCGGATTTAGTAATTTTTAGTGTTCCTGAATTTCGAGGAACTTCATATGATAATAAGGCTGATTCTTTAGATAAGATACGAACAGAATTATATCAATTGTTTGAGGGGCAAGAAAGGCTAAGGATAGCCGATTTAGGGCAATTGATATTGGGCGAGAAAATTAACGATACTTATCAATTACTTACTGATGTTTTAGTAGAGTGTGAACAGCGAAATTTATTTGCTCTTATCATTGGTGGTGGACAAGACTTAACCCTTTCACAATACCGTTCTTGTGTGCACTTAGGGAAATTGTCCAATATGGTTAGTTTTGATTCACGTTTCGACTTTGGCGAAGATGAAAGCACTCTAACTTCTGAGTCTTACCTTTCTGAAATCATCAAAATTCAGCCAAATGTTCTATTTAATTTTACAAATATTGGTTACCAAACCTATTTTAATACTCAAGACTCCATTAAGCTAATCAATAAACTCTTTTTCGATGCTTACAGACTTGGAGAGATTCGACAAAATATTGAAGAAGTAGAGCCTTCACTTCGAAATGCAGACTTTGTTAGTTTAGATATGGGGTGTGTACGTCTTTCTGATAATCCGTCAGTGCTTAAAAGTTCTCCTAATGGTTTTTATGCTGAAGAAATTTGTCAAATAATGCGTTATGCTGGAATAAGTGGTCGTCTAAAATCGTTTGGAATATTCAATTACGTCAATTTTGAGGATAAAAATTTGCAGTCAGAAAAATTAATAGCGCAAATGATTTGGTGCTTTTTTGAAGGCTTTTTTCATAAAATGAAACTTTTTAAACCTACAGATGATGATATGGTCAAATACCATGTTTCTATGAGAGAAGGAGAGTATAATACTTGTTTCTATAAAAATAAAAAATTGGAAAAATGGTGGATGGAAGTCCCAATTATTAAATCAAATTCTTCATTGCCTTTTGAAAATTATTTTATTCCTTGTTCATACAACGATTATCAGATAGCAGTCAAGGGAGATATGCCTGAAAGGTGGTGGAAAGCATTTCAAAAAATGAATCAACATTAAAAGAATACTTTCTTAAGCAATTTTTCTAGTAAAAAAAAATAGTTATTTTAGCCGAATATTAATTGTGATATACGTTTTGACGTTACCTTTTATGAAAAAATATTTTTTGCTTTTCTTGTTGTTTTCTTTCGCTTTGCATTCCAGAGCACAGCAAGATCCTCAGTTTAGTCAATATATTTTTAATAATCTATCTTTCAATCCTGGGTCTGCAGGCAGTGAGGAAGCGATTTGCGCAACGGCTTTGCATCGTTCTCAGTGGGTTGGCTTCGAAGATGCTCCTGTCTCAACTAACTTTGCAGTTCAAAGCCCATTATCCTTATTACACGGTGGTATAGGGCTAAACATCTTGACAGACAAAATTGGACAAAATGAATTTTTATCGTTAAACCTTTCTTATGCATACCAAGTTGAACTTTCTGGAGGCAAATTAGGTATAGGTCTTTCAGTAGGAGTGATACAAGATGAGATTGATGGGGCTAACATTATCACGCAAAATCCTGATCCATCTATTCCAACTTCTGTTGATAAGGCATCAGGATTGGATTTAGGAATGGGATTGTTTTATAATTCAGAAAAATTATACGTTGGGCTTTCTTCAAAGCATATAAATGAACCAACGATAGCAACATCATTAGACATTATTGATATTAAAAGGCATTATTATCTAACTGCTGGATATGTACATGGATTAAATGAGAAGCTTGATTTAAAGCCGTCCTTATTAATTAAAACTGAAGGTGTAACTACTACAGTTGATTTGACTTCATTGCTTGAATACAATAAAAAACTTTGGGGTGGAGTTACATATAGACCGAGTTCTCGTGCAGTATTATTGTTAGGTATGCACATCAACGAAGATTTAAAATTTGGATTTTCATATGATGTACCAACTATAAACGTATCTACTTCAGGGACTTTCGAGTTTATGCTTGGATACTGTTTCAAAATAGATTATAACAAAGTGGTAAAAGGATTTAAAAACCCTCGATTCCTATAAAATTGTTATATTTGTGACTTTCTCAAGCTTAATCATCACTCATTTTAGTGGTGATTTTGTGGCTTAGATAAAAAAATAAACCCTCTTTTGAGGTATTAAAATATGAGTATTATGAAAAATTTATTTATCCTCGGTTTGATTGCAATTGTTATTGCAAGTTGTTCAACAACTGGTAACGGAGAGTTGATTGGCGTTCAGAATAGACCTATTTGGAATCCAACTGATCCTTATGGAATGGTTTTTGTTCCTCAAGGTAGTTTCAATATGGGTCCCGGCGATCAAGATGTGCCTTATGCACACGTTACACATCACAAAACGGTTTCAGTTGCAGCGTTCTACATTGATGAAACAGAAATAACAAATAATGAATACAGACAATTTGTTACTTGGGTGCGTGATTCTATTGCTAGAATAATTCTTGGTGAAAATGGTGTCGAGGGATATGAGTTGATCGAAGAAGACGAATATGGTAATTTTATTGACCCACCTAACATTGATTGGAACAGACCTATTCGTTGGGAGGATGCTGAAGTTAGAGAAGTGCTCGAAGATGAAATGTATCTTCCAGAGCATGAACGTTTCTACTCCAGACGTCAATTTGATACAAGGAAATATAATTATCGCTACGAAGATGTTGATATCGTTAGAGCTTCTTCTAGAGCAAATAAAGCAAAAGGTAAAGAAGATAGGTCTATATTTATAGAGAAGCCTGAAGTTAACATTTTCCCCGATACTTTAGTTTGGACTTCAGATTACACATATTCCTACAATGATCCACTTTCTAGAAATTATTTTCATCACCCAGCTTTTGATGACTATCCTGTGGTTGGTGTGAGTTGGAAACAAGCTGTGGCGTTTTCCAAATGGAGAACACATATTTTAGATAATTACTTAAATGATAGAGAAGAGCCTTTACATGATGAATTTCGTCTTCCATCCGAGTCTGAATGGGAGTATGCTGCCAGAGGAGGATATGATTTAGCTCCTTATCCATGGGGAGGTCCTTACACGACTAATGATGCTGGATGCTTCTTAGCAAATTTTAAGCCAAGACGTGGTAATTATACTGCTGATGGTGGATTAAGAACAGTAAAGGTGGCTTCATACAATCCTAATAATTTCGGTCTATACGATATGGCAGGAAATGTTGCTGAGTGGACAAGTAATGCTTATGATGAATCAGCATTTAATTTTGCTCACGATATGAATTTTGATTTCTATTATGATGCCGAAGATTCAGATCCTGAGATTTTAAAGCGTAAAGTAATCAGAGGTGGTTCATGGAAAGATATTTCTCACTTTATTCAAGTTGGAACTAGAGATTACGAATTTCAAGATACAGCAAAATCTTATATAGGTTTTAGAAATGTAATATCATTTATTGGTAGAGACAAAGCAGATTTTAGATAATTATTTAACAAATTTATAGAACAACTACATTATGGCATTAATCAACCCTAATTCAAAGAAGTTTAAAAATGGAATGGCAAAGCTCTATGGCTTTGGAGCTGCTATTGTTATCCTTGGTGCACTATTCAAACTAATGGATTGGCCAGGAGCTGGAGCAATGTTAACAATTGGGCTTTCAACTGAAGCGATAATATTTTTCTTCTCGGCATTTGAAAAGCCACATGAAGAGCCGGATTGGAGTCTTGTATATCCTGAGTTAGCATACATGAAAGATCCTGATGAAAAAACATCACTAACTCCAGTTGAGGAATTAGATAATATGTTAGAAAATGCCAATGTAGATCAAGCACTTATAACAAGGTTAGGTGATAATTTAAGAAGCTTCAACAAGACTGTTGAAGGAGTCAATAAATCTATGGATGCGGTCTCAGCTACAGGTGATTACAGTGATCAAATGCGTGAAGCAGCTAGAAAATTAGCTGAAATGAATACTTACTATGACTTACAGCTCAAAACAATGCAAAATATGGGTAATTCTGTAAGCGACTCTGAGAAGTTCCAGCTTGAAATTTCTAAATTAGGCACTAATTTAGAGGCTCTCAACAAGATGTATGCGAACATGCTTAGCGCAATGAATAAATAATAATTTCATTTAAATTTAATTAGAGCAATCCAATGGCAGGAAACAATTTATCACCTAGACAGAAAATGATTGGAATGATGTACTTAGTTCTAACAGCCTTGTTAGCTCTAAATGTATCTAAACAAGTTCTGGACGCTTTTTCAAAAATTAATAATGGAATTGTTAAAACAACCAAAAATTTTAGTCTCAAAAATGATGATATATACAATGAGTTTAACTTAGCAGCCGAAACCAACCCTACTAAGGCTGGGCCTTGGAAAGAAAAAGCTTTTAGTATTAAATCTAAGTCAGATTCTATTGTTCAAATGATACAAAACTTAAAGTTTTCTTTAATTATGTTAGCTGAAGATAAGGTTACATTAGAAGGTGAGAATTTAGATGCTGAAGGTAAACCACAACCTTTAAGAGATATTACATTTAATGAATTAACTGATTCACAAAAAAGTAAAAATATAATCAACATAAAGAAAAAGAAAGACCGATTAACTTCGGGAAATTTTCTTGTTAAAGAATCCAATGGACAAATTCTTGTCGACAAATTAGAGTCATTTAGAGATTATTCACTATCACTTATCGAAGATGATTTTTTAAAAAACGCAATTAGTGAAACTCTTAGTTTTGAAGTGGAAAAAGTTAATGTAGGAGCCAAAAAGTCTGATCAAACTTGGTTAGAAAGAAACTTTTTCGATATGCCATTAGTTGCAGCAGTTACACTCCTTTCTAAAGTTCAGACTGATGTTCGAAATACAGAGTCAGATGTTATTAGTTATCTTAAACAAGAAATTGATGCTGGTTCTTTAAAGTTTACCTCTGCTGATGCTATTCAAATTGCTAATTCAAACTATGTATTTTTAGGAGACTCTTTCAAAGCTGATGTTTTTCTTGCTGCAAAGGATACAACTCAAAATCCTTTAATATATGTTGGAGACTATGAAATCGATGAAGATGGAAAATACAAAATGATAGGCGATTATGACTCAATTTCTGTTGTTTCTGGAAAAGGAAAGTATGCTGTAAAGGCAAATTCAGAAGGATATAAAAAATGGGGTGGTCTTATTTCAATGAAGACTGAAGCAGGAACAAAACTTTATCCTTTTAATGGTGAATATCAAGTGGCAAGAGCAAGTTTAGTTGTTTCTCCTACAAAGATGAATGTATTTTACATCCTTGCTAGTCATCCATTAAAAGATGGCGCATTAGGAAATCCAATTGATGTCTCTGTGCCAGGTGTTCCCAAGGACAAGTTAAGTGTTAGTTGTAACAATGGAATTGTAAAGAAAGTTGGTGGAGGATGGGAAGTTTTCCCAAAAACTACTGGAAAAGCTAAAATTAGCGTCTCTGCTGAAATTGATGGCAAAAGAAGAAATATGGGCTCTTTGGAGTATAGAGTAATGAGAACTCCTAAGCCCGAACCAAAGTTTTTAGGGTCTATAAATCAAAAAGTCAAGAAAAGTCAGTTACTATCTTCTAATGCTAAGTTATATGCTGAATTAAGCAACTTTGTTTTTGATATTAAATACAGAATTACAGGCTTCTCTGTTGATGTAACTCAGCGTGGAGAACTAGTCACTAAATTTGCAAAGGGAAATAAAGTAACACCAGAAATGAAATCATTGTTTGAATCTCTGCAAGTTGGTTCAGTACTGTATTTTACTAACATAACTTGTAAAGGTCCCGATGGAGCGCCTAAATCGTTACCAGCGGTTAAATTAACAATAAATTAAAACCTAAATATTATGAAGAATTTAATTTTAGTTGTATCATTAATTTGTATTACAAATTTTTCGTTTGCACAAGATATTTTAGATGGCACACCTCGTGATGGAACTTATGACAAAGACATCAGAGATGGAGGTAAGGAAAGAATGATTCAAGATTATCAATACGTTCGAGAGGCTGATGTGATGTGGTCAACAAAGATTGAAAGGGTAATTGATTTAAGAGAAAAGATGAATCAAGTTTTCTATTATCCTTTGAGGCCAATAAATGACAGACAGAACTTAATTGACGTCTTGATGCAAGCTATTAATGAGGGAACGATTACTGCATATGGTAATGCTACCAATGATGATGAGTTTCAGTCTCCTATGTCTCGCTCAGAGGTGGATTTGATTGGTATTATGGAAGGTGAAAAAATGACTATTGAAGAGAAGTTTGATCCAGACAATCAAGAATATTATTTAGATACCACTTACAACATCTTTCAAAGACATGATGTGAAAAAATACAGAATTAAAGAAGAGTGGTTCTTTGATAAGCAACGTTCTGTAATGGAAGTTAGAATTATCGGTATTTGCCCAGTTATTGATAGAAAAAATGAAGATGGCGTTTATACTGGTGAAACTTCATTGTTTTGGGTTTATTTCCCTGAAGCTAGAAAAATTTTATCCAAATCTGAGGTATTTAATCACAGAAAGAATGATGCAGCTCGTCTAACCTATGATGATATATTTCATAAAAGATTTTTCAGTAGTAGAATTGTCAAAGAGTCTAATAAATATGACAGAAAAATATCTGAATATAAAGAAGGTATAGATGCGCTGTTAGAAGCTGAAAAGATTAAAGAAGAAATCTTTAACTTAGAACACGATCTTTGGGAATACTAGTTATTTATATTCCCTAGTAAATTTAAAAGTCTTCATTTGAAGACTTTTTTTAATATAAATAGGACTCTTTAAAATGAGTAATAAAATAGCAATTATTGGTTTGGGTTGCGTTGGAATCCCACTTGCTGTAGAATTTGGAAAATCAACACCTACAATTGGTCTGGATATTAAAGGAATCGTTAATGAACCCATTTGGAGACTCTAATGAAAAAGAATTTCGCATTAATAGGTGCAGCTGGATATATCGCTACACGACATATGAAAGCTATTAAAGATACTAGCAATAATTTAGTTGCTGCTTTAGATAGATTTGATAGCGTAGGAATTATTGATAGCTTTTTCCCTGATGCTCATTTTTTTACTGAACCAGAGCGATTCGATAGGCATATTTACAAACTCAAAAACTCATCTAACGCTATTGATTACGTCAGTATTTGCTCTCCAAACTACCTTCATGATGCTCACATAAGACTAGCTTTACGTAATGGTGCACATGCTATTTGTGAGAAACCATTGGTGTTGAACCCTTGGAACATAGATGCATTAGAGCAGGTTGAGAAGGATTACGGTAAAAAAATAAACAATATTTTACAACTTAGACTTCATCCATCTATTATAGCTCTTAAAGAGAAAGTGGATAATGGTCCAAAAGATAAAATATATCACATTGATTTAAGTTATCTAACCAGTAGAGGTAATTGGTATTTCACATCTTGGAAAGGTGACACTGCTAAATCTGGTGGTATTGCAACTAATATTGGAATTCATTTTTACGATATGCTAACTTGGATTTTTGGAGATGTTAAAAATAATGTTTGCCACTTATCTCAGGAGGACAGAGCCGCTGGATTTTTAGATTTGGAAAAAGCTCGAGTAAGATGGTTCCTAAGTGTAAACTATGACTTAATACCTGAACATATTAAAGAAACAGGACAAAGAACATATCGTTCAATTACCGTTGAAGGTGAAGAGATAGAGTTTAGCGGAGGTTTTACTGATTTACACACGAAAAGTTATGAAGCGATACTTGAAGGAAATGGTTTTGGTTTGTTAGAAGCTAAAACATCAATTGATATTGTTCACACCATTAGAAACACTGAGCCAATAGGTCTTAAGGGAGACTACCATCCATTTTGTAAATTATGAGTGTATTTATTCATCCTACATCCATTGTTGACGATAATGTTTCAATAGGTATTGATACCAAAGTTTGGCACTTTTCTCATATTCTTTCTGAAACTTCCATTGGTGAGCGATGTTCTTTTGGTCAAAATTGTGTGGTTGGTCCTAGAGTAAAAGTTGGTAATGGAGTAAAAGTTCAAAATAATATATCTATCTATGAAGGTGTCGAAATTGAAGACGATGTATTTTTAGGACCTTCTATGGTTTTTACGAATGTGATTAATCCTAGGAGTTTTATTGTTCGCAAGGAAGAATTTAAAAAGACACTACTAAAGAAAGGCTGTTCTGTTGGTGGGAATGCTACTATTGTCTGTGGATTAACTATCGGAGAGTACTCTCTCATAGGTGCTGGGACTGTAGTTACTCGTGATATAAAACCTTTTGAAATAGTGTACGGTGTGCCTGCTAAACATCAAGGTTGGGTTAGTGTAGCTGGTAATAGACTAAGTTTTAATAATAATAATATAGCTGAAGATTCGTTCGATAATAGTAAATACAAGCTTTCGAATAATACAGTTCAACTTATCTCATAATATGAAAATTCCTTTTATTGACTTACAATCGCAGTATCAATCCTATAAAGAAGAAATAGATACTGCTATACATACAGTTCTTGATTCCTCACAATACATAATGGGGCCATCTGTTAAAGAATTAGAATCTAATTTAGCAAAGTATACGGGCGCTAAGCATGCTATAGCTTGTGCTAGTGGTACAGATGCACTTTTAATTGCATTATTAGCTATTGGAATTAAACCAGGGGATGAAATTATTACGACACCATTTACTTTTATTTCTTCTAGTGAAGTGATTAGTTTATTGGGCGCTATTCCAGTTTTTGTTGATATAGAAGAAGACACATACAACATAAACGCATCTGAAATTGAAGATAAGATAACAGATAGAACTAAAGCTATTATGCCTGTTTCACTTTATGGTCAGACTGCTGATATGGATATGATTAATGATGTAGCATCTAGAAATAATTTGATAGTCATA
>MDSV01051497.1_pt1 | contig 11836 bp, 10 predicted proteins | sample 810851 | NCBI WGS metagenome assembly MDSV01 (sample SAMN05326640, study PRJNA326480) | marine metagenome | isolation source: seawater | place: Atlantic Ocean: North East | collected 2012 | reverse complement strand
AGTGCAAACTTATTTGTCTTTACTGATACTGTAAAACATAAGTAATGAGAGTATTTTGGAAAAGTTATTTCATCAGTTGAAATTATTCCACTGTAACCGATTTTGCTAAGTTTCTAGGCTGATCAACATCAGTACCTCTCTCTCTTGCAACATGATATGCTAATAATTGAGCAGGAATAGCCATAAATATTGGTGAAAAAATAGAGGAGAATTTTTTTTCAAATTCTGGTATTTCAATTGCAAAATTTACAAACTTTGCTTTTTTAATACTTTTTTTATCACCTATTAAAATAGTTTTTGCTCCTCTAGAAACTGCTTCTTGTAAGTTACTTATTGCCTTATCCTCTAAACCATCAGAAATCAAAAACATAATAACTGGCAAATTTTCTTCTATTAGCGCTATAGGTCCATGTTTCATTTCTCCTGCAGCAAAACCTTCAGCATGAATATAACTAATTTCTTTTAATTTTAAAGCACCTTCTAATGCAAGGGGATAAAGGTAACCTCTACCTAAAAATAAAGTGTTAGAAGTGTTTTTTATTTTTTGGGCTATCTCTATGATCTGATCGTTTATTTTTAAACATTTAGATAAAGCAGTTGGTAAATATTTAATGTATTTTATTAAATCATGATACTCTTTAAAATTAATAGATTTATTTTCATTTGCTAATTTAAGAGCTAAAAGGAAAAGTACTGTTAATTGAGATGTAAAAGATTTAGTACTTGCCACTCCTATTTCAGGACCGACCCTAGTGTACAATGTATAATCTGCTTCTCTATCAATAGTGCTTCCTTCAACATTTACAATTGCAGTAGTTTTTAATTTAAGTTTTTTTGCTTCTCGCATGGCCATTAAAGTATCAATACTTTCACCTGATTGAGAAATCACTATCATACTTGATAAACCTGAGTTTGATGGACTCCTATATCTATATTCTGAAGCTAACTCTACACTAACAAAAACATTTGAAATTTTTTCAATCCAGTATTTTGCTACTATCGCCGCATAAAAACTAGTGCCTGCAGCAGAAATCATTATTCCTTTTTTATCTTTTATACCGATTTTTTTTAAGTTAATATCAATTTTTCCTTTGTCTGAAAGTATAGAACTTATAGAATTTATAAGTACATTTGGTTGTTCAAAAATTTCTTTTTCCATAAAGTGTCTATAACCACCTTTACTTACATAACCAAGATCAGTGTTTACATTTACTATTTTTCTTTTTGTAATTTCATCGTTTTTATCATAAATTTGAACTTCTTTATTTTTGATTAAAGCATAATCTCCATCCTCAAGATAAATTACTTGATTTACTAATTGTGTTATAGAATGTGCATCTGAACCTACAACATTAAAATTCTTGCTTATGCCAATAACAAGTGGAGAAGTATTTCTTGACACAAATATTTCCTCTGGGAAATCTTCATGAATTGCCGCAAAAGCATAAGCACCTTCGATTTTTTTTAATGTAGATTTTGCGGACTCAAAAAATGTTTTTCCACTTTTTACAAAACTATCTATAAGTTGCGGTATTACTTCAGTATCAGTCGATGTTTGAAAATCACATCCTTTTAAAAATAGTTTTTCCTTAATTTGTTCATAATTTTCTATAATACCATTATGCACTACAGCAACTTTTTTGTTACACATTATTGGGTGGGCGTTTTCTATATTAACTTTACCATGAGTAGCCCATCTTGTATGCCCTATAACAATTCTTGATTGATCTAATTCATCAAGTTTTGTTTCAGATATTTTTTTGATTAATTTATTTAACTTACCAACACATTTAATATTAGATATCTTATTATTGACAATATAAGATATACCTGAAGAATCATAACCTCTATATTCTAGTTTCTTTAACCCATCTAAAACATGCTTGGATGCTTTGTCTTTACCTATAATAGCTACAATTCCACACATAATTTTTTTAAAACCTTTAACAAAAACTTTAAATACTTTATAACTTATTATTAATATATTTGAAATTTTAAAACTAAAATATATAAATAAAATATGCAAATAACTTCAATAATACTTAGTGCTGGAAAAGGCACTAGAATGAAATCAAATATCCCAAAAACTTTTCACAAAATAGCTGGAAAAAAAATGATTGATTGGGTTATAGATGCAAATAAGTCTATTAAGGTAAGTAAAATTATAATTGTAGGTTCTAAAAAAGATGAATATAAAACATATATAAATGATCACGATTTGGCTTTACAGACAGAACCTAAAGGTACTGGAGATGCTGTAATAAAAGCAAAAAAATACTTTAAAGGCTTTGATGGTGTTGTCCTTGTTTGTTATGGTGATACTCCGTTTTTAACAAAAGAAACCCTTAAAAAATTAATTAATTCTATCAAAAAGAAGAATAATAATATTGCACTAACATTTTTTAATAAAAAAAATAAAAATAGTTATGGAAAAATTATTTTATCAGAAAATAAAATACCAATACGAATTCAAGAAGACAAAAACTCTTTAAGTAATATACAAATGTGTAATGGAGGATTAATAGCATTTAAATGTATAGACTTAATAAATCTTCTTTCAAAATTAAAAGTAAACAAATTAACTAAAGAATATTATTTAACTGAATTAATTGAAATTGCTGCTAATAGAAAATTAAAAATAGACTTAATTAAAATTGATGAAAAGGAAATATTAGGTATTAATAATAAAATAGAACTTTGTAAAGCTGAAAAAATTGCTCAAGAAAAATTTAGAAATTATTTTTTATCTTTGGGTGTTACTCTTTTAGACCCAGACACTAATTATTTTTCTCATGACACCATGATTGAAAAAGATGTAATTATTCATCCTAATGTTGTTATTGGAGAAGGTGTAAAAATTAAGAAAAATGCTGAAGTTTTTTCATTTTCCCATCTTACTCATTGTATAGTTAATGAAAATGTAAAAATTGGTCCCTTTGCCAGAATAAGAGGATCTTCAAATATTGGTAAAAACTCAAAAATTGGAAATTTTGTTGAGGTTAAAAAAGCAAGGCTAGAAAAAAATGTTAAAATCAATCACCTTTCGTATGTTGGAGATAGTCATATTGGCTCAGAAACAAATATAGGTGCGGGTACAATTACTTGTAACTTTGATGGATATATAAAACATGACACTATTATAGGAAAAAACTCTTTTATTGGTTCAAATTCTACCCTTATTGCTCCTATAAAAATAGGAGACAACTCAACAGTAGCTGCCGGAAGTGTTATTACTGAAAATGTTCAAAAAAACTCTTTGTCTATAGCAAGAAACAGACAAATCAATAAAAAAAATAAATCAATAAAAAAAATAGATAACTAATACCCTCTATCATATAATCTTTTGTGTGAAAACAAACCAGGTGTTAAAACAATCTCCCAATTTTGATTTCTCCACCAGTGATCATTTAATTGAATCTCGATATTTTTAAAACCGTTAATATTCTTTTTATTATCTACTTCCTCTACTCTTTTGATTATTTTATTAATATAGAATTCTTTATCAACAATAATAGCTAAATTTGACCAATTTAAAACTTTTGTGGAAACAGAATAAAAGCCCTTTTCAACTCTTGAAATATGCTCAGGATGTTTTAAATGAGGATTTTCTATAACATACACTGATGTTCCAATTAACTTGTCTGCTTTAAAAGGCCTTACTAACCTTCTAAATTGACTAACAAAGTTATTTCCCCAATATTTCTTATACTTTTCTATTGCTACAAAAGGTATACCAGGATGTTTTCTACTTCTTAATCTAATTTGAGCAATATTTCGCTTATAAAGTAAGTCTGTAGACATGCGTAATTGATTAAAAGTTTCATCTTTGTTTTCTACCAAAGGTAGGTCATTCTCTAAAAGTAAAATTGGACCATTAGGCATTTCTTTAGCCAACTCTTTAAAGCCATCATGTATTCCTATATTTTTTTTAAAAAGTATAGGCTTATAACCAAAATTTTTTGCTAATTTTATACCTTCTTCTGTATAATCAGGTAAGCATATAAATTTCGATGATACCAGAGAACTTAATCCATTTTTTTCATAACTTTCAAGGGCGTTTTCAAGACTTTTATAACCTTTCCAACTAAGTATCCCTAATGATAAAGATAGTTTTTTCATAGTAATGTAATTTTGAATCTAGCTTGTTTTAAAATCCAAATCTCTTGGCAAATTAAGTTGTTTTTCAAACTCCCTCAATCTTTTCCAAACAGAAATCAATTCAACTATAGTACTCCAGCTTCTTACTAAAAATTGCAATGACCCTTCCACTCTTCCAAAGGCTCTTGTGATTTGCTGAACAAATCCCAAAGTTACTGCGCCTGTAACAATTGTTGGTGCTAATGCCAGATAAGGTACAATCACCATAAATTGAAAATAACTCCATTTACACGCATTAAAGTAAAGATAATGATAATAGCTCTTAAAGTGAATATACCTCACTCTTCCAAATAACTCCGCTATAGTTGGAGGTTTCATATATTCATCACTATCTTCTCCTAAAACAAGCTCCTTTCGATATGCAGCTTCTTCTTTTTGCAAATCATATTCAATTCCAGGTAATTTAAAACCTACTGCTGCTAATAATGCTGTTCCTCCTAAAGCAGCAATAATTGCAACCCAAATTAAAGCATGGTCAACTGGGCCAATCCAAGGCAGTTCAGTAACTTTTTTAGATAATCCGTATAAAATAGGTAAAAAGGCAAATAAAGTCATAACACTATCTAAAAAACCAACTCCCAAACTCTCCATTATCCTACTAAATTTGATTGTATCTTCTTGAACTCTTTGTGAAGCTCCCTCAATACCTTTTGCGTAATCCCACATGCTATGATAGTAATTTACCATCGAAGTACGCCATCTAAATAACCAATGGGCTACAAAAAATCCAGTAATGATAGATATAACAATCCATAAAGCTGCCACCCCAGCAAAAGTCCACAAATAAGATATGAATTCTTCTAAAGAAACACTTCCTGGTTTCGCAAGAGCTTTTTGCAAGGTGTCATAAAATTCACCAAACCATTCATTAATTTTAACGTCTAGTTGAACTTGGTACCAAGTAGACATTAATATCAGAAAGCCTCCAGCCCATGACCAAAGAAACCAATCTTTATTAGTAAAAAATTTAAACATTATTTTTAAACTCCAAAATTATTAAAACCTATCTTTGTGTACTTTGATACTTTGTACTACACCTAGCCCAATAAAAACAGTAAGAAGTGATGTTCCACCATGACTTATAAAAGGTAATGGTGCACCGACCACAGGTATTAAACCTGTAACCATGCCAATATTTAAAGAAACATATAGAAAAATTAAAAATGATATACCAAAAATAATAACTTTATAGGCAAAGTTTTCTTCCTTAAAAAAATTTCTTAATAGTAAATATATTAGGGCCATAAATAAAAAAATTACTAATATTGAACCAATCAAACCCATCTCTTCTGCAATCAAGGTAAATACAAAATCAGTATGTTTTTCTGGTAAGTATTCTAATCTACTTTGACTTCCTAATAAGTAGCCTTTTCCAAAAAGTCCTCCAGAACCAATAGCTATTTTGGATTGCATAATTTGATATCCACTTCCCAATACATCAGTTTGAGGATTCAAAAACACAATGATTCTATGTTTTTGATACTCATATAATTGATGCCATAAAACAGGTATGGATGCCATACTACCAAAAATAAGAAATAAAATAATTTTCCATTGTAATCCTGCAAGAAAGATGATTGCCCCTCCCAAAAAAAGTATCGTAAAACCCGTCCCTAAGTCAGGTTGTTTCATTATCAAAAAAGTAGGAAGTAAAACTAATAAAAAAGGAAAAAAGAAATAAATGATGCCCCTAGTTTTTATTGGAAAGTCGCTAAAATATTTAGCTAAAAATATTATTAATGCTATCTTAGTCAATTCAGAAGGTTGTATATAAATAAACTTTAAGTCTATCCATCTTTTTACATCTCCTACTCCAAATAAATCTACATAGATAAGGCTAATTATAGATATAAAGTAATATAGATATGCATATTTTAGTATTTTATCAGGTTTAATAACAGAAAAAACAAAAATTAAAATAATTCCTGCAAAACATCTATATGCATGATTCAATGCCCATGGTGTCCAATTACCTGCAGCTGCCGAAAATAAAGAACCAATTCCTAAAATACATAAAATTGAAACAACAATTAATAACAGCCAATCTATCTGAAAAATCTTTTCCCACTTTATTAATTTTTCATTATAAAATTTTACATTTTTTTTCATAATATTTGCTTTATAATATTTTATAATTTGAATAATTTTTTAAAAATATCTCTTGCAATTGGAGCAGCCATAGACGAACCACTTCCTCCATGTTCTACAACAACAGATATTCCATATTTTGGTTTGTTAATAGGAGCATATCCAACAAACAAAGCATGATCTCTTTTTTTCCAATTTCTATCAATGTTTTTTATAATTCCTTTTTCTCTTTCTAATTCTGATATTCTTACGACTTGTACAGTTCCTGTTTTACCTGCCATTTCATATTTTGAAGAACCAATTTTTGAGTTTTTTGCTGTACCATAATTACTACCAACTACTTTTTGCATAGCATTTTTAATAAAATTTATATTTTTTTCTTTTATATTTAACTTTTTAAAAAAATTATTTTTTTTCTTTAACAATGTTGGTTCTATAGCATAATTCCCATTTGCCAATCTTGAGATCATAGTTGCTAGTTGGATGGGGCTTGTAAGCATATAGCCTTGTCCAATAGACGCATTAATAGTTTCACCTGGTGTCCAACCTATTCCATCTTTTTTTAATTTCCAACTTTTAGACGGAACTAAACCATTTCTCATCTCATTTAATTCCATGTTTGGACGTTCCCCTAATCCTAATTTTCTTAACATTTTGGCTATCTTTTCAATCCCAACCTTAAGACCAAGCTCATAGAAATAAACATCACAAGATCTCTCAATTGCTTGAGTTAAATTTAATCTGCCATGACCATTTTTTGCCCAACAATGAAATTTCATATTTCCAAACTCTTTAACTCCGTTACAAAAAAAATTAGAATTAAAATTAATAATTTCATTTTCTAATGCTGCAAGTGCAATCGCCATTTTAATTGTTGATCCAGGTGGATAGAGACCAGCAACAGACCTATTCAGTAGTGGAGATCTAGGATTATTTTTTATTAACTCCCATTCATTTAAATTAACACCTCTTGAAAAGATATTAGGGTTAAAATGTGGACTTGAAACAGAACAGATTATTTCACCTGTATTAACGTCCATAACAACAATAGAACCTGTTTCAGGCGGTACAATATTATTTTTTTTATCAACATATACAAACTCAGTTAAATCTTTTTGATTGAAAGATTTTTTAATTTTACTTTTAAAATAACTTGAATTAGTAGACACAATTTTTGAATTACCTTTTTCTAATCTATCAAGAGCATAAGATTGAATATTTAAGTCTATAGAAGTTTTTAAACTTCTTCCTGGTGTAGGATTTTCAAATAAATTAGAGTCTATAATTAGTCCTCTAGCTGTAACCTCATCCCTTTTTCTTCCAAAGTCACCTCTTAAATAATTATCAAAATATTTTTCTAATCCAGATTTTCCAATATCTAAACCTGGAACTTTAGGAATATTTTTATTTTTTAGATCAAGGCTAGTAAAAACACCAGTATAGCCAGTAATATGACTAGTTATACCACCTTGAGGATAAATTCTTTTTTTAGACATAACAAAATTCAAATCAGGAAAATTTATAATCTGAACTGCTAATCTTGAAACATCTTTTTGGGACAAATTTTTTGTAATTAATAATTTTTGTGACTTAATTTTTTTTTGATATGCATCAGAAATTCTTTTTTTTAGAAAAACAATTTCATCCTCACTAATAGAAATAATTGACTTAATTTTAAATATAATATTTTCTACATTAGTATTTTTATTCCAATTTAAAATTAAACTAAAAGCATCTCTATTTCCTGCTAGAACACGATTTTTTCTATCTAAAATTTGTCCTCTTTCAGGTAATACTAAACTAAAATTAAATTGATTTTTTTCAGATAACTTTTCATATTTTTGATTTTCTCTAAACTGTAAATCAATTAATCTCCAACCTAATGTTAAGAAAACCATACCCTTTAAAGAAGATAAAAATAAAAATCTTCTATTAAAACTTTTAACGTCCTTATCTTTCCAAGTCATAATCTATTTACTAACTAAATTAAAAAATATTTTTGGTAGGTTTATTAAAAATTGTATTATTGGGAAAATTAATAAGGTTGAACCTAAATTGAAAAGAATTGAAAATACATCAGGTATTTTTAGAGTAAGTAATATAAAAACAAACTTTGTTATAACTAAAGAAGAAAAATAGACTAAAGAAAATAAAATCCATTCTCCAAATTTATTAGAAATTTTAAACTTTATTTCATAAATTTCTATAAAAACTTTAATCAAAAGAAAAAATAAGGAATGTATTCCTAAGTTAGTACCTGTAATAATATCAAATATTGCTCCAAAAAATACTAACAGAATACTAGATAATGAAATTTTAGAATTTCTTAATAAAAGAAAAATCACTATAACAATTAAATATGGTTGTGAAATTTTAAAAATTGTTAAAAAATTCAATGACATTTGAATAAAACAAAATAAAAAAATTAAGGAAATATTAAAAATATTTTTTTGCAACCAAAATAATATATTAAAATTTAATTTTGCTAACATTTAATCACTTCTTAATTAAGTTTGTTGAACCCTTTTAAGTCCAACCATTTTTTATTATTTTGTAAAGGAGCCATTCCCATTGATCTATCTTTAGAAAAATTATATTTATCACCAGAAACAACTGAGACAAACCTTAACCTTTGAGGATCAGCTGAAAGTTTAACAAAGTAACTTGATGAAGAAATTTTTACTATTTTTCCAACATTAATTCCTGGTGGAAACTTCCCTCCATGACCAGAGGTCTCTATCATTTCATTATTAATAGGGCTAGCTTCTGATGATAAAAATTTAACCTTAAGCAAATAACCATTTTGACCTTGTGCAATTGCAGGCCAACCTGTTTGTGTAAGAAATATTGGGATCATTGAATTAATATCAATTAATAGTAAAACTCTACTTGATGTCGGGCCTACACTTATAATTGAACCCACTAACCCTTCTGACGAAATCACTGGTTGTCCATTTTTTATTCCATCTTTTTTACCTGCGTCTATAAGCATTGTCTTAGCAAAAGTACCTCCAGAAAGATTTAACACTCTACCTGTTATTAAAAAGTTATTGTTTCTTGGAATTGAGTTAAGTACTTTTTTTAATTCAATTAATTCACTTTCTTGTATTTCAGATTTTCTTTCAATATTTTTTAACCTTTTTATTTCATGTTTTAAAAGTACATTTTCTTTTCTTAACTGTGTTGCAGACTTTACATCTTCAATTACTATTTCAAGTTCTTTAGCAGGTTTGTTAATAAATGAAGATATTGGGGCAAAAAAATCATTTAAAAATGATGAAATATTTCTATATGCAATTAAATCTAATTTACCAATTATCACAAGTATTAAACATAATAAAACTAGAGAAATATTAAAGGCTTTATTTAATTTATTTGAAGAGTTATTTTTTGCCATCGAGTTAATCTTTAATCAAAAAGTAAAATAAAGATCAAGCTCCAATTAATACATTTTTAAGTGATTTCATTTCGTCCAAGCACCTTCCAGTTCCCATAACCACACAAGTTAAAGGATCTTCAGCAATTACAACTGGAAGACCTGTAGCTTCTCTTAATGTAGTATCTAAATCACCTAATAAAGCTCCACCACCAGTTAAAACAATTCCTCTTTCTACTATGTCTGCAGCCAATTCTGGAGGAGTTTGTTCTAGGGCCGTTTTAGTTGCCTCTATTATTTGACCTACTGGTTCAGCTAAAGCTTCACAGATTTGAGCCTGATTAATTTCTATTTCTTTAGGCACCCCATTTACTAAATCTCTTCCTCTAACCTCTATGGATGCACCTAGACCATCTTTTGGTATCTTAGCTGTAGCTATACCTTTTTTTATTCTTTCAGCAGTCATTTCTCCTATTAATAAATTATGATGTCTTCTAATAAAAGCTACAATTGCTTCATCAAACTTGTCACCTCCAACCCTCACTGAACGGGCATATACGATATTTCCAAGTGACAAAATAGCAACCTCCGTTGTTCCTCCACCAATATCTACTACCATAGAACCTGAAGCCTCAGTCACAGGTAAATTTGCACCAATAGCAGCTGCCATTGGTTCTTCAATTAAATATACCCTTCTTGCTCCAGCAGCTTCTGCTGATTCTTGAATTGCTCTTCTTTCTACAGCCGTAGCTCCAGAAGGCACACAAACAACTACTTGAGGACTCATTAAGTGAGTGCTATTAACTTTTTTAATAAAATGTTTGATCATTTCTTCAGCTACATCAAAATCAGCGATAACGCCATCTGCCATAGGCCTTATTGCTCTTATATTACCTGGTGTTTTCCCAAGCATTGTTTTTGCTTCTTCTCCAACTGCGAGAACGTGATTTTTTCCACGAACTTCTGTAATAGCAACAACAGAAGGTTCATTTAACAAAATACCTTTACCTTTTACATAAACTAAGGTGTTTGCAGTCCCAAGATCAATTGCTAAATCTGCAGAAAAAAATCCTTTAAATGAAGAAAACATGGAAATTACCCTTAAAAAAAAATTATAGTTATTACAATATCATACGACTTAAATTGAAATAATATAAGATCAATTTTTATCTTTATCAACTAGTCTATTTTCTGCTATCCAAGGCATCATTGCTCGCAACTTTAAACCAATTTCCTCAATTTGATGTTCTGAAGCTTTTTTTCTTGTAGATTTAAAACTAGTTTGATTTACTTTATTTTCTAACATCCAATCTCTTGTAAATCTACCAGATTGAATATCTTTAAGAACTTTTTTCATTTCATTTTTAGTTTGTGAATTAATTATTCGAGGTCCAGTAACGTATTCACCATATTCAGCTGTATTACTAATTGAATAATTCATATTTGCAATACCACCTTCGTAAATTAAATCAACAATCAACTTTACTTCATGTAAACATTCAAAGTAGGCCATTTCTGGCGCATAACCTGCTTCAACTAGCGTTTCAAAACCAGATCTAATAAGTTCTACTAATCCACCACATAATACAACTTGTTCACCAAATAAATCTGTTTCACACTCTTCTTTAAATGTAGTCTCAATTACACCTGACCTACCTCCTCCTATAGCACAAGCGTAAGAAAGACCTATATCATGGGCATTTCCACTAAAATCTTTATTTATAGCTATTAAACAAGGAACTCCTGCTCCACGCATATATTCTGAACGAACGGTGTGACCAGGACCTTTTGGGGCAACCATAAAAACATCTATATCATCTCGTGGATCTATTAAATTAAAATGAACATTTAAACCATGAGCAAATGCAATAGAAGAACCTGCCTTCATATTATGTTTTATATGATCATTATATATATCACCTTGCAGTTCATCAGGAGCTAACATCATTATAACGTCGGCCCATTTCGAACCTTCTTCAACAGTTTTAACATCGAAGCCACTCTCTTTTGCCTTTTTAATCGAACTAGAGTCTGATCTTAAAGCTATACTAACATCTTTAACTCCACTATCTTTTAAATTGGCTGCATGAGCATGACCTTGACTACCATAGCCAACTATAAGAACTTTTTTCGACTTAATTAAGCCAATATCAGCATCTCTATCATAATAAACTCTCATATATTTACTCCTATAAAAATTTGAAAATTAAGACT
>MDSV01125502.1_pt1 | contig 11837 bp, 6 predicted proteins | sample 810851 | NCBI WGS metagenome assembly MDSV01 (sample SAMN05326640, study PRJNA326480) | marine metagenome | isolation source: seawater | place: Atlantic Ocean: North East | collected 2012 | reverse complement strand
CTGAAACAGGAATGAATGATGGTAGCGTAAGAGTTTACGGTACTTGGACTGGTGTTCATACTGAAACAGGTAAAGAATTTTCACTAAAATCTTACCACCCAATGGCATTCAAGGATGGTAAAATAGTTGGTGGAGGTGATTATTTTGATTTTGGAGGTTTTATGGCTTCATTTCAAGAATAAAAAACTTTAATTAAATATAAAAAAGCGCCTTTTGGCGCTTTTTTTGTTTTATATAGAATATGAAGACTTTTGTTATCTTTCTAAAAGATTGATAATTATTTAAATCTTGATATTATTTCACCAGATATTTTTAAGAAATATGCTTCTGAAATTTTCGCCTGAAATTTTGCTGAATTTTTTGACAGCTCAGCATTTAATAAATTCATTTGAGCTCTTCTAAATTCTATTGATGAAACCTGCCCAACATTATATCTTTCTAAATTTCTTGCAAAATTATTTTTATTAGTTTCTAAATTTTGTTTTTGAGCATCTAAGATAAATAGGTTATTTAAATGAGTTTGATAGGCATTCATCAATTCTTTTTTTAACTCAAGAATTGTTTTTTCTTTCTGTAGGAGATAATTTTCCTGATTTATAGATGCATTTTTATTTGCTATTATTTTTTTTCCGCCTCTAAACAAATCCCATCTAATATTTATACCTGCAGAAAATCCGTCAGAAATACTTTTATTATAAAATGCATATGGATTATCATTTATACTTTCATTCCAACCATATGACCCAGATAATCCCAAAGTTGGTAAATATGAAAATTTAATGGCTTTTTTATCAAGATTTGATATTACTATATCCTTTTCTGCTATTAAATATTTAGTGTTATTAATAATTTCATTTGAAAATAAAGCTGAGAGTTGATCAAGATTTAAAAAACTAATTTTAGTGTCAATATTAACATTATTATCAATATCTACATTCATTATAAGATTTAAATCTCTCTTTGCACTATCTAATTTATTAGATAACCTTAGCAGGTTTATACTATCGGTATTCACATCAACTTCAGCATTCAAAACTTCTAAGTTATTTGTTTGACCATATTCATATTGAAGTAATTTTTTTTGATATCTTTTCTTAGAAATTTCTAAAGCACCTTTTAGGATTTTTTCTTCTTCGGATAATTTGCCTACCTCAAAAAAGACAATCGACAATTGGAGAATCGTATTTTCGATTATTTCCTTAGCTTCCAATTTAGACTTATTGTAAAGCTCCTTAGATTTCTCAAAGTTAAGTTTCCTGCCAGATGCATCAATTAAATTATAATTTAATGAAAGAACAGCAGAAGCATTGTCAGTTTGAGTATTATCCAATGTGCCAGAAATTCCGTTTGGTGTTTCAATCTCAATGCTTTGAATATTCGTGTTTATTTCAGATCCAAACTGAATGTTTGGCAGATAATTATTGTTTAAAATACTGGAATTATTTTTAGCAATTTCCTCATAATTTTCAGAAATTTTTATATCTAGGTTTTTTTCAAGTGTTTCTTTGATAGCAAGGGAAATACTTAAATTATCTTGAGCAGATGAATTAAATGCTGATATCGTAAATAATAAAATAATTACAAAAGTTTTTTTCATTTTAACAATCTGTTTTGTTCTACAATTGGCGCTTCTACTTCCCTTTTTTCAGGTTTTTTACCTGACACTAACCATTTAAAATTTACTTTTAGTGAATTTGTAAATGATATTAGAATCGGAAGTAAAATAAGAGTTAAAAAAGTTGCATATCCAATTCCATATGCAATCGAAATGGCCATAGGTTTTAGAAGTTGAGCCTGAAAACTTTTTTCCAAAATTATAGGGGCTAGTCCTGCAATTGTTGTAATAGAAGTAAGGAAAATGGCTCTAAATCTCTCTCTTCCAGCATTAAAAATAGAATCGTCAAAACTCATCCCATCCCTAAGATTCGAATTGAATTTTGATATTAAAACAAGTCCGTCGTTTACCAAAATACCGATTAGCGCAATAATTCCTAATAACGAAATAACATTAATTGGGAAGCCATGTAGCAAATGTCCCCATGCTACTGTTGTTAAACTAAAAGGAATTAATAATAATAACAAAAATGGTTGACTGTAGGTTCTAAATACAAACCCTATTGTCGAAAAAATTAAAAATAATGCTAAAGGAAAAACAACTTTTGAAGACTCGATTGTTTTGTTGGCTTCCCTGTATTGCCCTTCAAAAGAAACTTTTAAAGAAGGATATTTTTCAGTTAATGGAGGAATTAAAGTATTCTTTATGCTAAAAACTATGTCAGATGCACTTTCGCTTGGGTCCAATAAATTTGCATTTACTTGAATTTCTCTGCTTCCGTCAAGATGATTTATTGAAACTTCACCTCTCTCTATTCTATAACCAGCAATTTCGTTTAATGGAATTCTTGCACCATTTGGTGCTAAAATTCTCATCTCCTCTAATCTTTTCAATAACGATCTTGAATTTTTATCATACCTAACCCAAACCCTTATTTCATCTTCGCCTCTTTGAAATCTTTGAGCCTCTATTCCAAAAAAAGCTGACCTAACTTGTTTCATAACATCAGCATATGATAATCCTAGCATGTATGCATTATCATTTAATTTAATATCAATCTCTTTTAAACCTTCAGGATCATTACTGGTCACATCAGTTAGTTTTGGATTCAGTCTTAATTTTTGCATCAATTCAGACTTTGCGCTTTTAAGTTCTAAAACATTATCACTCAAAAGAGATATTGCTACTGGGCTACCTCCAAAATTTGCGCCTCCATCTACCACAAACTTTTCAACTCCAATAATTTCACCAGTTCTTTTTCTTATCATATTTGCCATTTCAGGGGCTTTAATGTTTTGTGGTCTATTTTCACTATCTAGAAGGAATATTTCTAATGACGCGGTTGATGAACCTCCAATATCTCCAAAGCCCTTGACCATTGACATATTATCAGCCGAATTACCGATATTTTTTTGAATGTGATCGATTAAATTTCTATCATCATCTTTCATATATTTTTCTTCATATTCTTCACCAATTTCTATCGCATGATTTTGGATGACACTAATTATCGAGTCTGTTACTTTAACATTTGTACCCATAGGCATCTTTAAGTCTACGGTAATTGCATCACTATCAATCATTGGAAAAAAAGTTACACCAATTATTCCTCCGAATACTGAGCTAATTGTTAGATAAAGTGCAGCTATAAACCCAGACAAACTTAAAAATCTATACTTCAATGCAAATTTTAATGTGGGAGTATAGATTTTTTCTCTTAACCATCTCATTAACATAAAACCTCTATTATTCACAGATCTCATGTATTTAAAAAACCTGTAAACAAAATTATTTTTGAGTTCATCTTTTTTTCTTAATGCTTTCGAATGCGCTAGATGTGACGGTAAAATTATAAGAGCTTCAACTAATGATACTATTAATGTTAGTATCACAATCATTGCTACTTCTCCAAAAAAGTTCCCAACATCTCCTGCTAAAAGTAATAATGTAGAAAATGCTATAAGTGTAGTTATAATAGCAGAAACAATTGCAGGCAATACCTCCATTGTACCATCAACTGCCGCCTGCTCAGGGCTTTTACCTTCTTCGTAATGTCTAAATATGTTCTCAGCAATTACAATTCCATCATCAACCAAGATTCCAATAACTACTATCATCCCAAACAATGACATTAAATTTATGGTAATATCAAACTGACCAGCAAATATTAACATTCCTAAAAATGAAATTGGTAAGCCAAATGCAACCCAAAATGCTAATCTTATATTCAAAAATAAAGACAAGAATATTAAAACTAATAATATTCCTATTCCTCCATTTTCCAGTAAAAGGTTTGTTCTTTGCCGTAAAGCGATCGAGTAGTCTTTTAGTGGCGTCAATTTTAAATTAGAATGGATTCCATTAAATTCTTCAATGTATTGATTTATTTTTTTTGCCGAGTCCATCATATCCTCATTATTAGTACTTGTAACAGATAAGATAATTGCGGTATCGTTATTCACTGTAGAAGAAATCGGGGTTTCAGAAAATTGATCTCTGATTTTGGCAATATCATTTATCCTAATTTTCTTACCATCAGGTGTTGATCTTACTATAATATTTTGAAGTTCATTAGCGTAATAATTTTTGTTACTTGCTCTTATTAAAAACTCTTCTTTATTGGTTTTAATATTTCCACCCGTAACTAGAATATTTGTTTTTGAAACAGCATTAAGAACTTCTTCAAAAGACAAATTGTATCTCAAAAGGTCTTCTTCAGTTACCGAAATTTCTATTTCTTCATCCGGAAAACCCGTTACTGAAATTTGAGAAATACCATCAATATTTCTTATATCCTTTTCAATATTTTTTGAAATATTTTTTAACGATTTAAGTTCAATATTTTTTCCTGTTAGAGAAAATATAACTGTCGGTTGTTGTTCTTCTATTTTCGTAATGACTATTGGTTCAAGATTAGCAGGAAATGAAGGAACTTTATCTACTGCATTTTTTACCTCAAATAGAATTGCATCAAGTTTGAAATCCTCATCCGTTTCGACTAAAATCGTCCCATTATTTTCTCTTGATGTAGAAGTCACTCTAACTATTCCAGGAATACCCTTCAAGTTTTCTTCAATTTTATATATAACTCCTTCTTCAACTTCGTTAGGAGAAGCACCAGGATAAACTGCATTTATGGAGATAAATTTAGAATCAATTAATGGAAAGAAAGAAGATTTTAAAGCTATAATACCAGAGACCCCAAAAACAATGAAAAACATAACTAGTATATTTACTGCCTTTGGATATTTGACAAAATATGCAATTATTTTCCTCACTAATTAGCGACTTTAATTTTCATTCCTTTGTAAATTCCAGGAATGTAAGAAGATATCAAATTGGTATCATCTTCTAGACCGGAAACAATTACAGAATCTTCATCGTAATAAACAATTTTCACATTTCTTATACCAACAGTATTGTCAGATTCAGCTACATATACAAACGTATCATTTATGAGAATTGACCTAGAGATAGAAAAACCTGTTTTTTTTATATTTAATGGAATTTTTGTCTTTACATACATTCCATCTTTCAAATTCACATTTTTAAATTCAATATGAACACCAACTGTTTGAGATAATTCGTCAATATTTTTATTTATTCTTTTTACTAATCCAGAATATTTTTTTCCGCTAAAATCAATTTTGATTCTTTCATTTATGGAAATATTAGACGAATATTTTGAAGGTATATTCACCTTTAATTCAAAATTTTTATCACTGATAAATGAGCCTAGTAACATTCCTGGAGCTACCATTGTTCCCTCATTAATCTTAATATTAATAATAGAGCCGTTGAATGGAGCATATACGTAAAACTTACTGAGTCTTTCCTCAAGGCTTTTTACCATATAAAATGACGCTTGAATTCCCTTTCCTACAATAAAATATTTTTCTTTTTCAGAAGTTGTTGTTGGTAAATCAACAACCGATTTATCAATATCAAAATTTGTGAAGTATAATTCCCATTTTTTAAAATTATCACTAAAATCTATTTTAATATCTGGCAATACAGCTGCAATTAAATTTTGAAGCTCACTTCTCGCTTGTTTAACAGTAGAGAGAAATTCCTTTGAATTTACCGAATATAGTAGATCACTTTTTTTGAAACTGTTTCCTTCTACAAATGTATTTTCATTATAGTCTATTACACCTGAAACCTCAGAATAAAGGTTGATTCTATTTTTCGATTTAATTCTGCCATCAACAGTAATAGAAATCGGATTAATAGAGTTTTTCACTTTAATTACTGAAACTAGTTTAGATGATTCACTAACTAAGGGTTCTTGTATATCATTATAATTTAGAATATAGTTTGAAGATATATATGCAATAGCAAGGATAAGAATACCTGCACCTGCAGAAATAAAATATTTTTTCATAATGTAGTATTGGCAAATTTAATACCAAATGCATAGTTTTTTTTCAAGAGATTGTTAATTATTACTTAAATTTTGCTTAATTAGTATTGTGACTTTTCAAAAAGAAATTATTATTGGCCCTTTTAAAAGAGGTTTTCATGTTATAACTAATCTAATTGTTAATGAATTACCCATAATGTCTGGAATTGTAAATGTGTTCATTAAACATACTTCTGCAAGCCTAACAATTAATGAAAATGCAGACCCTAATGTTAGAGATGATTTTGAAACACATTTTAACATAATGGTTCCAGAGCAGGGAAATTATTTTAAACATACATTAGAAGGGCCCGATGACATGACTTCTCATATAAAAAGTAGTCTACTTGGTTCATCAGTAAATTTTCCTGTAAAAAACGGCATTCCTCAATTAGGTAATTGGCAAGGTATATATTTGTGTGAGCATAGAAATGATGCTTCAAAAAGAAAATTAATAATTACCCTGATTGGTAATTAATTATGAAATATATTCAACAATTTTTTCAAGTTCCATTCCTCTTGAACCCTTTATAAATAAATTAGAATTTATAATTTCATTAAACTCGTTTAATTCTAATAATTGCTTATAGTTTTTACAACTTTTAAATTTTTTTGTAAAACTTGTCTTGGAAAATATTTCTCCAACTAGAAACACTTTATCAATAACCATTTCCTTGCAATAATTTACTATTTCTTGATGAAATTTATTTTCTTCTTTGCCCAGTTCATGCATGTCACCAAGAATTAAAATTTTGTTTTTATTATATGATTTTTCAAATGATTTTATGGCAAGCATCATACTCGTAGGGTTTGCATTATAAGCATCAAGAACGATTGTATTTTTATTTTTTATGATTATTTGTGATCTATTGTTTGAGGAAATATAGCTTGAAACACCTTCTCTTACGTTTTGCATATTAACTCCGAAATAACATCCAATTGAAATTGCAGAAATAATATTTTGCACATTATAAATACCGAAAAGAGAACTTTCAATAGTTGTATTATTAACATTGAGAATTATTTTTGGATTAATAGATTTTACTGAATAATTTAAATCACCTTTCTCCAGACCAAACCCATATTTTTCTGGATAGTCTGATAGCATTATATTTTGTTTTGCATCATCTGAATTATAAAAAATAAAACCAGAATTTTTTCTTAGAAAATCGTATAATTCACTTTTTCCCTTAATTACACCCTCTTTACTTCCAAAACCCTCTAAATGTGCATTGCCAAAGTTAGTAATATAACCATAGTTAGGTTCAGCTATATTTGAAAGCAATTTAATTTCACCTAAGTGATTTGCCCCCATTTCAATTATTGCAAATTCGGTTTCATTAGACATCTCTAACAGTGATAGTGGGACCCCAATATGGTTGTTTAGATTTCCTTTTGTACAATAGGTTTTAAATTTTGTTTTTAAAACAGAATTTATTAGCTCTTTAGCTGTGGTCTTACCATTACTTCCAGTAATACCAATTATTTTAGTATTAAGCTTTTTTCTGTGATAATTTGCAAGCTTTTGTAAAGCTACAAGTGAGTTTTCTACAAATATGAAACTTCCCTTTTCATGATAGTATATTTCTTCATCGACTACAGCGACTAATGCCCCCTTGTCAATTGCAGATTTAGCAAATTCATTACCGTTGAAAAATGCTCCCTTAAGAGAAAAAAATATGCAGTTATTAGTAATTTTTCTACTATCTGTAACAACCCCGCTAGATCTTAAAAATATTTCATATAAATCTTTTGTAGACATATATTAAATGTATAAAAAAAAGCCCTAAATATTCATTAAGGGCTTTTATCAATTAAAAAATTTAATTTAATTTCTTGATCTTTTTTTCATGTCTAGAGACTTGCCACCTAATCTTGACATAACACACCTAAATCCAATAAAATCAGTTGCTTGATCTTGATGATAAAATCTTCTTTGAGCAGGATCAAGCCAATATGCTCTATCTTTCCATGAGCCACCCTTAAATACCCTAACCTTATCACCTATAAGGGTTGTTTCTCCATTATCAGAAATCTGTTCTAAGTTTGGAGACTTATACATTGTTTGGGTTTCACCATCTTCAGCATTAGCTCTATCACTTCTATCATTTTCATAGTTTCTTGATGACCTTACGTCCCCATCTCTGTAATTTATATTATAACTTTTATCAAATTGAGTACGGTTTTTAAGATCTTCATCTTCTAAGTCCATCGAGGTAATCTCACCCTTTCTAACAATTGCTACTTTTTTACCATTTGAAAGTGTTTCCCATTCCGTTTCTTCAGCCAGGACAACCTCTTTTGTTTCATTATTAATGACAAATTTTTTATAATCATTTCCTCTGTAATAGTTAAAGTCATTGAACTCATCATCAACAATTGGTCTATAAACGTCAGCTACCCATTCAGCTACATTACCAGCCATATCATACAAGCCAAACGCATTAGCTTCATAAGATCCAACTCTGTTAGTGATATCAGCACCGTCGTCAGACCAACCAGCGATACCACCATAATCCCCATCACTATTTTTAAAATTAGCTAATTGATCACCAAGGTTCCTTCTTTGGCCGGTTCTTGTATATTGACCTTGCCATGGATATTTTTTTCTTGCTTGATATACATTAAATTCTCTTACTTCTTTTAAACCTAGTGCTGCGTATTCCCACTCTGATTCAGTAGGGAGTCTAAATTTTGGAATAATTAAACCCGTTTCCCTGTTGGCTGAAGCAGGAGCCATTGAATCTACGGAAACACCAGCTATATTAGCTTTTCTGTTAGATTCTTTTCTGCTTGAATTTCCGTCAAGTAATGGTGACCAATCATCAATATTATCATCCCCTCCAAAACTTTTGTTGGGAATTTGAACATATGCATCTTGGTTAAAATTACCAGATTTGATTATACTATCATTATTAGTAATTTTACTACCATTGTCTGTAAGAGTTGCTCCTTTAGATAGCCATCCATTCTTTTCTAAAATTAGTTCTTGATATCTGTCAGTCCTCCACTCAGCATATTCGTAAGCTTGAATCCAACTAACTCCAACTACAGGATAATCAGAAAAAGCGGGATGTCTTAAATAACTATTTACCATTTCTTCTGCATATCCGAGTTTATTTCTCCAGACAAGAGTGTCAGGTAATGCTCCAAGATAAACTTCAAAATTTTCATTTCTTTTCAACCAATCTAAATATTCTAGGTACATGACATTAGTAACTTCAGTTTGGTCCATGTAAAATGATTGAACATGTTGTTGATTAGGTGAATTATTCCAGTCTCTCATTGGGTCGTCTTGAACACGTCCTTTAGTGTAGGTACCACCCTCGACCAAAACCATATTTGGAGGGGTTTCTTGACCTTTGTAATTTGTATTATATTGGAAGCCACCTTTCTTGTTATTAATGGCCCAACCTGTAGCAGATGAAACATTTCTATTACCTGAAAATGAAGATTTGTTACAGCTTTCAAAAGAAAAAAGCATAACAAAGCTGAATAAAATTGCAGTGTAAAATTTAATTTTTCCTTCCATAGTAATTTTTTTTACCCATGTAGAGCCCCCAAATATAATAATTAATACTCATTTCACAATAAATTTTAATCATATTGATTTCTTTACAAAGAACGGATAAGCAATCATTATATTATGTTATTTTTGCTTTTTGTTGAAATTAGATAATATTTAAGTTACTATATCGTTTTTCAGTTTATGAGAGTTATAACTTTATTTGGTCTCATTTTAATTTCCTTCAACATCTTTAGTCAACAGTTAAAAATTGAAATTGATTGGGAAGGGGGAAAACAATACAATATTGGTAAAATGTTACTTAATGTTCCCAATTCTAAAAATTTTAAAATTAATTACAGTTATGGTGATCATTTTAAGCTTGTTAATCAATGGGAAAGTGATAAAATCATCGATGAATCATCTGTGCAGTTTTCAGAAATTACATATTCAGATATTGATATTAATGAGTTTAATGGACTGGAAAAGATAAATTTTGTAAGTAAAGCCAATTTTACATTCAATTCATCAGTTTCTAAGAATAAAATATTTTCTTTTTTGGAGTTAGAACCAATAATTTTTAATGATGGTAGGTATAAGAAAGTTGAGAGTTTTATTATTAATTACAGGTTCTCAAACGAATCCAAAAACAAAAAAAATTCAATTCAGTCATCTGTAATGAGAAACGGTGATTGGTACCAATTTTTCGTATCTGAATCTGGCATTCATAAAATTGATAGAAATTTCTTAGAAAATTTAGGATTAAACACTCAATCAATTGACCCAAGAAAAATCAAGATATTTGGTCATGGTGGAGAAATGTTAACAATGCAAAACATAGATAATTTTCTAATTGATCCAATACAAAATTCAATTAAAGTTATCGGGGAGGAAGATGGTAGTTTTGATTCCAATGATTATATTCTTTTTTATGCCTCTGGACCTAAGGCTTATAATTCAGAAAACAATACAAATATCAACTTATTTGAGAATAAAACATCATATTTTTTGTCTATTGGTCCAGAAGATGGATTGAGAATCAATGATCTACAAGAGCCAGAGGACGAATCTTCATTTTCAATTGATTATTATACTAATTATCAATTTCATGAAAATGATAACTATAATTTAGCAAAAATTGGAAGAAGATGGTTTGGTGATAGGTTTGATTTTGAAAATATCAAAACATTTAGTTTTAATATTGAGAACTTGATTGTTGAACAACCAGTAAATATCAAAGTTATTGCCGCAGCCACTTCAGAAATTGCTACCACAATGTCTGTAGAACTAAATGGAACACAATTATCTACTATGGTTTTTGGTTCAATTGGAGATCCAATTTTAGCTACCGGTGATAGTTATTCATCAAATATTAATTTGAATACAGCTCAGGCAAACATTACATTGACTTATAATAATAATGGAAACCCTGCTTCAACTGCATATTTAGATTATATATCGATTAAAGCTATTTCTTCTTTAAATTTTAATGGGGGACAATTAACATTTTACAACGATGATTTAGATTTTGAATCTGAAATTGTGAGTTATCAAATTTCAAATAGTAATAGTATATTAAGTATCTGGGATATTTCAGATATTTCAGATATTTCAGAAATATCTCATAATCAAGAAAACAACTTGTCATTTAAATCATTTTATTCATCATCAAATAAGTTTATTGCATATGACGGAATAGATTTTTACATTCCGACTATTGAAGATAATCCCCAAATTTCCAATCAAAATCTAAAAGAAAATATCTTCTATAATTCGCTCAACGAAACCGAGCCTGTGGACTATATTATTATTGCAAGATCAGATATGCTTTTTGAGGCAGAAAGATTAGCAAATATAAATAGAGATGAAAATGGATTAAACGTTAAAGTTGTAGAATTACAAAAGATTTATAATGAGTTTAGCTCAGGAAACCAAGATATATCAGCAATCAGAAATTTTGTTAGATATGTTTATAATAATTCCTCCAATAACAATTCATTGAAATATTTATGTCTTTTTGGTGATGCATCATATGACTACAAGGAACGAATTGCAAACAATACAAACGTAATACCCTCATGGAATTCTTTGAATAGTTTTAGTTTATCTAGCTCATATGTCTCTGATGATTTTTTTGGAATGATGGATTCGGGTGAGGGAATGATGACAAACTCAAATAAACTTGATATCGCTGTTGGAAGAATTTTAGCTGATTCAAATAGTAGAGCAAAAGATCTGGTTGATAAAATTGAAACTTATTATAGTGAAAATTCATTTAGTGATTGGAGAAATAAAATTATTGTTGTTTCAGATGATGTTGACGAGCCTTGGGAAAATATAATTCAATCAACATCAAATGATATTGCAGATTTAAT
>MDSV01024979.1_pt1 | contig 11837 bp, 13 predicted proteins | sample 810851 | NCBI WGS metagenome assembly MDSV01 (sample SAMN05326640, study PRJNA326480) | marine metagenome | isolation source: seawater | place: Atlantic Ocean: North East | collected 2012 | reverse complement strand
ATGTTGGATAAATACCAAAATACTGAGTTTGTAAATCAAAATAAGGAAGTTTCTAAACCAGTTGTGAATGACATTCAAAAGCTTGCTGAATTCTCTAAACGAAACAACAATGTTGATTTAGCAGGAAGATTTGTTTACAACAAAAATGAAATCGCATGTTTCAATTTTGGAAAACACAAAGGAAAGCCAGTAGAGCAAGTCCTTTCAGAGGAACCTTCATATTATTCTTGGATGATGAAGGGAGAGTTTTCTATCAATACTAAAAAAGTACTTGAAAATATTAAGCTTCAATTGCTACAAAAGAAATTTGGTGAGTAAGTTATGAAAATCATTTGTATCGGTAGGAACTTTGCTGATCATGCTAAAGAGTTAGGCAATGAAAAACCATCCTATCCTGTTATCTTTCTAAAGCCTGATACAGCACTTTTAAGAAATAATGACCCGTTTTTTATTCCAGACTTCTCTGAAGAAATCCACCATGAAATAGAACTGGTAATAAAAATAAACCGTCTAGGAAAAAATATTCAGCCAAAATTCGCTCATAAATATTATAGTGAGATTGGATTAGGAATTGACTTTACAGCAAGAGATGTACAAGTTGAACTTAGAGAAAAAGGGTTGCCATGGGAGAAAGCAAAGGCTTTTGATTCATCAGCAGCTATCTCAAAAAAATTCATTTCCAAATCTGACTTGGGAGACTTAGGTAATTTAGAGTTTCATTTAGAAAAAAATGGTGAAAAAGTTCAAATTGGGAATACAAATCAAATGATTTTTACAATTGAAGAAATAATATGCTACGTTTCTAAATATTTCACGTTGAAAATTGGAGATTTAATTTATACTGGAACACCTGCTGGGGTAGGTAAAGTTGGTATTAATGATGAACTAACTGGGTATTTAAAGAATTATAAATTATTTGACTTTAAAATAAAATAATGAGATCTGTTTTATTTATTTCAATAGCCTGGATAGCATTTTCTTGTACAAAACATGAAAACAAACTAGAAGGTTCTTGGTTTGTAAACTACTTTGTAAATGATTCGAAAACAGAAGATTTTACATTAAAATTGGATGAAGGAGGTTTAGGAGAAAAAGACGGCTCAACAGAAGTTATTTGGACAGTGAATAAAAAGGAACTTACCTTAATCATTAATGGGAATGCTCAAAAATGGGAAAATAATCGAAACAAAAGGAATATCCAATTCTATCTTTCCAACGATAGCGTTGGAAATTACTTAAGAATGGAAATGGAGAGAATAAAATAGCACTTTACTTTTAGAGCAAAAATCCGTATCTTTTAAAGAAATATTATGAAAAAAATTATAGGGGTTATATGCCTTTCTTTAGTTCTTTGTCTATTCCTGTCTTCATGTGGAGAATCTCCCAAGGCTCATGAATCCTGTTCTGCTGAATGCAAAACAGAATGCAGTGCTTCAAAGGCTGATGGATCCAAAGGTAATAATTGCGCTACAGATTGCACAGAATCATGTCATAATTCTAAAAAAGATGCAATCAAAGCAAACAATTGTAATTCTAAATGTGTTGAACCGTGCTGTGTAGACGATCAAAAAAAGGCTTGCGCTTCAGACTGTGAAAAAGTATGTTGCTCTTCTCATGAAAAACCGGTCGAAGTTAATAGTTGTAATGCAGATTGTTTAGAGCCATGCTGTTCTGGTGAAGAGAAAAAATCATGTGCACCAGAATGCGAAAGAAATTGTTGTTAAACGACTAGGCTAAAATGAACTGCTAAGCAGCAGTGTTTTATTTAATTTCTATTTATACAACGTTACCAAAACCTTCTTTTTTAAACCTTTGGTTATATTAAGCTCCTTTTGGTCTACTATCAATGCAAAAACAACGTCGTATTTGTGTTTGGCGGTTTCTACATTTTTATCAATGATATAAAACTTTCTCTTATTGCGGAATGACAAATCCTTAGGCAGATCTTTAAACGACTTTAAACTGCCTGTTCGAATATCATAAAATGCATATTTACCCTGTTTAATATCAAATGTTTGCCCTCCTGCTTGAAAAATATTTTGCTTTCTGTATTGAATAGAATCATACAACAGAACATTTTCGACCTTATATTTACTACCTAATAAATCTAGTTCATATTCGAAATGTGCGTATCGGAAATCAGAACTTCTTGAACAGCGATCAATTGACAAACCATTGAACCAAAAAAGGATATACGTTTTTCCTGTATCTAATCTAAACGTTTCTAAGTTAAATTCTTTTATCTCAAATTTGACAAATTTACCTATTGAATCGCCCTTCCATTTTTTTACTACCTCAACAAGAATTGAATCACCTTGAATTTCTTTTGCGTGCACAATCGCAATATTTTGTGTCATCTCAAACTCTTGTTGCAAGGTTACACTTTCACATTGTGCCTTAATTGTAATGGAAGCACAAAAAATCAACAAGAAAATTAGTACTTTCCTCATTGTATTAATGCCTTATTAATTCGCTTTATTAAACCTGGTCCTTCATATATAAATCCAGTGTATAACTGAACCAATTTTGCTCCTGCATTGATTTTTTCCAATGCGTCCTGTTCAGAGTGAATACCTCCTACTCCAATAATAGGATAAGCATCTCCCAATTGATTGTATAAGTACTGTATTACTTTGGTTGACCGATCTGTTAAGGGCTTTCCACTTAAACCTCCTGGCCACCCAATTTCATTTAAGGTTTCTTCTTTAGTTCTTAAACCTTCTCTATTTACTGAAGTATTTGCCGCAACAACTCCATCCAAGCTTAAAGTCTTTATGATATCGATAACATCATCCAATTCTTGCTCACTTAAATCTGGTGCTATTTTTAACAATAATGGCTTGGGCTTGAGTTTTTTATTATTAATTACAGATATCTTTTGCATAAGCTGCATGAGTGGTTCTTTTTCCTGCAACTTGGTTAAATTACCAACATTGGGGCAACTCACATTTACAACAAAATAATCAACATAATCAAAAAGCTCTTGAAATACTTGAATGTAATCTTCATCAGTTTTAGAGGATTCTGTTGTTGTGTTTTTGCCTATATTGCCTCCAATAATAATATTTGTTTTTTTATTTTTTAACCGTTCAACAGCAGCTTGAACTCCTTGATTATTAAATCCCATTCGATTTATAAGTGCATTGTCTTCTGGCAATCTAAACAACCTAGGTTTAGGGTTCCCTAACTGACCTTTAGGGGTTAAGGTGCCAATTTCTATAAATCCAAATCCAAAATCAGCTAATTCATTAAAGAGTATTGCATCTTTATCAAATCCGGCCGCTAAACCAACTGGATTAGAAAATTTCAAACCAAAAACATCTCTTTCGAGTTCCTTATTATTCAGTTTGAAAAGGGAACGGTTTATTGCTGAAAACCCTGGGACTTTTGATAAAGTTTTAACCATATTAAAAACTTTATAATGCACTTTCTCTGGGTCTTGTAAAAAAAGAAATGGTTTTATAACGGTTTTGTATATGCCCATATCAATTTTCGTATAATGCTTCTACCTCTTTTAAAACTTCATCCACTGATCTTGTGTTTTTATAAAACCCAAGAACTTTTCTTAAAACAGCTTCAACTGTGCTATCAGGACAACTTGCTCCAGAAGTTAAAATAATATCTATTTTTTCACTTTCTGGCAAGTAATTTAACGACTTACCTTCTACCTTTTTCCTCCAATCAAAATGTTCTATCTCTTTATTGCTCAACAACTTGTCTTTACCCGTTACAAAATAAGTTGGACATTTTTCTTCACACAATTCAACCAGGTGGGTTGTATTAGAACTGTTATATCCACCGACAACAATTGCTAAATCAGCGCCTTGCTCTAACAGCCCATAAGTTGCACTTTGATTATCGTTTGTGGCATAACACAACGAGTCTCTCGTATCAGCGAAAGCTTTGCCTTCATTACCATAAAGGTCTTCAACAACACTTTTTATATAAGATGCAATCTCTTTGGTTTCACTTGCCAGCATTGTCGTTTGGTTAACGACACCTATTCTTTTTAAATGAATTTCGGGATCAAACCCTTCACTGTATTTACCAGCAAAGTCATTGTAAAAGTCTTCTTTGGACTTTTCTCCTCTTATGTATTGCTCTAACACCTTTGTTTCTTCAATATTTTTGACAATGATTGCAGGACCTTCTTGAGAGGCATGGGAAAAGGTAGCTCTCGTTTCTTCATGGTTACTTTTTCCATGAATTACAATAGTGTACTCTTTATCACCCAGCTTTTTACTCATCTTCCAAACTCTTTCTACAAAAGGACATGTAGTGTTATACTCCTCTGTATGAACACCTTTATCGGCAAGCATTTGTTTGGTCTCAATAGTTGTACCAAAAGCTGGCACAATCACTAAATCCTCTGAAGTTATTGAACTCCATTCAATAAGTTGGTTTCCTTTTGTATCCAAGATAAATTGAATCCCCCTATCTTGTAGATCAGAATTCACAAGTGGATTATGAATCATTTCACTTAAAAAATAAATTTTCTTTCCTGGATTTTCATTTAGCGCTTTGTACGCTCTTTCTATTGCATTTTCAACACCGAAACAAAATCCAAAATGACGCGCAATTAAAAATCGAACAGGTCCAAAATCTAATTTAGTTGGTGTAAAATCTTTCTTTTTAGGGTCAAGAGTCTTCCTAATATCTTTAAGCATAGATATAATTGGGCTTCTGTAAAACTCTGGAACTTCAAATTCACGCATAGTAAAAAGATTACTACAAACTTACGAATAACCCTTTATTCATAATAGTTTATCGTTGTAATAAATCTTAAACTATTCTTTTAAATTCAAAATAATAGTTGATTTTTATCGTTTAATAACCTATGAAATTAAAAAGAACCTTAATTTTCATGACACTTATTCTATCAACTTCTTTATTATGTAACTCATGTAGTTCAAGCAAATATTGTGAAGGAGGTAAAAAAAAGTACAAAAGAATGAAAAAAGATACCAATATGATGGTTTTTTAATTCAAGTTTATTCATTCGGGTATAATAAACCGGAGTCTTAGTATCTTTGTGCTGAAATTCATTAATTCATGTGCAATCTAGATAAGAATAAGGTAAGTGAGGAAGAAATCTCTTTAGCAACTAAAATTCTTGAAAAACTTGTAGCCAATCCCGTTCAGCTATTTGAAATGGATGAGCAAAAAAGAATTGAATTGATTAAATTTTCAGGTCAATTAAGTCGTCCTAGTCGTCAAGAGTTTACCCAAAGAAAAAAAAATGCAAAAAAGGCGGCTGAACGAAAAAGAAGAGAAAGAGAAAAGCATGCACGCAAAGAAACTGGTATTCGAAGTGCTCGTGAAAACGCCGTTTTTGTTGCTCCAAAGATGCTCGGGAACTCAGATGTTTCTGTTCAAAAAATTAGTGAGTTAGAAAATCCTCGCAACTGTTATGTTTGTAAATCAATGTATAAAAAACTGCATCATTTTTACGATGCAATGTGCCCTGAATGCGGAGATTTTAATTACGCAAAGCGCTTTCAAACCTCAGATTTAAAAGGCCAAGTAGCAGTAGTAACTGGTTCTCGACTTAAAATTGGATATCATATTGTTTTGATGTTATTGCGCTCGGGAGCAACTGTTGTTGCTACTACTCGATTTCCTATTGACTCTGCATTACGTTATTCAAAAGAAAAGGATTACGATACTTGGAAAGACCGTTTAAGAATCCATGGCTTAGATTTAAGACATATACCCAGTGTTGAAATATTTTGTAATTACATCGAGCAAACTTACGGCAGTTTGGATATTCTAATTAACAATGCTGCCCAAACTGTCCGGAGACCTGCTGGTTTTTACGCGCATTTAATAGAAAATGAGGAAAAACCAAGAAATGAGCTTTCAAAAGAAGTTTTAAATCTATTGCGGAATCACCATCTGTCTATTGATGAATTAAGGAATTTAGCGCTTGCTTCAACAAGTGAAAAAAACTCACAACTTCCAGTTGCTTGGCATGCACCTGAACCTGGAATTGGTATACGGGCGTCTGCTAAACTATCTCAAATACCTTATAGCTTTGACAATTCTCTTCCTACTAAAGAAGTTTTCCCTGAAGGTAAATTGGATGCAGATTTGCAGCAGGTTGATTTGAGAAAAACAAACAGTTGGCGTTTAAAACTTGGAGAAGTTGAAACATTAGAAATGATTGAAGTCCAATTGGTAAATTCAGTGGCTCCATTTGTTCTATGCAGTAGACTATCTAAAATTATGCGGAAAGAAAATACAGGTATGAAACACATCATTAATGTTTCAGCAATGGAAGGTAAATTTCACCGATTTTTTAAAGAAGATCGCCACCCCCATACCAACATGGCAAAAGCGGCCTTAAATATGATGACGCATACCTCTGCACTTGATTTGGCTAAAGATGGAATTTATATGAACGCTGTTGATACGGGCTGGGTTACTGATGAAGACCCTGTAGAATTATCGAAGCATAAAGAGGAAGTACACGATTTTCAGCCCCCTTTAGATATTGTTGATGGTGCTGCTCGAGTTTTGGATCCTTTATTCGATGGTATTAATACAGGTAAGCACTGGTGTGGTAAGTTTTTAAAAGACTATAAACCAATTGATTGGTAATGAGTAAGTGGGGTGAATTTTATCTAATTCGAATTGAATTTTTAGGTTTTCGTTATCATGGATGGCAAAAGCAATCGAACTTTCGAAGTATTCAGGGTATGGTAGACAAAACCTTTGAATTCATATTTCAACATAACGACTTTAAAACTCATGGATGTGGAAGAACCGATGCAAAAGTATCTGCTGATGATTATGCATTTGAATTGTTTCTTTTAAAAGGTTTTAAAATTGAACCTGAAAATTTATTAGTGGAACTCAATAAAAATCTACCTTCAGATATTCGGGCCAAAAGTATAACTGAAGTAAACTCTGAATTTAATATCATTCAAAACTCTTCTGTAAAAGAATATCATTATTATTTTTCTAGTGGTAAAAAAAGCCATCCCTTTAATGCGCCACTAATCCGAGATTTTGGAGCCTCGCTAAATATTGAAAAGATGGAAGAAGCAGCGGCTTACTTTTTGGGAAAGCACAACTTTAAAAGATTTGCTAGTAAACCTACTTCAAATTCAGTATTTGAAAGAGATATTTTAAAATCCGAAATTGTATCAAACACGAACATTACAGCCAACTTCACACCAAATCAATCCTACATTTTTAAAGTTAAAAGCAAAGGCTTTTTGAGATATCAAGTCCGATTAATGGTTGGTGCATTAGTAAATGTAGGTAGAGAAGACTGGAGTATAGATGAGTTCCAAGATACGTTAAAGAACCCTAATGGATCGCAGGTTAAGCACATTGCCCCTTCCTCTGGATTGGTACTTCACGAAGTTTGTTTTGACCAATACTCTTAATCTTTGGCACTTTGCTCCATAATCATTTTGTTTACCTCAACCTTGGCCTGATTCTCCGTTTGTATGTACAAATAATTTCCTTTTCCAGAAATAGACAATTCCTCAATAAGCTTTTTACCAATTTTGTTTTTCCCATAAGCAAGAGCGGAAAAGTACATTCCTTTCGATGCTTTGTTTTTAACAAAATTGTGTAAGCTGTTTTCATTTTTTCCAAGCCCATTAAAACCTCCATCTGTAGCGAGAATAATTTGATTATTTCCTTTGTGTAAATATTGATTTTTTAAAATTTTATACGCTTTTCGAATTGCTTTACCACCAAAGGTGGTTCCTCCTGCTTTTAATTCTTGAATTACTTTAATAATCTCTTTTTTATTCTTTACCGATGTTGAAGACAATACAACTTGAGGTTCATCAGAATAGGTAATTATAGTTACCTTATCAATTGATCGAAGCATATAGGTAAGTTGTATCATAGATTTTTTTAACAATTCTAAGCGATCCTTACCCCTCATACTTGATGAAACATCTATTAAAAAAACAATATTATTTTCTTCAAATTTAGAAACAGGAAAAATTTTGTTCTCTTCTTCTATTGGAGCCTCTGAAAAAGGAACATATGAAAATGGCGCTCTTTTAATTTCTTCTGTTTTGGTTTGATTCATCGACGGTGAAAGAACATCAACATTTATTTTAGCCAAAAGTTCAACTTTATTTTCTTTTGGGACTAGTGTAATGGTTACTGATTTTCTATGGGGATTAAAATAATGCTGAATATTTTTTGAATAATATCCCTCAGATTCAGTGTAAATAAAAAACAAGCCTAAAAGCGATTTTCGATTTATTAATCCTGCTTTATTCGTGTAAAATTGTTGGAAGCTTTCACCCTTGCTTAATTCTGTTAAAGCTCCCTTTATGGGCTTTCTTGTTAAGGAATCTATTACTTTAATTTCCATATCAAAATTTGGTTTTTGAAAATTAGGATTGGAAAAACTAGGGCACGCTATATCTGAATAGTCATCGAAACTTTTTACTTTTCCTTTAAACTCAAAAAAGAAAGGTTGATTAGATCCTGAATGGTATATTTTTAATTTTTCTTTAAAACTGCCTTTTACTTTAGGGTTATATATCACCTCAATAAAGGCACTTTCCCCTGGTAACACACCTAAAGGAGGCGTTTTTAATTCGAAATTTCTCGGGACGAATTGTTTTAAAATATAAATGGTTGTATTGGTTGTATTGGTTACAGGAAAAGAATCTACTCGACTCATCCAAAATTCAACTTCACCAAAATTACTAATGCTTCGATGCAGCATCAATCCATCATGATTGTTCTGAGCATTTACTCCAAATACGCTTACAATTGTAAAAAGAAAGCAATATGCGAATCTCATGTTAGGCTCTGTTTATTGTTCTTTTGTTGTACAACAAACGTGCCTCCTCCAATTCCTCAATAATATTTTCTCTCAATTCCAATAATTTCTTAAAGCTATAGTTCTCTGTTACAATCATCTTTTGATAAAACAACTCAGCCCTGAGCGCAGCAAAAACTCTATTATACCCTAGAGAAAACATACCCAACAAAGGCATTAATACAAACAATCCTAGGATAATGAATATCGTAAAAAACTGAGCGAATAGTATTCCCCATAGTATATATGTAATCAAAAATGAAAACGTCCCGATTACAAGCCTTAATGCTCCTGTAAAATCATCTCTTTGGGAAAATTTTTCTGCTAAGACACCTGAAATCCTATAAGGTATGTAATTGAATAGTGTTCCTAGTAAAAATAAGGGCAAACCCGCTATTAGGCCTAGAACATGAGCAGTTATAGAAGGTTTTCCACAAACCAACCTTTTATTAAACTCCGGATATTTTGATTCGATGTCCGTCATTTTTGCAAAGTATTCTTTTAACAACTGCTGCAGTTTATTGCTTAAATCTGGTGCTGAACTTTTAAAGTAATCAATGGCCTTTACTAAGTTGTTTTTTAATTCTAATTTTTCGTTATCGGGTAAATTAGGCGCTTCAAATCGATTAATCATTTCCTCAAAATACAATTTTTGGAGTTGATCAAAAATTTCATCGTTTTCTCTATTCTCAATAAGAAGCATTTCATCTTTTATAGATTGCTCTATATCTCTTGTTAACGTTTTGGCTGTTGCAAAACTATCTTCTTGCCAACGATCTTTATATGCTTCAATAGGTACTGGTTTTCCAAAATTAACCTGCACATCTGTTCTGAAATTCATAGGGTTAGAATACGTTATTCCTACAGGAACAATGGTCAATCCTAATTTGAAATTATTTTTAGCCTCAGCACCCAACGCTATTCTTGCTGCTCCAGATTTCACCTTTCTTAAACGGTACTCAATTTTACTCGTTCCTTCTGGAAAAATCATCAACGAACGACCATTTTCAAAATGTTCGTAACACGCTCCAAAAACGGCTTCATTTTTATGGGTTAGTTCTGGTGTTTCTTCTTTTCTATACACTGGAATCATGTGTATTTTTTTAAAAAACCAGGCTGAAAATTTATTTTTAAAAGACTCTCCTCTTGCAATATAATATAATGATCTATCTGCATAGGAACCAATAACTATTGGGTCCAAAAATGCTCCAGGATGATTTGCAACAAATAAAACGGGCTTTCCTTTTGGAATGTTATCTCTTCCAGTAATAACTTTATTTTTAAAGTATATTCTTACAGATATTTTTAATAAAAGCTCAAAAAACTTGTATATCATAACAATAATTATAAGTTTATGCCCAATGGATATAAATACATTATTACTTTCTAATTACTCTTATTTTTCCAGCACCAGAAATAACATCTTTACTTTCATCTAATAAAACTGATAAAGTAAAATTGTATTGTCCATCTTCAAGGTTTTTTGTGTCTGGAAATGAAAATGGAAATGAATTTTTATCAACGTGAACAACCTCTTCACAAGCATTTACTAATCGAAAGCTTGTTGATAGATAATCATTCGAATCAAGGTTTGACTGAATCTCAAACGAATCATTTAATCCATCACTATTTGGAGTAATGTACTGACAAATTGAAATAGTAAACGAATCGAGAGTAAATTTATAAAACGTTCGATTCGATTCATCCAATTGATCAAATGCTAAATCTGATGTTGTTACACAATTTCTTTTTGTACAACCGACTACGATTAGTCCAATAAATACTATTTTGAAAATATGCTTCATATTTAAAATAGATTCCAAAATTTTGCAATGGAAATTAAAATCAATCCCAAAAGTAAGCATCTTATTATCGGTTCTATATTATTTTTTAAGTTATTTAAACGAACTCCAATCAAAGCTCCGATCATTTGTCCTGCACCAAGGGAAATTCCAAAACCCCAATTAACCTGATCGGCAAGTGCATACCCTATTAAAGCGATTAGATTAATTAGCAAAATGATAAAAACCTTCAATGGATTAAGCTCAGTAAACGATTTACCCCAAACAGCATGCAAAACTGCCAACATAAAAACACCTGCTCCAGCCTGTATAAAACCAGCGTAAAATCCAATTACACCAAAAATTAAAGGTAAAAACTTTGTTACTAAAGTGAATGATTGGATATATTTCTGAGGTTTAAATAACACCACAAAAAATAATACGCAAAAAATAAAACCAACAATCTTTTCAAATTCATTACCGCCTAAATTACTTGCTGTAAAAACGCCAGCAACTGAGCCAGCAACTGAAAAAACCAGTAACCAAAATTTTCCTTTTAAAGAGAGTTCACCTTGCTTGTAAAACGTATAAGAACTTGTTGTGCTTTGAAAAAACAAACCAATCCTATTTGTTCCGTTTGCTATTTGTACAGGCAATCCCAAAAAACTAAGCAAGGACAGTGTTATAATACTACCACTTCCTGCTAAGGTGTTAATTATACCTGCAGAAATTCCTGCTAGTATACAAAGTGATATTTCATTCATTTCAATCACTAAGCAAAAGTAAGCATCTTTATAGTTTACTTGTTTACCATAAAATAATAGAAAAGGACTTTTGAAAGACTTTAAGCCTTCTGGAAAATTAAAAAGGCTGGTAAAACAAACCTTTTTAAGTATACTTTTCACTACCCATAAACGCAGGTATAGGTTGAATCAACAACTGCTTCCAGTTTAATTTCCTCACCTACTTCAATTATTGCTGCTGGAGTATTTGGAGTACAATTGACACCATTAATAATCATTTCACCAGATGTGCATTTCATGGTTTCTTTTGGATCAGCCTTACCAAAATCATAAATTCCTTGCTTAATCAATCCAGCTGTTAGTTGCGTTACTCCTTCGTTTACAAAACCTAAACTTTGAACATTACCTTCAAAATATTCATTCTTTTTAATTTCCATACTACTTTTTTAAAATTCACACATTAATTTTTTACATTTTTGAATTACAAAACATAAATCATTTTCTAAAATT
>MDSV01017956.1_pt1 | contig 11837 bp, 8 predicted proteins | sample 810851 | NCBI WGS metagenome assembly MDSV01 (sample SAMN05326640, study PRJNA326480) | marine metagenome | isolation source: seawater | place: Atlantic Ocean: North East | collected 2012 | reverse complement strand
TGGTATCGCTTCGAAGACCGCTTTTCCTGCGGCCTCAACGTAGGAGAGGTCAGGCTTGAGTTCGTGCGTCACGGGTGTTGGAACGGTCACGAGCACGATGTCGCATTGTGGAACGGCTTCTGCTGTTGAGGTCGTGATGTGCCAGCGTTCGATACCGGGCTGAGGGACGATGTCATCCACATCCGGATCGCCCGTCGGGTTCTTGCCAGCCTTCACCATGTCAACCGTACGCTGCGAAACGTCAACCCCCCACACGGTAAATCCAGCGTCATGGAAGCCGATAGCGGTCGGTAAACCGACGTAACCGAGCCCGATAATGCCCACAGTCATGTCGGCGTTGGATGCCAGTGAAGCAAAGCGCTGACTCCAGCCCATGAGAAGACGGAACGGTCGGAGATTATCAACTCCACCGGTTCATGTTGCCTGAGATTTTCAAACCACCGTGCGAACACAACAGCGAAGCCCAATAGGTCCGCTTGAATCATATAGGGATGAATCAAGGCCTTGATGATGGACGAGAGTAGCGTTGCCAAACCGACGCTCCGCCGCATCGGAGCCAAATCCAATCCACTCTTGGCTCCTCTTCACACCCTGACTGAAGTTCGAACAAATCGCTTTTTGGTTCGCAACCTGATTCGAAGGGAGGTCAGAGGGCGGTACAGGAACGCTGGCCTTGGATATGCTTGGGCCATCATCGAACCTGCCTTGCTGGCCCTCGTCTACTGGTTTTTATTCATCATGTTGAGCGGGAATCCTGACGAATTGTACGCTGTATGGGTGCTGATCGGTGTCATTGTATGGAGCTGCTTTTCAAAATCATTGAACGCCGCTACCAATTCATTGACCAAGAATGTGCGAACAATCCACCTCGTCTATTTTCCAAGGTCCATCTTCCCAGTCAGTGGCGTGGGAGCGAACATCGTAGTCACGCTGATGAGTTGCCTGATTATTCTCCCAATCATCTACATCTACGACATGCCGATTACAGTCCACATGATTTGGATACCTGTCGGCGTCCTGATGGCCGGTTTCATGGCCCTAGGCTTGGGCATGATGATGGCTCCTCTGAACTGTGTGAACGGCGATGTTGAGCACCTGATCCGATTCATCACACGAGCTGGATTCTTCGTCTCCCCTGTCATGTGGACGGCGGAAATGGCGATGGAACGCGGGGCTTGGGGGGAAGCCGCATTGTGGAACCCAATGGTGGTACCCATTACCATGGTACGACATGGACTTGAGGGGAAAGCCGTCGCCCTCCCCGAAGACATCATCCTGGTGAGTATAGGAGTCTCTATTGCGCTCTATGTCATTGGCACAATGGTCTTTTCAAGGTACGAACGAGGGGCGGTGAAGTACCTATGACGAAGACGGCCATTCAGCTGAAAGACATCAGCCTTCATTTCCCAAAACAGCGAAATCCGCTTGCCATTGTGGTGGACTTCATCAAAAAGAACGACCGAAAATTCACCGCTCTCAAGGGCGTAAACATCAAAATTAACCAAGGGGAAGTCATCGGCATTATCGGAAGGAACGGGTCAGGCAAATCCACCCTATTGCGCGTGATTTCTGGCATCTATCCCCCCGATACGGGGGAAGTGCAAGCTGCTGGTGATATCTCACTCCTTGCCGGCCTTGGTACTGGCTTTTCCGGCCACCAAACTGGGAGGGAAAACGCCCTGCTGTACGGATCAATTCTCGGGCACGACGAAGATGAAATGCGAGAAAAATTAGATGATATCATTGAATTTTCCGAGTTGGGTGATTTCATTGATGAGCCGCTGAGGACCTACTCTGCCGGTATGAAAGCTCGGCTCGGATTGGCGGTCGCTTCAGCCATCCATCCACACATCTTGCTCATTGACGAAGTGCTGGGCGTGGGCGACCCGAATTTCAAAGAGAAATCCAAAGAAAAAATTCTCTCTATGGTGAAGGGAGCGAGTACTGTCGTCATTGTGTCCCACAGTTTCGGGCTGATGACGGACATTTGCGACCGAGTCATTTTGCTCCACCACGGTGAGGTAATGCACGATGGTCCTCCGCAGGAATCCATCAAAAAATATTATGAAATAGCGGGTGATTAAATGAAAAAGGATCGTTCGAAGTTCTCTGCGACAGAATACTCCGCTCAACGGGAGTTGGCTCGATTACGAAACACATTCTCCTTTAGGTTCGGATTGCTGGTTACTGAGTCGTTTGTTCGCAAACCTTGGCTGATTCCTCTTTTCCCATTTCGTTTCATTGCATTGTTTTTCTCGAAGCCTGAACAACAACGCCTTGAATACAAAAACAACCAAGGTCCCGAAACATACATTTTGTTTTCAACCTCAGAAGAGGGGCCATCTTCAGCCGTACGTGCATTGAAAAGGTCTGCAGAACTTAAGAAAGGGGGCATCAAAGTGGTTCACATCAATTCATCCCGACAAGGTGGACAAATCCTTGAAGAGCATGCCCTTTTCACACTCCCCGACCCGAAGAACAAAGCCGCTGTGAAATCAACGGCACAATGGAACGAGACGTGTCTTAACTTCCTCCATCACGTTGTAATGTCGAACAATGTGACAACTCTGGAGTTCGATGGACCTTACCCTTACAGAGGCGTACTGAACCTTATGAAAATACATCCGCATGTCAAGACGGTATGGCGAAGGCTTGAGACAAAAATCCCCACAAATCAATCTCATGTTGAGCACTTCGATGAATTGGACATTATTGAATTGGAGTTCAGTGATTTCTCGAAGCCAAAGAAGCCTATTTTGTTTGGAAATGAAGAACCCAAATCAATTTTCATGGGCTTGGGTTATGATCACCGTGAGGGAAACGCAAAAGCGAAAAATTACGTGCTTCAGCAACTAAAGAAAAATGGAAACCATCATGTCATCATGTTTGACCATCTCCAAATTTCCAACAAAGCCCTCTCGCCCTTGCCGGTGACGAGATGGGGTTTTTCCATCAGCAAGTTGTTTTCAGAGAACATCCAGTTTGCGATTGTACCCCCGAATCCAATGCTGTTGGAACCGCTGTCGATGAGAGGCATTCCTACGGTGATTGTCTGTGACGATTCGGTACCAACCGAAACACTCACGAGACTTCGAAAACAATCCCTCACTCAACCCATTTCTGTGTTGATGAACCCTGACGCTGAAGAGATCAAAGTTGGACTGGCACCGTTCCTTGAAGAACGGATTAAACCTCCGAATTTCATCCATTGAGTATACTCTAAACACACGTGATGCGCATGATACCGGATGGTTCCTTCCTCTTCTCCAATAATGATGTGGAAGAATGCACGCATTCGAGATTCTACGGTTATGGCGTGTCAAAGAACGCTCTGATTTTTGGAACGTCAGGTCTTCAGAAATACCTCGATGAGAACAACAGTGCTGAATGGCCAAGCGAAGGAAGATTCGCAGGTATTTTTGTCGAAGAAGAGAGAATCCTCATCAAAACGGATAACACTGGCCAAGAATTGCTTTATTTTTTTCAAAAGGAAGATGATTGGGCCGTATCGAACTCGTTTTTCCTTCTTCTAAGCTACGCCAAAAGCCTTCATGAGTTGAAATTTTTACCCCATATTGCATCATGTTTTCATCTCAAAAAAGGACAACACATCGGCGAACAACTGATTTCTCACAAAACCATGGTTGATGAGATAACCATTGTTCCAATTACGTGGCAACTTATTGTCAACAGAGAGTCAAAGGAGATTCAGTTTGAAAAATCAGGCTATCTGGAAAAGTATACCACCGTCAATGAAGAGAATTACAATGAAACAGTGATCGAGGTGTTGCAGAACGGCGCAGGGCTTCTCAAGGCGTTGAGCGATAATGGACATCCGTTGAACCCGCATATTTCCGGTGGATATGACAGTCGCCTCGTATTGTGCATGATCGCCATAGCGGGTGTTTCCGACAACATCAATGTCAGTAGTTATAGGCATAAAACCAACGATTACAACTCCGCAGTGGCGTTGTGCGAACACTTTGGACTACCCTTAAATTTGACAAGAATGAGACAAGAAAGTGTTCTCTCAGCAGGAGAGGCTTTGCGCGTGTACCTCATGTCCTGTGGAGGGACATACCTCCCATTTTATCCGATACACGACATTGTGATGAGATCGCCGTTTGAGGTTGTCCTTACTGGAGACCAACCAACAGGCTGGAGCCATTTTGCCGGCACTGCTCAGTTTAATGGCAACGCAGACAAGATTGCAAATGACATCCTAGAATTTTTTGACAGTTCAACGATCGGAAAGAAACTTTCCGACGAATTTCTCTCAACATTCGACCTCCTTGGAATTGATAAGAATCATCCTGCTGCTATGCTTGCCCACTACACTGCCATTCGGTCCCGGCACCACTGCGGTAGAAATTGGTACAAATCGATGGGGTCAAGACTGTTGTTCACTCCCCTGATGGACAGTAGATTCATTGCATTGGACCTCTACAACCAAAAAAACGGCATTCATCCAACCCAACTGTTCATAGATACATTTTCTGCGACAGGAGATTGGGCATGTGAAATTCCTTTTGAAACTCCTGAACGAAGTTTCACAGAAGAACAACGTCGCGCTTCTCCCTTTTATGGCGGAGTGGATTTGAAACCAACAAAATTCCGTTTGTATGGGAATCCTGCCACCACGGAAGATGAGAGGTCTGATTCGATGTTTGACATTGAGACCCGGGTCGGATATAATTTGGAAATAATGAGAAAGACGATCACGCGCCAGTATCATGCATCAAAACTCGCAAAATCTTCAGGCATCTTTTCGGAAGAGGATTTGCAAATGATCAACGCTGAAATTGAATCAGAAGGGACCCTGAGCCACGGATATAGGAAATTGATGCATTTGATTTTCGTTGACCTTGTCCTAAAAACCATACAATAACAAAAGATTCGATTTTTATTGAGTTTGCGGAAAGAGATCCATACCTGCTAATCTCTCAAACTGTTCTGGCGTCATGGACCTTGAATATTGAGAAAGTCGGCTTGATGTGTACCGTCTGTACTTTTCAGGTAAGAGCTTGAGACCACCTTCGTGGTGAGCCTCCAAGAAGGAATAATCACCCTCGACGAGTGCGTTCAAATCCTCACTTCTCGAGAGGATTTCTTGGTACGATGCTGCGTCTGAGAGCCTCTGAATTGAGTAGAGGGTACTAGCCGCCTGTTTCAGTGGCCGCTTCTTCAAAAAGGTGTCAATTTCATTGCTGAAGGAAAATTCATGCCCCGCCAGTGTATTTTTTCTGAAGCATTTCCAACACGCTCCGCATGGTTTTCCTGGTTTACTTGACCGAAGGCACGACTGTGCAAAATCGAGAAGGTTGTTTTCGGTGACGATTTTCTGATTGATGACTTCGGAACATCCTCCCACGGGTTGATAGATGCTGAGCCCGATGTTTCGGAAAATTTCTGAATAGTGGCGCCAAAACCACGACGCTCCGAAGTTACGATAGCGGTGGCCGTGGAACAAGAATGTGTTCTCGAGTGGCATGCCTGTGGCAAGCGAATCCAACTGAAGATAATCAGCGAGAAGAATGACTTGGACAGCACATGCATAATCAGTGCTGAAACCGGCGGTCTTGCCTTGGAATTTTCGAATCGATTCGTGGCTTGATGGAACTTGAAGAACCGGTCGGCCCAATTTCTCAAGCATGTGCGAAAAGAGACGATCGGCATTGGTGTGATCTATTCCAGACTGGAATCCTTCTCTTCGATTGTACACCAGTGCAGTGTCTTGTGGCATCAACAGCATGGCGGCTACAGAGTCAACACCTCCACTGAACGCGAGACCCGGTCGCCAACCCGGCTTCCTCGAAGGAATCCAATCATCAAGAATCCCGTCTTCCCACGGCGATGTCATGACGTAATGTGCGACCCGCAACAGATCTTCATGGGTTTCTTCGATACGCCAGCCCTCTGGCATTTTGAAATAGACCTCAATGTCATCGTAAGTGAAATACAAACTGCTTCCATTCTGCCACCATCGCTTCGCAACGTTGTACGGTATGTGGGTTTGTGCGTTGTTCGGTAAGCGCTCAAAACTAAGTTTGAGCGGTTGCTCAATCATCTCATGATCAATAATTTGACTCGGCGTAATCAACTTCCACTTACCCGCTGACTGAATCACCTCCAGCATTTTGTTCTGAAGGTTAAAATCCACCTGAACTTGCGCCCAAATGGCTTCAAGATCTTCGTCTTCTTCCTCGATTGGAACCATCCACTCATCCGGCCGAGGCGGCGTGATCATGGGGATGTTGTTGACCTGTGCGTGGGCAGCAACGAACAAATCCACCATTCGCTGATACTGGAAATCCCGGTAATCAAACTGAACGGCATCCACATGGTAAGCCATGGTTCCCGTTCCGACGATTTGAACGGGCAGGGGTGTGCTCAAGCCACGTCTGAACCAGTGAACACGGCGATGATCCTTGTAATCCTGCCAAGTTTGAATGGGTTCGTTGACTGGAAGCACAGCGCCATGAAACCCCGTGATGACCTTGTTGTCAAATCGTTGAAGCCAATGGACATGAGATTCAATGTAGTCCTCTGGATAGATGATGTCATCATCAACGGTTAGAACGTACCCCTGGCTTACTTTCTCGGTCATTTTGAACTTTCCAATGTCGGTGAGGTTTTCATCCGGCGAACAGTACACCTCAATTCGGTCATCGTCCGGAAGAGGAGGGGGTGTATCGGATTCATTCACATGGATGAGAATGCGAGTTGGCGGTAAACGCTGATCGAGAAGACTCTGGACTGCCTTGCCAATCACGGAAAAGCGAGCGGGGAATGTTGCCATGCAAACTGAAATTTCTTCCTCAGCATTTTTGTTTTCCGAAACCTCATAGTCAAAGATGTTCAAATTGAACTTCCTCATGTCCTCTAGAATGGGTTCCATCTCTGAATCAATGAACTCGGTGTACTCAAATCCTGCATTCGATCGAGGCATCTCTTCAGGTGTTTTGAACAACCCTTGGACACCCTGCCGAACCATGGATAGACCCGTTGGTGAAGCACGCAATTTCGCATGCCATGAACGGAATGATGAGACATAAGCTGCACGTGGGCCACGAATCCCCGGCCATCCAATGGCGAATTGACCGCCACCGGTGAGCGAATTGTCATGATAAGTGGCGATGTAGGTGGGGACTGGTGTATGGACCAGAGCAGTTTTTCCGTATCGAATCTCTGCTCGCTCGAGTAATTCTGAATCTGCAGATACTCGTACTTCGTCAAAGCCACCAAGTTCATCTTTCAGAGCAGATGTTCTCCAAGTGATGCACATCAGGGCCTTTCTTGCAAACCAACTCCCAACTTTTGCTAACCTTCCGTTCGGGTAAAGACGGATGTAGGATTCGAGCGTTGCCACGGAATCATCTGCTCCATCAAAGCGTGCCAGAGCGTGTTCTAACTTCTGTGGGTGCTGCCAGTCGTCCGAATCGATGAAGGAGATAAATTCCCCTTTTGCTTCACTGATGCCACGGTTCCGCCCCGCATATGTTCCGGCATTCAATTCTTGGCGAACCACCCGAACACGTGAATCCTGCGATTCATATCGCTGATAGGCCGCAACATCCTCGGGTTGACTGGCATCATCGATGATGAGGAGTTCCAGATTTCTGTGCGTCTGATTGAGGATTGAGTTCACCGCTGTGTCCATCATCGGGTTGATTTTATGGGCCGTCATAATGACGGTCACCAGCCGTTCATCCTCGGAGGTTGGCGATGGTGAAACTTCGATCTTGTCCAATTCAAATCCGTTGTCCATCCAAGAGGGTGCAAATTCACTCATGCCATGAAAAGAAAGCAGGTCATTCAATGTGTCAAAGGCTGAGCGATGTTGTTCTTCTGCGCGATGGAGTTCATACTTTGTGAAGGCAGCGTTCATGCACCCATCTGCAACCAAATCAGCAAGTGCATCGTGCCCTTTCTCAATCATGCCGAGTTCAAGGTAGGAAAGAGCTTTGTGGGCAGTAAATTCACTTCTTTGAGAGAACACATCCGGGATGCGATTGAGGTATTTGATGTTCTCTTCATGGCGCTGGTACTGATAGAATTGGAGATGCATCATGAGACGATGTCCTCGATTTTGCAATCGTTTTCCATTTCGCCTCAGAAGTTGTTCTGCTCTCAAAAACTGACCGTCTTTGATGAGCGAATCGCAAAGATGTTCAACCGTTGAAACATGTACGTTGGGATTCGTGACTGCAACTTCCCCCCGAGGAATAACATCCTCAACATCGAGAAGTTCTGCATATGCTTGAACCCACCAGCGTAGCACTTCAGGATCTCGAGGATGGAGTAACACAAGATGTTCCAGAAAACCACTCGCTGCCTTGCTGTATCCGTTTCGAATCAAAACTTCGCCGATAAGGATGGCGCGTTTTTTGTTGATCTGATTGCGAAAGAACGGCCATGAAGATTTGAGAATGCTCAGTGCTTTTGGATAACTCCTGGTCGCCAGTGCGTCCTCGATCTCTGCGGTGACAATTTCAACCTGATTGTCAATGATGAATTCTTGCAAAATCACGGCCTCCTGGTCAACGTTGCAAACCTTCGATTGCTTCCACCCTCTCTCGGTTTTTCAACATCATAGGTCGTTTGTATCCTGTCCAACCCAGTCGAGAGCATCTGTAGAAGTTGCAATTCTGCCTCACGATCGATGTCGTCAACAAGAATCAGTGATACAGAAGCCAGTTCGTCCAACATGGACAAAATACCGGTCCGGCCGATGAATCCAGGCGGTCCGTCCACAATGACGCACTGAGGGTTTTCTGGCCAATGTTGCTTCACGATTTCAAAATCATACCATCCTTTCTCGCCGGCTTCGGTGGCATGTTGATTTTCCACAATCGGTGCATGAATGTAGGTTGAAGAAGTCACACCGAGCCACGTCTCGTCATGTTCGAATGAAAAGAGATCGAAATGCTCGGAGAGCACTTCTGAACCATGACCAGAGCCAAATTCCACCACGACCGAACCAGGCTCCACATGTTCAAGGACAAACTCCACCGCCTCTTGAGGAAGCATCCACGATTCATCCATTTGATCACCTTATTTTCTCCAACAACAATGTTGCCAATTCATCCGCGCCGTTGGTGAGTTTAGGGCGTTCGTGAGACACCTCAAGACTGAGCAAAGCCTCCACTGAACGTGCGATGTTGGCTTCGGTTCGTTCCTTGAGCACCAAGCCCCACCCTTCCGTCTGAGCGATGTTGCATCGCGCTAACTGGTCGTCCATCCCGGTGTTCATGTTCGGATAGAACAAGGTGGGTAGTCCAAACGTCCGCATCTCATGGAATGAATTGTAACCACCGGCCTGGATGCTGGCGTCGAAGGCTCTGAAATACATGGAATTCGGATAATCTCGAAGGAGTTGAATTCGAGGATGTTGGAAAAAGATCCGCTCACCAAGCATGCTTTCCCCGATAACGACGTGGACGTTCTCATGTTTGAGCAAAGCGTCAACGGTCAACCTGATTTCGGAGTCAATGTCGTTGATGCGTCCCGCACCCAACTGGACATAGACAATTTTCGAGCCATCTGGGAGGTTCAACCGACCTCTGGCCATCTCTCTTGTCAGTACTTCATCATGGTCCATCAGCAACATCGGGCCGACAGTGTACGACTGCACGGGAATCTCAACCTTGAGATGCTCATCAACATCAACGCCATCACCCGGACGAACAATCGATGTGAAATGCTCAATGCTGTCGACCGGGATGTTGGATCCTTTTCTGAACATTCCACGGCGAACCCACACCTTCTTGATGCGATTGCGAGAACGAATGGCGTTCAACATACCGCGGTACGGAAAGGCACCATCGAAAATAAACATCTTTGGCTTGTGTTGATTGAGAACCATCGACAAATTTTCCTCCAGCATGGCATTCCACTCGCTCGCCGTCATTTCTCGGTGCTTTTTCCTCCCAGCCAGATGATATGTTGAGAAGCCTTCATTGTAGAGAATCTGTAAGGTCGGCATGGTTGTGAAAAACACAATTTCGGTGTTTGGGGATTGTAATTTCAATCGCTTTGCGAGAGCATACATTCTGGTGAAATGTCCAAAACCGACTCCATTGGTTGGGAATAGAACAATGCAGTCTCGAAACGCGCCCTCATTTCCTGACCCATCCAACGGATAATCAGGATAAGGAAGGCTTCGCCACCCAAGCCGTTCGTTGACATATCGCCAACCGAGAACAACCAACAAAAACGGGAGGACCAAAATCATCCAAGGTCGTTTGAAGGAATTGGTTATGAGGGTGCCGATTCTGAATGAAAGTGTATTTCTCAGCCTCCGATTCTCTCGTCGGTACTTACCTTCCTTAACGGCCATTCTGTGTTCGGGTTTGATGACCGAAGAAATGTCATCAGTCGGTGATGAGGGAACGTCAAACTCATCTTCGTCCATTCCTCTCACCCCTTCTGTAGATACATGTTTGATGGTTTGGTTATTGTATTGTTGTTGATGCTGGCTCAAATCCATCAATCAATGGACCCAACAGATTCATCCCGATTGAACTTTTTGATTTGACAGATAAACAAAATCAACAGCAGCAAATAATTCGTTGCGACTGAGATTATTGCTTCAATTCCGCAAGGGCCGAGGTTGTATTCCCGAAGGCTCATCAACGAGTGAACCCAGCCTAGAGCCATGCCAATGCTACTCATCACGGGTGGGGCGGGATTCATTGGTGCCCATCTGGCACGAATTGCCATATCACAGGGCTGGAGGGTACGGGTTTTCGACAATCTCTCAGCAACGACTTCGGCTGAACCCGCCCGCTTGGAAGAGTTAGGGGCAGAGGTTCTGGTGGGGGATGTTCGCAACCCAACGGTTTGTCTTACTGCTGTTGAGGGTTGCGGCGCTGTTGTACACCTCGCCGCACAGATTTCTGTTCCCCGTTCAATGGAATTTCCCGATGAAACCTTTGAGATCAACGTAGAAGGCACCGCCAACCTTCTCAAAGCATGCAAAGACCGTGGAGTCCCTCGTTTCGTGATGGCCTCGAGCGCTGCAGTTTACGGTAATAGCGAAATGTTCCCTCTTGAGGAACAACATGGCGGGGAATTCCATTCCCCTTATGCTGATTCGAAATGGCAAAATGAACGACAGGTTATGGATGCCAGAAAGGATGGAATGGATGCCATTGCTCTGCGTCTTTTCAATGTGTACGGTACCGGGCAAAGCCATCGGGGCACAGCTGCAGCGGTGATACCGAAATTCATTGAACGGACATTGAAACACAAGCCTGTCACAGTGTATGGAAATGGATTGCAAACCCGTGATTTCGTTCATGTGGATGATGTGGCTCGAGCCTTCCTCTTGCTCGCAACAGAACCTTGGGCAGATAAGTTGGAACCTGTGTACAATGTTTGCACCGAAACGGAAATTTCCATGCTTGAGCTGGTGAACAGGATTCACAATGTTCTGGAGGATGTGGCTTCCAGTATTCCCCGTCTTGCACCAATTCATGAAGCGGTAAGGATAGGAGACATCGGTCGGTCCATTGGTTCAAACAAGCGGTTGACTCGCGACACAGCATGGCGTCCGCTCATCGAATTTGAGCGCGGTCTGCGTGACCAAATTCTACACACGATAGAGGATGCGTGAAGTGCATGCATGTGCTTTGGTTAACCGCACGTTCAATGTCGGACCTTTGTTCAACCACCCAACGTGGGCTCATCGAGGGCCTGCTCGAACTCGGCCACCGTGTTTCCTTCGTTAACGGTGATGCGACGGTACCGCTGCACCATGCAGCGTTCACCCATGTCCCGCTTTCATCCAAGGCTCTCAGAGGGTTCCAAGCCAGAGCTCTCGGGAAGGCCATGGG
>MDSV01226238.1_pt1 | contig 11840 bp, 11 predicted proteins | sample 810851 | NCBI WGS metagenome assembly MDSV01 (sample SAMN05326640, study PRJNA326480) | marine metagenome | isolation source: seawater | place: Atlantic Ocean: North East | collected 2012 | reverse complement strand
AATACTGGAAATGATATGGATTTAACAGGAGACGCAATGTTTGAATCAAAAACGTGCCCACAATTAGAAATTACAAATATTGATTCTTTGAATGAAATTTCTATTGATGCAGCACTAGAGGGGCAAAGTGGGATTAAAACAGTTCAAGTCACAGTTTCAGCACCTATATCACATCCTTCAAAAAATTGTGATTTGGAAATTGAATTAAATTCCTTAGGTGCAATAAATGATAATGAGAATTTATCTCCTGCAAAAGACAAAATTACTTTTGAAGTTAGAAAGACAAACTCAAATGATGGGAATTCAGATGATAAAAATACTAACACAGATTCAAATGAAGATGGTGAAGACGTTGTCTCTAGAAATTTTACACCTAGTCTCTCTTTTCCGCTAACAATTTTATCTATTTTATGCGCTACAGCGCTAATAAAGCGGAAATAATTCGTCAAACTAAGAAAATAAAAATAATTCTTATGTAAACTCACTAAGGTAATCTATTTGAAACCTAAATGTGTGGGCCGTACGTTAAACGGAATTAAAAGGGTGAAAATATGAGTGAAAATAAAAATAAAATTAAACTAGAATCTGCCCTTTTTGCAGGTTTTATTGTTACATTATTTTTATCATTCATCCTAATTTCAGTCTTTTCTTCTGGTAAAGATACACTGTATAGTGCTTATGTTGAAGATGAATCACAAAATTTACAGTGGAGGCAATTAAACATAATGGCTTCTGATTTAGGTGAATCAACACCACGATATTTAGATTTAGGATATAATGTTGCTAACACAATGTCTACACCAATGCTCGTTAATGATTGGAAAGAACCACATAGAACAATGCTACTAATTGTTGCCCCAGAAAAACCAATTACTATTACTGAAGCAGATGCTGTTTATGATTTTGTTACAAAAAAAGGTGGGAAAGTAATTATTGCTTCAAATAACACTAATGCTCAAGTTGTCGCAGATAAATTTGGAGTGCAATACAAAGACGCTTATGGCGGATTATTGGACGGAGAAAATTTCTATTCGGTAAAAAATATTTCAAATGGTGAAATGAGTGAAAATCAAGATCAGCAAAATATTTGGACTTTAGCAAGTGTACAAAAAGAAGTTCAAGAAAAGAACCAAGGATGTACCGCAGAACAATCCGCACAATATGAAAATGGGATAAATTCATGTGTTATGCCTGTAATGTTTGATATGCCTACAGCAATTCAAGTTCTAACATCGGGAGATGGAGAAAGTGATGATCAAACTTCAAAAGATTATGTAGAAAGAAATGTACATATTTTAGCCTCTGCTTCTCCGTCTGCATTTTTAGATAATGCAGGTGACAGGAATATCGATTCACCTGAAAACCAAATATTAGGGCCTGGAGAAAATGGATTAATCATTAGAATTGATTATCCTAATCAACAAGCAATTGATATGCCAGAATTAGGTACTTATGATGAAATTGATGTTACAGGATCAATTGTATTTGTGGCAGGCCAAAGTGCATTTGCTAACTATCTTTGGAGTTCTCAAGAAGCTGAGAATACAGGCAGAGAGTCTTTTTGTCTGCATTTAGGAGTTGATTCAAGGCCATGTTGGACTTCTCAAATCATGAGTGGCCCTGATGAATGGCAAGGCAATAGTGCTTATTTTGAAACATTAATTTTTGATATGATGGAATTTGATAATCAAGAATTATCGAATGTTATTACATCTCACCCTGATCAATTTAATATTGTATTTGATGAGAGTAGACACTCATCTAGTCCTTTGGTAGAACCATTTTCAGAAACAATCAGCACTATCGTTTTGTTAACCTCTGATGTATGGTTAAAATGGTTGATTTTACTAAACATGATCGCTTTATTAGCTATTTCAGTTATGGTTGTCCCCGATAAAGAAAATTGGAGACATGTTTTTGATTTAACTAGATTCAGAGAGAGGCCAAAAAAGGTTTTACCAGAAGAACATCAACAAAGAATCCGAGAGGCTTTAATGAGTAAGGTAAGATTATTCCATGACCTTACTCGTGATGAAATGACTATGAAAACACCAGCCGAAGTACAAAGTATGATTAAAGACCCTAGGCTAGTAGAATTAGCATTTTCTAGGAATCGCACTTATACCCCTGACGAACTCCGCGAACTAATGCGAACCATCCGACGATGGGGTAAATGAAAAATATGGAGGAAAAAAAATGCAACAAACACCACCAGTACCAGGAATACCTGCACCGGGAATGCCTGCACCGCCAATGCCTGCACCGCCAATGCCTGCTGCACCAGCAGCACCAGTAGCGGCTGCACCGCCAATGCCTGCTGTACAAGCAGCACCAGTAGCACCAGTAGCGGCTGCACAACCAAAACATCAAAGCACACCCGAAGTAAGAGAACGATTGAAAGCAGTTGGAGCAATTTCACAAGCACTTTCTGCAGAAGTACAAAAAGTGATTATAGGTAAAGCACATGTTATTGATAATGTAATGATCAATATTCTATCAAATGGGAATTTACTTTTCGAAGATTATCCAGGATTAGCTAAAACATTAATGACAAATACTTTTGCTGATGCTTTAGGTTGTGATTTTAAGCGTGTACAATTTACACCTGATTTACTTCCTGCTGACATAACTGGAACTAATATTTATGATGCTAAAAAGGGTGAATTTACGTTTAAGCCAGGGCCTATTTTCTGTAACTTGTTATTAGCTGATGAAATTAACCGTGCTCCACCAAAAACACAAGCTGCTCTATTAGAAGCAATGCAAGAAAAACAAGTTACCATAGGTACTGTAACACATAAATTGCCTGCTCCTTTTATTGTAATGGCTACTCAAAATCCTGTAGAACAAGAAGGTACGTATCCATTGCCTGAAGCACAACTTGATCGTTTTATGTTCAAAATGAGTGTAGGATATCCAGATCGTGCTGATGAAGATGAAATCCTATCAAGACGTATTACTCGTAAAAAGGATGCTGTAGATGTTGATACTATCACAGATCCTCAAAGAGTAATTGCAATGCAACAAGCATGTGAAGATGTATATCTTGATCCTGCACTTAGAATGTATATGGTCGAACTTGTTTCTAGAACACGTGAAGATCCGAGAGTACTCGTAGGTTCATCTCCTCGTGGTTCTCAAGCACTACTGAAAACTGCACGTGCTGCTGCTGCAATGAGAGGGAGAGATTTCGTAACTCCTGACGACATTAAGGCTGTGGCAACTCTTGCAATTTCACACAGAATTATTCTAAAACCAGAACACCAAATAAAAGGTCTTGAACCAAGTGAAGTAGTTCAAACAATTCTAAGAGAAGTACCTGTTCCTACTGTTTGAACCCTTAGATAATATGGGGTATTAGTAATGGCATGGAGTCGCAAATCAGCAATGTTTGCGAGTCTTGCTCTAGCAATGTACTTACTAGGTTTAACACTTCGAAATCAACAATTAGTTTCTGTTGCGGTGGTTATCTTTGTTTTTTTAACATATGCTGCACTATTTAGTGGTCATGCAGATGTTGCTGCAAGTGGAAAAAGAAATACTGAATGGGATGGTGAAGAAGGTATTGCTTTTTCAAATATTTTAGCTATGAGAAAATTATCTTCTGCAAGGTTATTTGAAGATGGAGAAGTAAAAATTACATTAAGAGTTCAAAATAAAAGTGCACTATCTAAAATTGTAGAAGTTAGAGATAGAGTACCAGAAGTTATGAGAATTAAAGAAGGTGCAAATTACATAATTATGGAATTAGGACCAAGAAGAGAGACATTTATCGAATATACTATTGAAACTCCACTTCGTGGATTTTATACAATTGGGCCAGTATCAATCAGAATGCAGGATACATTTGGAATGTTTCACAAAGAAAAAGAAGTTCAAATTTATGATGACTTTTTAGTATTCCCAAAAATGGAAGACCTGAAAGATACTTTTGTTAAAAGTAAAGTTCCAAAAATATTCACTGGTGCTGTAAATATTAGACAACCGGGACCTGGATCCGAATTTTATTCACTTAGAGAATATTTCCAAGGAGATGAATTTAGATCTATTAATTGGAAAGCATACGCTAGATCTGGTAAATTAATGATTAATGAAAGAGAAAGAGATGCTGTAAGTGATATTATTTTAATTGTAGATAGTAGATCAGTAGCAGAAACTGGCCCAGTAAGTAGAAATGCACTCGTTTATTCTACAAGAGCTGCAGCAAGTTTAGCAAAATATTTCTTATCAAGGCGAGATTCTGTAGGATTAGTAGTTTATGGAAATGAAATTGTTAGTGTAGATAGAGATACCGGTAAAAAACAACTTTATGTGATTTTAACAAAATTAGCAGGTGCAATGGCAAGAGGTGAGGTCCCCTTACAAGTTGTAGTGAATAGAATCTTACCACACATAAATAAAGGAAGCCCAATAATAGTATTATCGAATCTTGAATCTGATCCTACAATTGTAAATGCTTTAAGGGATATGAGAGCGAGAAATTTTGATGTTACTGTTCTTTCACCATCTAGTTTAGAATTTGAATTTGACGCTAGAAGATTAGATTCTGTAGGTTATGAAGTATTAAAAACGGAAAGAGATGTATTAATCTCTGAATTACGTTCATTGGGCGTATTTATTTGTGATTGGGAGCCTGACATGCTACTATCAACTGCACTAGCTGGTGCTAGAGGATTTTGAGGTGAAATTATGACTGCAAGTACAACAAATCCAATCCCAAACCCTAATCAAAATAATTCAACGGCTCACCTTTACGATGGAAAAACCGTAAGGGCTGCTGCTCCAAGTCGTAAAAAAGCTGCTGGAAATATGAAATTAGGTACTGAGATTCCCAAAGACGCTATTCCAGAAGTACAGGTTCCATCATTTGTAGAAAGTCTTCTAGGAGGACCTATAGTACCTAAAGTGAAATTTTTACCTGCAGATAAAATGGTTAAAAATTTACAACTTTCAGCTTATGGTGTACTATTTATTTTAACATTTTTAACTTTCATTACAACTCCTTCAAGTGGGACTATTTGGCAAACAATTCTTGGAACAGGCGCATTTACAAATATTATTCATTTGTTAATCTTAACTTCTGCTGGATTAATAGGAGTATATTCAATCAAGGCTAGAGATCCTAGATGGATGCTTGCTTCATATTTATTATTCATCTTCTTTGGACTTCGATTTGCATCGAGCCAAGTAACCCTAGCATGGGGGGGAGGAGATGGAGATGTCTTTGACTTAGAACAAAATACATGGATGGAAATGTTGCTAGTAGTTCTTTATGCCGTAAGTTTAGTTATGTACTTAGAACTTACAAATTCGGTGATCAGATTTAGCATGTTAGATACAAGTATTAAAACAAACGAAGTATATGTTATGAACGTTAAAAGTATTATTAAAAAATATTACAGAAGTATTTTTATCAACCCAACAGTAGCTGGGATTTTAGCAGCATTAGTTCTTTCAATTAATACAATAATACCATTTTTCATAAATTTATTTTCTTCTGAAACGGCATTAAGAATGGAAAATAGTGTTGAATTAATTAGTGTATATGGTGTTGCAATTGGAAGCTTGATCGTTTTTGCAATTGTAGGAATATTATTTGCGATTAATTTGCCACTAAGAATTCAAAAATATCGAGAAAAGTCAAGCCCTGAATAATTAATAAAAATTTATTCACTCTCATCATATAATGATGATGTAAATAAAGATCTTGAACCAACATTATCTCTATGTCTATCTTCTATAACTCTCATTTTATTTCTGACTCTTGTAAATAAAAAATGAAAGCCTACATACAAAGCTAATGCATTAAAACATAGTAAAAGTAGTTCTGTCGAACCCCAATCAAAAATTTCTACCATTATATCCGCTTATTATAACGGTGGCCTTACTTCAATATCAACATCACCTGAAGGTATTCCAATACAAGACAGTCTTGCCATGTTTTCAACTAAATCAAAATCAAGTCCTGGTGGCAATTCATCAGGTAAGTCTACAATTCCTGAATTTAATGTGACCATGCAGGTGCCACAAGTGCCAGAGGTACAATTTGTGGGGATTTCCACATCACATAATTTAGATAATTCTGAAATTGTATCTGTACCATCATGCTTACTTAATCCAAGTAACTGGCTTCCTCTGAAAAATCTTATTACTCCAGAAATATTTTGCTTCTCTTTATGCATAAATTTGCCTCAACGGTCCTCAAAATGTGTCCAGCGGCCTGTTTGTTTATTGAAATATAGGCCCGCTTTTTTCATCCATTTATTGAATTTAGTTGCACCTGCACCAGTTCTAAGGATGAAATCTTCCCTATCTTCCTGCGCTTGAATATATCCCTTTGCAGCTAATGTTTGATCTATCCAATCATTTATTGACATTAAACCTGCACTAATTGTACTTGCTTTGGCTGCTTCAGCCATAGCATCAGCACTAGCCCCAGTTCTTTCGAGATCTCTTTTAATCAATTGCTCAATTGACTCATAATTAGATGCCGCTGGTTTAGGAGGTACAAGATCTCTAGGAGATTTTCCTTCAATGATTTTTATTTTATTTCCATTTACGGCTCTCTTTTCGACTACTTCGGATAATTTGGAATTGAATACCTGCTCACATTCGTAACAAATAAATGACCAATTATCTAACTCATCCATATTTCTAGAACTTCTTGGATCTAATTCATCTCCACAATGAGGGCATTCATGTAAAATCATCAATGGGACTCTTTTCCTCCTAAAGTCAACGATATCTTGTGGAAGCCCATTCAAACTTAATAATTCCCAATCTCTAGCGGCTTCCATATTTCTAGTTTCAAATTGATCTCTAAGTTTTACTTTTTGATCGTCTTTAGTTTCATCATCTAAATTATTTGCTAACTTAATTAATAATTCACATGTTTTACCTAAACGGTTCATAACAATTTTATCTGCACGATATTTTTCTACTTTAGCTAATTTTAATCTTTCAATTTCTTCTTCTAAATCCGCTAAAATATCTTTTTGTTGTCTTTTAAATCGCTCTTCTTCGATTTTATCCATCTTCTTTTTATCAGATGTTAGTACTTTAGACAGGTACCTTTGTCTACCCTGACTTGATGGTTCGGCAGAAATAACAGCCAACACAGATTCTGCAACTTTCTTTTTCAAACCATAATTATCAGTCAGTGTCTCAATTGTTATCTTCTTTAAGTCACCAATTTTTAATCCTGCATCAGCTAAAGTCATAGAAGTTGTTTCATCAATTCCTCTACGTAATAAAGCCAGATAGGTGTCTTTCTTTGCCATTGCTTTCCCTCCCCCGTGTCAGCCCGAAAAGTCAGTCATATGTTAACTCAGTGTTTGTAATTCTTTCTTAGATTTCATGATTTGGGCTGAAAATTCTATCCAATCTTGTAAAGAAAGTTCTTCCGGGCGACTATCAAAAAACCTGTCACCCATTGATAAAAATGCGCTTTTCATGATTATTTCCCACTTTTTAGGATCATAACCATGTTTTAATTTTAATTTTGAAGGTTGTCTTTTTAATGAATTTCTTAATTTTTTCCTTCTTTGATTAAAACTTGTAGCCGAAATTGCTCGAATTAATCTTTTATTGGGAGCTTCTAGATTTTTTGATTCTAAATATTCTAAAATCTCTTTTGAAATTAATAACTCTCTTCTTTTTAAATTAACTAATCTACTCTCAATTTTAGGCTGTGGCTTAAAACTTGAAGATGAAATCTTTCTTCCAAGAGTAATTTCCCAATCTAAAGAAGTACTGATCCACAATGGCCCTCTATTTGATGCATATTTATCTCCACTAATTCTTCTTGCAAATTCTTCTTGAAACATAAAAACACAACTTTCAATTTTATGTCCATTATTACAAACTGTTGTTATCCTTTCCAAAAGAGGACTTGATATTTGATATGGGATATTAGCAATAATATCTGTAAAATCTGGAGGCCATTCAGATTGCAAAGCATCTCCTTCAATCAAGATCAATTGCTTCGAGTTTATTTCTTTTTCAAAAATTTGAGAAATATGATTACAAATTGTTTTATCTATTTCTATCCCTATTACTTCATGTCCGTATTGTAGGAGTTTTTGAGTCAATGCTCCAGGACCTAAGCCAATTTCCAAAATTTTTCTTTTTTTGGATTTTAGATTTAAATCGGCAAGAGAACTAATGGATTCAATTACAGAATCATCAATTAGAAAATTCTGCCCTAAATCCCTATTTGAGTAATAATTAGTCAATAGAATATCAGCTAATTGTCTTGAAGTGTACACGTTACTCAAACTGCACCGATATTTTGCTTTATCACATCGAGAATTAATTCTATTTCTGAAGTCTCTAAAGAGATTCTGCGACTTGCAAGAATTGCTCTAACTTCATCATTGTTCAATGGCATTACTTCGGCTAGTTTTGCTGCTATTTCAGGATATTTTGAAATACTCTCCATCTCTAGAAACATACTATACATTTCTTGAAATACATTAGATTCTGTTTTGTATCCATTACGCAAATCACTAGCTGACCATTCAGCATGTTGCAATGCCATCTTTTGTTCATAAGTTAAAAAACCTCTACGTTTTTGCGTTTCAATCAATGCGTCTCTTACTAATGCGTAATCAATATACTCATCTTCTACCATTATTTTTCACATCCTATTCAACTGAACGAAGGTGCTCAGGACGAGCAACTACTGTTTTAGATTTATTTCCATCCATTACAGAAACTACCCATGCAGCACCTTGTTTTCCTGTGATTACACCAGTTCTTCCTTGAAACCTACGATTAGGCATACCTCTTTGTTGACCGCCATCAATTACTATTGCCACTCTATCTCCTTCAGAGTATTGATGTATAATTCTATCAATATTTAATCGGCTTCTTTCAGTCTTACTTCTACTAGCAATAAACCTCGTACCTTGACGTTGCCCCTTAGACCTCTTCATATTTAACGCCTCAAACCACAAACTGGTGCGTTGCGGCCACCAGCCCACCTGTAATAAGTCAATCGCCTAATCAGAATGTATGTCAATAACATCTAACCACTCAACTTCGCACGTTAAATCAAGTAATTCTGCGACTGAGGGAGTCGTTCTTCCACTATCTGAAGTTACCATTTCTTTGATGTATGTACCCGATTGGGCTCTTAATTTAAATTCAATAATTTTCCCATCTACTTTAATTTCAAAAAGATCAATAATTTTTCTTTTCCTAATTTTATCAGCTCTTCTGTGAGAAACTCTTTTCGGAGTTCTTTGATTTAATTCGGCTCCATGTAACTTAGAAATTTTGGAAATAATTTCATCATCGGTCAAATTAATTTCAAGTTCATTACCCTCTTCATCTAAATTTGAAACTTTAAAACAAATATGATATGATTTATCTGCAGCAGCGTCTTTTACTCTTACAACTTCAGATTTATTTGAATTCCTTAATTGTTTTATCTCAACTCTTCCTTTAGCTGATTTATTGACCAAACTGGTTAATTTATCTAAGTCTGCATTTCTTTTCTTAGGATTTTTTAATTCAATTACTGTAGGTCTACCATTACCTAAACAACGCACATCTATATCTTCCCTACCCATTGAATGAGTTGAATGTGAATCTGCTGAAAAAATCTCTAGTAAAGGATCTGCAATTAATGATTGTACGGATTCAAGATATTGTAATCCTGTATAATCACATTTTTCACAACCCCTACCCTTACAAGTTCTACAATGCCATTTAGTCTGCGGCAGCCCTCTTTCAAGTTTACAATACCTAGTGTAAAGATATAATGAACGACATTCTAATTTAACTGATAAAGTCAAACAATCAATTAGTGCAAGTATTTCTGGGGATTCATTAACTATTTCAACATCAGTTTCAAGAAGCATTCTAATTTTCATTGAAATTTCTGAAGATAAGGCTTGTTTTAGATTAGAACTTCTTTTATCTCCAAAATTAATTCTTATGTATTCTTCTGATTCTAGTAAATCATTAGGTAATTGAAATCCCAACTGCAACCTTGAGAATTCGTATTCTTTTAATTCTGAAATTAATCTTGAAGCGATTAAGTCAATTTCAGAAAACAAATCTTCACAAAGAGGACATACTTTTTCGATATTTTCTAAATCCGGATTGAGTTTTAAAACCTCACTTCTAATTTCAACACCTGCTTGCTTCAAGGTTTTATTAGCTAGAGATACACCTCCAACTCTTCCTAAACAAAAATCACAACATCCAATCCTAACTAAATGGGTTTGCCCACTAATAGAAGGGGCTGGTGAAATTTCATAATTATCATCATAAAAATCCAAATCATCGTTTAATAATTGAGATTCGTTAATCTCTTCTTCTTCAAAATTATTTTCTCCAGTACCATATTGGGCTGAAGAATAATTAGTCCAATCATCATCAATATTATCTTCAGTCATCTAATCACCATAGTATTCTAGTCGGGATGAACCTTACAAGAACATGTTTCCCAAACTGATTTAGTATTAATTAATTTTCAACTAAATATTATTCTTCTTCTATTGGTTTCTCAAGAAAACAAATTGCAGATGTTGTAATTACTAATGCTGCAATTAAAGATAATCCAATCATTGCAGCAGAGTAAAAGCCAAACAAATTAAACACTCCCATAGGTGAAAATGTGATTACTGCAAAACCCATAATATCTGATACTGCAGCACCAAAAAGCGCAATCCCTGAAGTACTTACTACATTTTGTAAAGATTGAGAGGGTTGTGCATTTTTATTCTTATTCTTTTCCTCCCTATATCTTTCAGTAACGTGAATACAATAATCAATACCCACCCCTAAAGATAATGAAGAAATTACCAGAGTTATCACATTCAAACTATCTCCCATCAAATAAATAAAACCATATAACCAAATTACTACTAAAATGATTGGTAAAGTTGTTAACAAAGATTGTTTAAATGATCGGAAACCAATCCATAGGGTTGTTAATACTAAAAGTGTTCCAAAAATTAAAGATCTTTGGAATTCACCTTCAAATTTCTCAGATGCTACTGCCCGTGATACTGGTTCTCCACAAGGTATTATCCAACTAACTGGGAAATTATCTTCTAAAAATGCTTCTTCTAAACTAGTATGTTGACCATTAGATTTACTTAAATTTGTAAATGGACTCGCATCCCTCATTAATTCTTCAAGAAATAATCCCACTTCAGGGAAATTTTCTGCTTGACGGATTCCATACCTCATAACCATATGAGTATATCTTGGTTCTTCACCAGTAATTGTTAACCAGGGTTTAACAGGGTCTAGTGTATCACTCGGATAGATATATAATTCAACTACAGATTTAGGAATTGCAGCACCAGTAGCACTACTTTCAGGAACACCGTAAAGATAAGTGAATCCGTAGAAAAATGCTAAACAACCTCTATCTCTAAAATCGGGATAATTGAAATTTAACAAATGAGGATTGCTTGCAATTTGAAGTGGATCTAGTTTCATTTCTTTCGGCAATAACATTTGAAGGTGGTTCAAACCTTCTTCGTCTGAAATATTAAGACTTGAGCATCCAACTCCATTTTCTTCTGCACTAGTATTCCAACCAACTTCCTCGAAAGGTGTTATATCGTACAACATTGAAGCTAATGAACCCACCACAATTTCATCTATTGCGTTTAAATCTGCGTTGTTATTAGCATCTCTTCCGATTTTATCTGCAACTTCACCATCTGGGCCAATCTTGTCAATATTTTCTCTAAATTCAGGAATACCTGCTAGAATACTTGGATGTAACATATCTCCTTCTATTAGAAGTGCTGCTTGTTCTCCTTCTGTTGGAAACCTATCAATTACAATTTCAACACCCGCAGAAAAGTCTGCTT
>MDSV01105106.1_pt1 | contig 11840 bp, 11 predicted proteins | sample 810851 | NCBI WGS metagenome assembly MDSV01 (sample SAMN05326640, study PRJNA326480) | marine metagenome | isolation source: seawater | place: Atlantic Ocean: North East | collected 2012 | reverse complement strand
GTTATAGCACTGAAAGCACTAGGAATAAAAAATGGTGACGAAGTAATTGTCCCTTCTAATACATATATAGCCTCGTGGCTTGCAATAAGTCAATTGGGCGCTAAAATCATACCGGTTGAACCTGATCCTAAAACTTACAATCTAGATCCCTTAAAAATTGAAGAAAGAATAACTTCAAAAACAAAAGTAATTATGCCTGTTCATCTTTATGGCCAGGCTTGTAATATGACCCAAATATTAAAAATTGCAAAAAAATATGATTTATTTGTAGTTGAGGACAATGCTCAATCTCAATTAGCCAAATGGGACAATCAATTTACTGGAAGCTTTGGAAATGCAAATGCGACTAGTTTTTATCCAACAAAAAATCTTGGAGCTATAGGAGAAGCAGGCTGTATTACGACAAATTCAAGAGAAATAATGAGATTTTGCAAATCTTATAGAAATTATGGATCTGAGCAAAAATATATTAACAAAATAAAAGGTGTTAATTCTCGAATAGATGAGCTTCAAGCGGGATTTTTAAATATTAAATTAGAGGTACTTGAGAAATTTACTGAGGAAAGAATATTACAGGCCTCCTATTATAAGAATAATCTTCCAAAAGTTGAGAATCTTATTTTACCCTATCAGGAAGAAGCCAGTAGTTCTGTTTTTCATTTATATGTTATACAAACGCCCCATAGAGACAAGCTTCAAGAATATATGAATAATAAAAATATTGGCACTTCGATTCACTATCCAATTCCTCCACATCTTCAGAAGGCGTATAAAGAATTAAATTTTAGAAAGGGAGATTTTCCTATAGCTGAAAAATTAGCAAATAACCTTTTGAGTATTCCGTTATATCCAGGATTAAAAAAATCTGATCAAGATTATATTATTGAAACCATAAATAGTTATTTTAAATGAAGCACTTAAATTTTTGCACTTATTTTGATTTAAACTACCTGCCTTATGCAAAATTGCTAAATAAATCTTTATTAGAGCAAAAAATGGATTTCACTCTGTTTATAGTATGTATGGACTATGAAGTATTTAATTATTTAAAAAAAGACCCATTCCTTAATTCTGTAGTTTATTCCCATGAGGAATTATTAATTTTTCGCCCAGAATTAAAACAAATTAATAAGAAACGAACTAAATCTGAATATTTTTTTACTTGTTCAGCCCAAGTATGTGATTTTATATTTGAACAAAACCCTACGATAGAATTGCTAAATTATATAGACGCTGATTTGTATTTTTTCAATCCTTTAAAAGCTCTTTTTGATGAGTTAGGTGATGCATCAATAGGGGTTGTAGAACATAAATTTCATTGGACAAACAGATCAAAAAATAAATATGGAAGATTTAATGTTGGATGGATCTCTTTTAGAAACGATGATAATGGAAGAAAATGTGTTACGGATTGGTCACAGCAATGCATTGACTGGTGCTATCAAAAACTAGATGATGGGAAGTATGCTGATCAAAAATATCTTGATTATTGGCCTAAAAAATATAATAATTTAAAAATATTGAAACATAAAGGTGCAAACATTGCGATATGGAATATTAAAAATTATATCCTAAGACTTGAAAAAGGCCGGATATATGTAGACGATCAGCCGCTACTTTTTTATCATTTTGCTGGGTTAAAACAAATTGATTCCTATACATTTAAAACTAACCTTAGCAGCTATCTGGTTTCACTGAAAGGAGTTCTTTTAAATGACATATATAAACCCTATTTATATGAACTGTCAAAGATTACATCCAAACATAATGTAAAATTTATTAAAGATACCAAACATACAAATCTCGTATCTTTGGTTAGAGATTGGGTTAATAGAGTAAAATTTTTTGCATACAGAGATATTATATCAGTTAAAAAATCATGAAATCATCAACATTACTTATAACAGGTGGAACAGGTTCCTTTGGAAATGCTTTTCTTAATAAAGCTCTTAAAAAAACTAATTTTAATGAGATAAGAATTTTCTCAAGAGATGAAAAAAAACAACATGATCTAAGAAAAAAAATACAAAATTCAAAGGTCAAATTTTACATTGGTGATGTGAGAGATATTAGTTCAGTCAGAAATGTAATACAAGGGGTAGATTATGTTTTCCATGCTGCTGCACTGAAACAAGTTCCTTCATGTGAATTTTTTCCTTTAGAAGCTGTAAAGACTAATATTCTTGGAACAGATAATGTTTTAACCTGTGCCTCACAGGAAGGGGTTAAAAAAGTTGTCATCTTAAGCACAGATAAAGCAGCTTACCCTATAAATGCTATGGGTATGAGTAAGGCTTTGATGGAAAAAGTGATGATCGCTAAATCTAGATTAATTGATAAAAATAAAACTATTTTTTGTGGAACCCGCTATGGTAACGTAATGGCCTCGAGAGGATCAGTAATTCCTTTATTATTGGGACAAATAAAAAATGGAGAGCCGTTGACATTAACCCACCCTAAAATGACGCGGTTTATGATGACTTTAGATCAAGCGGTTGAATTAGTTTTATATGCATTTGAACATGGAGAACAAGGGGACCTTTTTGTTCAAAAATCACCTGCTTCAACAATTCAAATATTGGCCGAGGCTCTAAAAGAATTGTTTCAATCAAAGTCACCAATCGAAACCATAGGAATTCGTCACGGTGAAAAAATGTATGAAACGTTAGTTACAGCAGAAGAAATGTTAAAAGTTGAGGACCTTGGAATGCACTTTCGCATTAGTGCCGACAATCGCGATTTGAACTACAAGAAATACTTTTATGAAGGACAATCCAAAATCTTAACTGGGGAATACAATTCTGACAATACCCAACGTCTTAATTTAGAAGAAATGAAAAAACTTTTAATGGAATTACCTGAAGTACAAAAAGAAATAGATGGCCAATAAAAAGATTGGAATTACGGGCCATAATGGTTTTCTTGGCACTCATTTAAAAAATCAAATTAAATATCAACATGATGGTTTTGAAATTATTGATTTTAAACGCAGTTTCTTTGAAAATCAAAAATTTTTATCTGCTTTTGTAAACAATTGTGATATAATTATTCATCTAGCAGGACTAAATCGTCATAATTCACAAAAAGAAATTTTAAAAACAAATATACGTCTAGCAAAAATTCTTGGTGATAGTTTAATAAATAATAAATTTAAAGGAACCCTTATTTATTCCTCGAGTCTACAAGAACGCAAGGACACCTATTATGGCAGGTCAAAAAAGCAGGCTTCAGAAATACTAAATGAAAGAGCTAAATCAGGGGGCTTCTCTTTTATTAAAATGATCATTCCAAATATATTTGGTCCATTTGGGCAGCCATATTATAATTCATTCATCACAACATTTTGCCATCAGTTAATTAAAAAAGAAAAACCTGAAATTATCCAAGACTCTGAGATCCCTTTGATTTATGTTGAAGATGTTGTTTGTCAAATATTAGAAATGATTAAGCTAAAAGGGATCCATGATATTGATGTTTCAAATCAAATCAATAAAAAAGTTTCTGAAATATTAACTCAATTAAAAGCTTTTCACGCTATTTATGTTCAAAATGGAGAAATACCTGAGTTTCAAAGTATTTTTGATATTCAATTATTCAATACATTTAGGGCTGCTATATGTCTAAAAGATTCTTTCCCCAGGTACTACAAAATTCATTCTGATAAAAGAGGCTATTTTAGTGAATTGATAAGAGCAAACTCAAAGGGACAAGTTTCTTTTTCAATAACAAAGCCTGGAGTCACAAGAGGAGATCACTTTCATACACGAAAGATCGAACGTTTCTCCGTGATCCAAGGAAATGCAAAATTAGCGCTCAGAACTGTTGGTAAGAAAAATAGCATCGAATTTAAGCTGAATGGTAAGAAGCCTGCTTATGTTGATATACCAATTTGGACAACTCATAATATTACTAATATTGGGGAAGAAGATTTAATTACTGTTTTCTGGATTAATGAACATTTTGTACCAGAGGATGCTGATGTCTATTTTGAAAAAGTGTAACTTACGGATATGAAAGCAAAGCCAATAAAAGTAATGACCGTAGTGGGGACAAGACCGGAAATAATTCGTCTTTCAAGGGTTATTAATCATTTACAGAACTCAAAATCAATAGAACATATTCTTGTCCACACAGGTCAAAACTATGATTACTCATTAAATGAAATTTTCTTTGAGCAACTCCAAGTTCCTGAACCAGACTATTATCTTGAAGCTGCAGGTGAGAATGCTTCACAAACAATAGGCCAAATTATAATCAAAATCGATATACTTTTAGAAAAAATAAATCCGGATGCTTTTCTTGTTCTTGGGGATACAAATAGTTGCTTGTCTGCAATTCCAGCAAAAAAGAGAAAGATTCCAATTTTTCATATGGAAGCTGGTAATCGTTGTTTTGATCAACGTGTACCTGAGGAAATAAACCGAAAATTAGTAGATCATATAGCAGATATTAATCTTACATACAGCGATATTTCGAGAGAATATTTACTTCGAGAAGGAATAGCTCCAGATCAGGTAATTAAGACCGGTTCCCCAATGATGGAAATACTAAATTATTATCGAGAGGATATTGATAATAGTAAGGTTTTACAAGATTTAAAATTAAAAGAAAATAATTATTTTTTAGTTTCAGCACACAGAGAAGAAAATGTCAACAACCCCAAAAATTTTTCTGACCTAATAGATAGTCTAAATGTCATAGCTGAAACTTATGGCTATCCTGTTATAGTTAGTACACATCCAAGAACAAAAAAGCTATTAAAGGCACATAATTTCAAATCAAACCGTTTGATAAAGTGGCTTGAGCCTCAAGGATTTTTTGCATATAATAAACTTCAAAAAAAGGCTTTTGTTGTGCTATCTGATAGTGGAACAATTTCAGAGGAGTCTTCCATATTAAATTTCAGAGCTTTAAATATAAGAAAATCTCATGAACGTCCTGAAGCGATGGAAGAAGCAGCTGTTATGATGGTTGGTCTTAAGAAAGAAAGAATTTTACAAGCTATAGAAATTATAAAATATCAAGATACTGAAAAGCGAAACTTTACACGTGTAGCGGATTATTCTAAAGCAAATGTTTCTTTAAAAGTAGAACGAATTCTTCTTTCCCATATAGATTTTATTAATTCTGTGGTATGGAGAAAAGAGTTTTAGTTTATACTAATCACTATGATCCAGAACAATTTAAAATCAATGAGGCAGTAGCGTGGTTGAATGAATCAGGATTTATAGTTCATGTAGTAACTGGATGGCCAAATTATCCACTCGGTAAAATATACAAAGGATATGGACCTTTTAAAAATTCTTTTGAGAGAAAAGGTAATTTGACGGTAAGAAGACTTCCTCTCATACCAAGAGGAAATGCATCAAAATTTCGATTAATTATAAACTATTTATCTTATTTTTTAAGCTGTCTTTTTTACACTTTTTTTTTAATACTTTTCAAAAAAAAATATCACAAAATACTAGTTCACCACACAAGTCCATTTTTCATTGCTATATCTGCTATTATATATAAAATATTAAAAGGTTCAAAAGCTATTTTATGGGATTTGGATCTTTGGCCACAAAGTCTAAAGGCAGTTGGAATTATCAAATCAGATTTTTGGTTAAAAATATTAGATAAATGGGTAAAAAATATTTACAAAAATTTTGAAATAGTTTTAATAGGTTCAAATAGTTTCAAAATGACTGCTTTAGGAAGAGTTTCTCACAAAAATGTATTTTATTTTCCAAATTGGGCTGAAAAAAAAATTGAACAAAACACTAAAAATATATACATTAAAACAGATTTTGATTCTAAATTACTTAAAATAATGTACACAGGAAATCTAGGAATTGCTCAAGATTTTGTAACACTTTGTAAAGTAATTAAACAAAATAAAAATGAAAAAATTCAATGGATTTTTATTGGAGAAGGTCGTTTTAAATCTAAAATGGAATTACGACTTTTAAATGAGATTAATGAAGGAAAAGTAGTTTTTGTACCACAGCAAAAATTAGAAGACATACCTTCTTGGACAGATCATGCAGATTTTCTCTACCTTTCATTAAATAATAGTAAACTTTTTTCCCAAACTGTACCTGCAAAGCTTCAGGGTTATATGGCTATGGGTAAACCAATATTAGGGATGCTTTCCGGAGAAGGAGCATCAATAATCGCTGATGCAGAATGTGGGTTTTCTTCTCCACCAGGAGACGTATCAGCACTCAACGAATTGATTAAGAAAGCACTTAAAACAAATTTTCAGGATAGAAGAAAGCTCGGCAAAAAAGGAGAAGATTTTTATCTTAAAAATTTCCATTCAAAAATTAGGAAAAAAGAACTAATAGAATACCTTGAATGCTAAAATCATTAATTAAATTTATAATCTAACAATATGAAAGGAATATTACTTGCTGGAGGTACGGGGTCGAGATTATTTCCAATAACAAAAGGAGTTTCCAAGCAACTCCTCCCAGTATATGACAAGCCAATGATATATTATCCTCTATCGGTTTTAATACTTTCTGGAATAAAAGAAGTGTTATTAATTAGCACTCCACTAGATGTGAATTCATACAAGAGGCTTTTAGGAAGTGGAATCCAATGGGGCATAAAGATAGATTATAAAATTCAAGAAGAACCTAAAGGACTTGCTGAAGCGTTTATTATAGGGGAAGAATTTATTGATGAAGACCCTGTTTGTCTGATTTTAGGAGATAATATTTTTTATGGTGATACACTTTCATTAAAATTAAAAAATTGTATTTCTATTTCTAAAAATAAGGCCTCAGTTTTTGGCTATCACGTAGAAGATCCAGAGCGTTATGGTGTCATTTCTTTTGACAAAAAAGGAAATGTAATTTCAATTGAAGAGAAACCTAAATACCCTAAAAGTAATTATGCAGTAGTAGGGCTTTATTTCTATCCTAATTCTGTTATAGAGATTGCTAAAAAAATAAAACCTAGCCCTCGAGGAGAATTGGAAATTACAGATATAAATCAGTCCTATTTAGAATCAGGTAATTTACATGTTGAGTCATTGGGTAGAGGCTATGCATGGTTGGACACTGGCACACATGAATCACTTTTAGAGGCTAGTCAATTTATTGAGACTATAGAAAAACGTCAAGGACTCAAAATTGGTTGTTTGGAAGAAATAGCCTTCCAAAAAGGAAACATTTCAAAAAATGAGCTTTTGGTTCAAGCTAAAAAACTTCAAGGAACCTCATATGGAGATTATTTATTAAGGAGCTATTCTAACTAAAACAACCCTCATATTTTTCAACTCTTTTTTTGGATTAGAATCATGTTTTTTGTACATATTTTAAAATTATTATTTTTAACCTGTTACTTCCATTTATTAAAATGTATTAAATCCTTTTTATGATTGTCATCCCAACTCTTTTTAAAGAGGTTTTACTAATAAAACCTCAATTAAATGTTGATTTAAGAGGTAGTTTTATGGAATCATTTAATCAAAAAGATTTTGAAAAGTTTACAGGAAATGAAATATCCTTTTGTCAGGATAATCAAACTTTTTCCAAAAAAGGAGTTTTAAGAGGTTTACATTACCAATTACCACCTTTTAGCCAGACAAAGATGGTCAGTGTCATTCAAGGGACAGTTCTTGATGTTGTTGTTGATATTAGAAAAGGATCCCCCACTTTTGGCAATCATTTTTGTCAAGAGTTAAGTTGTGAAAACAGATTACGACTATTTATACCTCGAGGATTTGCTCATGGATACATTACATTAAGTGAAACATCTACATTTTTATACAAAGTTGACCAATATTATTATCCTAAAAGTGAAGGTAGTATTGCTCCAGATGACCCAGTTCTAGCAATTGATTGGCAACTACCAAAATCAGAATGGATTCAATCTGAAAAGGACAAAAAGCACCCCCCATTAGCAGAGGCATTACTTTTTGATTTTAAAAACGATTTTTATGTCTAGTTTTTTGGTAACAGGCTCAGAAGGTCAGTTAGGGAATTGTTTTCAATTAGTTGCCAAAGAATTTCCACAATTCAAATTATTTTTTAAAAATCATTCTGAGCTCGATATTATTAAACCTGAAATGCTTTCAAACTTTTTTAAAAAAAATCCTTTTGACGGAATTATAAACTGTGCAGCATATACTGATGTGGAAAAAGCTGAAATTGAATTAAAAAAAGCAGAAGAAATTAACTTACAAGGTGTCCAAAATTTAATTGATTTTGCGACAGACAAAAACATAAAAATAATTCACTTTTCTACTGATTTTGTTTTTGATGGATACAAAAAAAGTCTTTATAAAGAGACTGATAATGCAAGCCCAATATGTTTTTATGGCCAGAGTAAATTATCTGGTGAAAATGCACTACATAATGCAAAATGTTTAAATACTACCTTGAGAATTTCATGGCTTTACAGCCCATTTGGGAATAATTTTGTTAAAACTATGATTAGGGTTTCTAAAACAAGAAAAGAAATCAACGTGATTAAAGATCAATTGGGTAAACCGACTTATGGGATGGATTTAGTAAGAGCTGTATTAAGTAATCTAGATAATCCAAATTTTTTTAAATATAAAATTTATCATTTTGCTCAAGGCCCAAAAACAAGTTGGTATGAGTTTGCTTGCAAAATCATTGAAATAATAAGAGCTGACTGTAAAGTAAATCCAATTAAAAGTTCTGACTACCCATCATTAACTAATCGCCCTTTAAACGCTGTATTGGATACTAAACGAATAGAAAAGACCTTATCTTTACAAATCAGAGATTGGGAAGCAGCATTGAAAGATTGTATAAATAAGATTCAATACAATGAAGCCATTTAATTCTATATTAATTACAGGAGGGGCAGGATTCATCGGATCACATGTGGTACGAAGAATGGTGAACCATTATCCAAAGACCCAAATTATCAATTTAGATATTTTAACATATGCATCGAATCTATCTTTGTTAGATGATTGTAAAGAATATCCAAATTATCAGTTTGTAAAAGAGGATATAAATAATTTTTTAGCCTTGAAAGCTTTATTTTCAAGGTATGATTTTGATGCAGTTATTCATCTGGCTGCAGAGTCTCATGTTGATAACTCTATTAAAGACCCATTTTTGTTTGCACAAACGAATATCCAGGGTACTCTTAACCTTTTGGAAGCCTCATTCAAATATTGGGGTAATAATACTGAAAATAAACGGTTTTATCATATCTCAACTGACGAGGTTTTTGGAAGCTTAGGAACCGAAGGTTACTTTTCAGAATCTACAGCATATGATCCAAGATCTCCTTATTCCGCCTCTAAAGCAGCATCAGATCATTTGGTTCGTGCATACTTTCACACTTACGGATTGCCTGTAGTTTTGTCCAATTGTTCAAACAATTACGGTCCAGGTCAACATTCAGAAAAACTCATTCCTTTGATGATAAAAAATATTGTGGCTCAAAATCCACTTCCTGTTTATGGAAATGGAGACAATATTCGGGATTGGTTGTATGTTGAAGATCATGCAGAAGCAATCGATTTAATTCTGCATCAAGGATCCGTTGGAGAAACCTATACCCTTGGCGGAAATAATCAACAGAAAAATTTAGATTTAGTACACCATCTTATTGATCTTTTAGACAAAAAACTAGACCGCCCAAAAGGTAGTTCATTAAAACTTATAGAGTTTGTTGCTGATCGACTAGGGCATGATTACCGTTATGCTATTGATGCTTCTAAAATTGAACAAGAAATGAAATGGAAGGCTTCTACCTCTTTTAAAAAAGGAATTGAGAAGACCTTGGATTTTTATTTAAAAGCATAATTAAATTTGATCATAAAAAAAAGTTTCAATTTATTTTAACCTACCGTTAATGCGTGTTGACTTTTCCGAAGGGATAATAAAACACGGTTATGGAAAATAATTAAAAGTTATCCAAGTAAACGTTAGAATTTGTTAATCCCATTGGAGTAGGCCCTATACTATCTTTAATCCTCACTGCAATTGCAGAATTTATAGCGCCTATTTTAATTATTTTAGGATGGAAGACCCGTTTAGTGTCTTTATTTCCATCCATTACAATATTAATGGCTTTTTTCACTGTACATGGCTGTGATCCGTTTTCTAGAAAAGTAAAAGCCTTCGTTTACCTCATTGCTTTTCTTAGTATATATTTTACTGGCCCAGGGAACTACTCTCTGCACAAGTAATCAAGCAAAAAAAGGTTGTTTTATCTTAAATAATAGCTATATTTGCCGTCCATAAAAACAAATTAAATGTACGCAATAGTTGAAATAGCAGGGCAACAATTTAAAGTTGTGCAAGACCAAAAGCTTTTCGTACATCGTTTGGCAGATAAAGAAGGAGCAAAAGTTTCTTTCGATAAAATTTATTTGTTAGATGATGGTAAAAAAGTTACCCTTGGCGCCCCGGTTATCACTGGAGCTTCAGTTGAAGCAAAAGTGGTCAGTCATCTTAAAGGTAACAAAGTCATCGTTTTTAAGAAAAAAAGAAGAAAAGGATACCGTGTTAAAAATGGTCATCGCCAGGCATTAACTGAATTGGTAATTGAAAAAATTAAATCAAGCGGAGCCAAAGCTAAGGTAGCACCCGCAAAAGCTGTAAAAGCAGTTCCAGTCAAGACAGAAAAGAAAGCTACCGCTAAAAAAGCAGTTGCTAAGCCAGCTGCAAAAAAAGCAACTCCAAAGAAAGCAGAGACCATAGACTTCAATAAGTTAAACCTAGCAAAGCTTAAGGAAGAAGCTAAAAAGAAAGGTATTGAAGGAATCTCTTCAATGAAAAAAGCAGATTTAATCGCAGCACTCTCAAAATAATTAATTAAAACCATAGGATCATGGCACATAAAAAAGGAGTAGGAAGTTCGAAAAATGGTAGAGAATCAGAATCGAAACGCTTAGGTGTGAAAATTTTTGGTGGTCAAGCCGCACGTGCGGGAAACATTATCATCCGTCAGCGTGGAACAGCGCATAATCCAGGAGAGAATGTTTACCTAGGTAAAGATCACACCTTACACGCTAAGGTTGATGGTATTGTTAAGTTTACAAAGAAGCGAGATAACAAGTCTTTTGTTTCTGTAGTACCTTTTGAAGCTTAAACAACAAATATTCTATTAAAATAAAAACCCGCTTTTAAGTGGGTTTTTTATGATTAATATTTTATTAAATCTTTTAATAGCGATAGTAATCAGGCTTGTAAGGACCTTTAACAGTTACACCTATATAATCTGCTTGTTCTTCAGAAAGGGTTTCAAGCTCTACACTAAGGTGTTGTAAATGTAAGGCTGCCACTTTTTCGTCTAAATGCTTGGGAAGCATATAAACCTTGTTATCATACTTATCGTTATGCAACCACAATTCTATTTGTGCAAGGATTTGGTTAGTAAAGGAATTACTCATTACGAAGCTTGGATGACCCGTAGCACACCCTAGATTGACTAAACGCCCTTCTGCAAGAACAATAATTTGTTTCCCTTCTTCAAGAGTGTATAAATCTACCTGTGGTTTGATTTCAGATTTTGTATGGCCGTAATTTTTATTCAACCATTCCATGTCAATTTCATTATCAAAATGTCCAATGTTACAGACTATGGCTTTGTCTTTCATATTCAAGAAATACTCTTTTTTCAGAATATCTTTGTTTCCAGTAGCAGTACAAACGATATCTGCATTAGCAATTACAGTAGAGAGTTTTTTGACTTCATATCCGTCCATTGCAGCCTGAAGGGCACAAATTGGATCAATTTCTGTAACAGTAACAATGGCTCCAGCACCACTAAATGATGCGGCAGTTCCTTTACCTACATCTCCATAGCCACAAACGACAACACGCTTTCCAGCAAGCATTACGTCTGTTGCTCTT
>MDSV01084442.1_pt1 | contig 11840 bp, 14 predicted proteins | sample 810851 | NCBI WGS metagenome assembly MDSV01 (sample SAMN05326640, study PRJNA326480) | marine metagenome | isolation source: seawater | place: Atlantic Ocean: North East | collected 2012 | reverse complement strand
TGTATTTCTTTATCTAAAAGATATTCCAGATTATCTTTCAAATCTCCTTTTGATTCCAAAACAATCAGACCTTGTTTCTCTAAATTGTCTTTAATTTCTTTTGGAGCATACATATTAGGGTATCTCAAACACATTTCAAATAGTTCAGAATCATATTGATATTTGAAAGCCGAAATAACATTAAGAGCGGTATTGAAATCTCCACATTCAGTCAATTCTTCCCGAATCATTACATCACGCTCTTCTTCTGAATCAATAGAAGAATACTTGTTCACATCAACTTGACAGGGAATCAGAATGGTGGCCGGTGGCATCTCTTTCTCCGGTATTCGGACTAATCTTCCAATCCGCTGAGATTCTTTGACAATACTTTTACTGGGATTAATTGGAACACCCATGTTTGCCCATTTGGTATCAATTCCTTCATTTAAGATTCCACACGAAGATAATATGTAAAGACGTCCCGGTACTTTTCTATCAAAATCCTGAATAATATTGTTACGATTTGGAGTTTTACTATGAACACCTTTTAAGAAAAGATTATCGACTGAATATTTTTCTTTTGAATCTGGGAATTCCTCATTTTGGATTCTTGTAAAAAGATTTTTAACTAATTTTTGATTTTTAGGAGATGCAAAGTTTTTTACAAAGGAGATATTTTCACTTATATCTTCGTTTTCATTCACAAAAGAATGATATGTTAACACATTCCAGTAATTATACTTACCGGATAAACATGCCCGAATAATAGATTCAAAGACCGGTTGATACTTGTTTTTATACTCTGGCTTCTGCATATACAAATTAATTTGTGTTTCAAATGGCTTACATATTTTGTCTTCAATGGCTTGATAATAAAGATATTCATATGCCAATAAACCACAATCACTCCTGTTTGGTTCATCTCGGTCATACATTGTGATTCCATTTTTGTTAACGGGTGTTGCCGTGTAATATCTAGTTCTACCGACAATATTATCTAGTTGTTGATTATCAAAGACAATGTTTTGAATTTTATCTCCAACAATATGATGAGCTTCATCAAATACTAAATTATTAATAAAAAGACTGTTTTCAATACAAATATCAATAAAATTTTCAAAAGATTGATAGGTTACTAATATGAACTTCTTTTCTTTTTTTTTTAAGAATTTTGTTAGTTTGCCTAAATCTGTTGTAAATGGAATTTTTCCTTTTGATTTCAGTTTTCCATCATCATCTGAACAAAATGATAAGCATTTATATTTTTTAAATTCAGTTTCAAAAGGTTTAATAAAAGACAATGCATAATCATTACAATATTGATTTATTAGACCCAACGAAGGGAAAACAATGACATTATTCTGTTGATTTTTCATAAATAAATCAACAGTGAAAGTTCTTGTCTTCCCTGTTCCACACCACATATTAATGAGGCATTTTTGAGACTTTTTTTGTTGTTCGATACATTCTTTTTGATGTTTATATAAATATTCTAACATTATTTTTAATTTATTTTTTTTAGAAAGAAGTAGATTCCATCAATTTTAAATGATTTTTTTAATTACAGAAATTTAATAATGTATACATCAAAAATCAAAAAAAAATATATTATGCATAATAAAAAAAATGAATTCACATCTTTCATGTGTTATTGCCATTTTTATTTTGGTTATTGGAGTTATTGTGGGTTTTTCAGATATTCGTTTACCACTTCGTCAAATGCATTTAGCAATCGGAATCATTTTTATTGCTCTTGTCCCAGTTGTCATTTACGTTCATCTAAAAAGATTTTATGTGAAAGGTCCATTAGATTGGATTGCGTGGACGCATTTTATTTTATTTTCATTAATTTTAATGATTTCTGTGAAGATGATTAAGCGTTGGTATCCCCAAAAAATAGACAATCATCAGAATCATGAACATTTTAATGAAAAAGAAATAACTTGGAATGGAAATAAAATAGATAGAAAAAAATTAGAAATATTTAAAGAAGAACATCCGGGAGGCGCTTACCATATTCAAAATATTTTAGATGAAGGAGGTGCAGTTGAAAATCATTGGGAAAATAAAGGTGTTGTTTCGAAGCATAAAAATAAACCAAGAGTCTTAAAAAAAATACATGAAATGTTTATTACTAAATAATATATATTTTTAAAAAAAATGAAATGTTTTTTTTAATCAATGTTTATTAATATATTCTGTTGAGAAAATGGTAGGATTGACACGCGAGGAGGGGTTTAAGACTTTTGACATCTTCGACGGACATAACGGTGCACATCTGGGGCAAAAATGGTTTTCAGAGTATGTTACCGAGAACAAACACCGCTCTTTGGATGAAATCATGGAGATGATGTTTGGCGACTTCGACAAGCTGATTGACGAGGAGAAGGAATCATTTAAGTGTTTGCAAGGTGCGCCAATCACATGCATATTTGACTACTACAGCATGATGGACGACCTCATGGGAAACAGCTGGCGTCAGCACGACATCAAGGAGAACCTCTAATCGATAAGCCCAGAGTCATAAGTTCTCATACAAAAATTTATTTCTTTTGAAGTTTTGATTTCCTTATTTTTTTATTCGATACTCTAATATTTTTAATAATTTTTTTTTTGGTAGATGAATGGGTCGCTTTTTCAATAACATACGGTGCTTTATTTTTAAGATATGCGTCATTCCAACGAGATTGGCACAAGCACCATTTTTGTCCAGCTTTAACAACTGATGATAAATCATTTCCTTCTTTCTTTGTAAAATCAAGGAACTTTTTATCTATTTTTGCACAAACTGTATGAACCCCATAATCTTCTAATCCAGGACGACAATAACCATCCCGATAAAAGCCTGTCATTGGTTTAGTTCCACATCTGATTAATTTTGTTTTTTTAATATTTTTTCTCATTATTAATTTTTAAAAAGATTTAAAAATTGATGTAAAAATGAACTATTTTAAATAGCTAATCAAAATTTCATGATGTTTTTAGTTACTAAAGTTACCAAATCTCATGTTTCACAAAGAAATATTTTAGATAATATTTTAAGAAATATTTCTAAAAGTTTTGCAACAAAAGAAAATTATCCACGTGATAGATTAAATATATCTAAAAGTTTTGCAACAATAGAAGATTATCCATGTGATAGCGTTGAGCTCGAAATAAATAATGAATTAAAAGTTTCCTCAGATTACAACTTTGATTATCCAATTCCAAATCAGGGAAGCTTAAATGTTGGATTATCAAGTTTAATAAATTATCGACCAAAATCATTTTTCCCAAATATGAATGGGTTTAGCAATGATGATACAACTGATATTTGGCTTTCGTATGATGGATTCCTTTTAATTACAACAATTAACACCGATGATTTCTACAACTTGGATGATTGCTGGGAAAAATATGGATTTGAAGACCGAGTTGGTCCAGCAAAATATACTGAATATGGAACTTTAAGCGATATTGTTGACGACCGATAAATTAATTAAAGATAAATAAATATATATTTTTTTTATTGTATTACCAACAAATGATACTTTTTGAATTTGAAAAATTATATCGTGCAAAAGTTTTATTTCGACCATCAAAAATAATAAAGTCTCCATACGTTGCTGATATTAAAATCTGGGGAAAAGAAGAACAATTATTAGGGCATAGCCCAGCATTAGGTTGTTGTGGACTAATAGAAAAAAATGAATACGTGTATGTTAGAAAATTATGCGGGAAGACAAAGTGTAGATATCAAATCTGTTTAGCTGAATTAAAGACAAAAGGTGAAAAAGTACTCGTTGGTGTTTTTCCAAGGTCAGCAGAATTAATTGCTAAAAAAGCGATTTTATCTGGCTTAATTCCTGAACTTGACGTTCAAACTCTTGAATCAGAAAAAAAACACTTAAATTCAAGATTTGATTATGATGGTATTCTAAAAAATGGAAATCCTTTTATATGTGAGGTTAAGAATGTTCCTTTGGCTGATTATGCAGATGTAACAGCTACGCAAAGAAAAAAAATGGATTTTTCAGATTTTAAATACAATGATAAAATCGCATATTTTCCAGATGGATATCGAAAAAAAAAATCTGACCCCGTTAGTCCTCGGGCAACAAAACACATTAATGAACTCTTAGAAATAAAAAAAAAACATCCACATTTTTGTTGTGTGTTATTATTTGTTATTCAAAGAGACGATGCTTCATCTTTTCAACCATCAAGATTAGACCTAACATATTTAGAGGCAATAAGAAGAGCATCAAAAGGAGGGGTATTAATAAAAACAATCCAAGTTAAATGGAGAAAAAATAAAGCATATTATGTTAGAAACGATTTACCAATTAATTTGTAATTAATTTCTGTAAAAAGAGTATATGGAAATAAAAAAAGAAATTCCAAAAGTGTTAATTGTTGCAGTTGTTCTTTTCCTCATTGATTTAGTGTATTTATCAACCATCGGCGCAAAGCCATTTGTAAAGATGGTTTCTAAAATTCAAAATAAACCGGTTAAAGTAAATTTATTTTCTGCCGGATTTACCTACATTTTACTTATTGCTGCACTTTATTTTTTTATTATTAAAAACAATTTAGGTTATTTGGATGCCTTTGTTCTTGGTTTTATTATTTACGGTGTTTTCGATTTTACAAATATGGCATTGTTTAGTAATTATGATTTAATGATTGGAATTCAAGATACGATTTGGGGTGGAATTTTATTTGTAATTTCTTTATTCATTTATAAAAAAATAGTAGTTGCTTTGAAAATGTAAAGTTTAAGATTTTTATAAAAATGGTCAATAAAAAAAAATAATATTAATTTTAAATATATTCTGACTAATATAAGAATTTAAATGTTTTAAAATTAATCAACTTCCTCAATCTTTGGGCCATCATCTCCTCCTTCGGGCATACCACCGGGCATACCTCCTGGCATCCCACCTGGCATACCACCGGGCATACCACCGGGCATACCACCGGGCATACCTCCTGGCATACCTCCTGGCATACCACCGGGCATTCCACCAGGCATGTTCATCCCCTCTGGCATTCCACCAGGCATTCCGCCACCAGCAGCTGCCCCAAGTTTTTCCATGATTGGTTTAGCAATACTTTCAAGTTCTTTTTGTTTATCTTCAAATTCATCTTTTTCAGCTGTTTGATTTCCATCAAGCCATGAAAGAATTTCATCACATTTGCTTTTAATTGCATCCCGGTCAGATTCTTCAATTTTATCTTTTAATTTTTCATCTGAAACGGTACTCTGCAATTGATAAGCATAATTTTCAAGACCATTTTTAGCTTCAATACGTTGACGATTTGCTTCATCTTCGTCTTTATAATTTTCAGCTTCTTCAACCATTTTTTCAATGTCTTCCTTTGAAAGGCGTCCTTTATCATTGGTAATGGTAATCTTGTTTTCTTTACCCGTTGATTTTTCAGCGGCACTTACATTAAGAATACCATTTGCATCAACATCATATGTTACTTCAATTTGAGGTTGTCCACGACGCATCGGAGGAATACCATCTAAGTTAAATTTACCAAGAAGATTACAATCCTTTGTCATGGAGCGTTCGCCTTCAAAAACTTGAATAAGAACACCCGGTTGATTATCAGCATAGGTTGAAAAGGTTTGTTGTTTCTTTGTTGGAACAGTTGTGTTACGCTTAATAAGAGCTGTCATTACCCCTCCTGCCGTTTCTAAACCAAGTGACAAAGGTGTAACATCAAGGAGAAGAAGGTCTTGTAATTTTTCAGAAGAATCATCTCCACCAAGAATAGCCGCTTGAACAGTTGCACCATATGCAACGGCTTCATCTGGATTAATACTTTTACAAGGATCTTTCCCATTAAAGAATTCACTCAGAAGTTTTTGAACTTTTGGAATTCGAGTTGAACCACCAACAAGAACAACTTCATGAACTTGACTTTTTGATAATTTAGAATCACGCAAACATTTTTCAACGGGTTCCATTGTTTTACGGAAATAATCAGCATTTAGCTCCTCAAAACGAGCACGTGTAATTGAAGAATTAAAATCGACTCCTTCAAAAAGTGAATCAATTTCAATATGAGCCTGCGTCGAAGCAGAGAGCGTGCGTTTCGCACGCTCACATGCTGTCCGCAGACGACGAAGAGCCCGATTAGAACCCCTAATATCTTTACGATGCTTCCGTTTGAATTCTGTTACAAAGAAATCTACTAGGCGATTATCAAAGTCTTCCCCTCCAAGATGAGTATCACCTGCCGTTGCTTTAACTTCAAAAATCCCCTCATCAATACTAAGAAGAGAGACATCAAATGTACCACCACCAAGGTCAAAAACGAGAATATTACGTTCTCCATCTTTTTTGTCAAGACCATATGCAATTGCTGCTGCCGTTGGTTCATTAATAATACGAAGAACGTTCAAACCAGCAATTGCCCCGGCATCTTTTGTTGCTTGGCGCTGTCCATCATTAAAATATGCTGGAACAGTAATGACTGCATTTTCAACTGTTTTTCCAATATAACTTTCAGCAACTTCTTTCATTTTTGTAAGAACCATTGATGAAATTTCTTCGGCATAAAATTTTTTCTCTTCACCTTTATGAGTCACCTGAATTTGTGGTTTCCCAGAAGGACCGGATAATACTTTAAATGGCCAATGCTTCATATCTTCTTTAACCGCTGATTCGTCAAATTTACGACCAATCAACCGCTTTGCATCAAAAACCGTATTTTCAGAATTCATTGCTGCTTGATTTTTAGCTGCATCGCCAATTAAACGTTCGGTATCATTAAAGGCAACATAAGAAGGTGTTGTCCGGTTACCCTGGTCATTTGCAATAATTTCAACACGGTCATTTTGCCAAATACCAACACATGAATATGTCGTTCCCAAATCAATACCAACGCTTGCTCCCTTTGGAGCGGAGTTATCTTTTTCGTCTGTCATTGTAATACTATAATTTCTAAAAACTTTATATCCATATAATTATTTTCAATTTTTGATAAAAATTATATCATTTTTGATAATAGACAATAAATAATAAATAATATAATAAACATAAATATAAAAAAAAGATAGAATATTAATTTTTAGAATGCCTTTTTTTAAACATCCATTAGAAGTCGGAATGACCTATTTTGAACATATGTGCTTTTCCTTATCACTTGCAAAACAATTTGCGTCAGCAAGTATATTAGCTTTAATTCATTCTTTTTATCCAGACGTGTTGATAACTTCATCAAGTGATGCTTTAGAAACAATGACAAAACAAATCAAGGAAAGAACAACCCATCAAAATAAAGATACACAATAATGATTTAAGAAACTATTAATTGTTGATAGTATATAATGCCAACTTCTAAAAGTCAAGAAAGTGCATATTGCTTAATTTTAGGATGTCCTCCATCTGAATGTGAAGCGCCTTCCAAATTTATTAATCATGGATTTATTCGCTTTATTCAACAATCAACACGAATGAAAATCGAATGTCATTTACAAGGATTACCACCTGGAGAACATGGTTTTCATGTACATCAATCTGGAGATTTAAGTAAGGGGTGTTCATCATTGTGTAGTCATTTGAATCCTTATGGAACTACTCACGGTGGCCGTTCAGATACCAAAGAGAATCGTCATGTAGGAGACCTTGGAAATATTGTTGTTGATAGTCATGGGAAATGCGAAATGGTAATGTATGATAAACTGATTTCTTTTCGGTATGAAACAAATATCATTGGCCGAAGCATCGTTATTCATCAAAATCGAGATGACCTTGGAAAAGGGGGAAATGAAGAATCCTTAAAAACGGGAAATGCTGGTAAAAGAATTGCTTTTGGGATTATAGGAAGATGTTAATATTTATATGATATATAAAAATAATCTTTGTTTAAAAAAAACTCGGACAAAAAACACAGTTATAAAAAAATTAAAAAGGAGGCTTGAGTTGATTAACAAAGTTTGTTGTTTTTGCTTTAGTGGAAATGGTAAGTGAATTAGAACTAATAACGGAATATTCTATTGCCATCGTTTTTGAAAACCCATCTACCACTTTCTATCATTTTTAAACTTTAATTTATATAAATGAAGAAAAAACAAATAAGTCCCTTTTTATATATTGCAATTGTAATATGGATATATGTTTTTATTACATGTAATCTTTTTAATGTTGTAAAAACTAAATACATTAAGGTAAAAAATAAGAAAGCAATTGACAACATATATAAAATAATGAAAAATGAAAATGATAACAATAAAGAAACCACATTAAATACAATGCATAGATGGAATGAAAAAATAAATGAAAATATACAAGAAAATATAAAAATAATAAGTGATGAGATATTACAAAATTTGGGAGATGATTTTGAATATATACCATCAATGACAGAATTATATTGGTCTTCAAAAGGGAATAACAATTCCGATAAACAATATGTTAGCATCCATACGGATGGTCCATTTTATTATTGTAATATATGTAGAGTTTTGGTAACGATAAATGGTAATCAAAATATAAATACTGTTTTTACAAATGAAAAATTAGATATAAATTTAAAAAAATATGATATGTCTTTTTTTGATTACAATAAAACACCACATTATATTTATGTGAATAAAGATAAAAATGATAAAAGTCAAAGGATAATATTAAAATTGCATTATGTAAAATCCCCTTTAAAAAAACATTGTAAAAACGTTCATTGTATATTTGGAAGACAAACAAGAGATTTATTTGAGAGAAATAAAAAAAAATTATATATGGATGGTAAAATAGCAAAAGTTGGATTACATTATGTAACATTCAGGAATTATATTTTATTTGCAATTATGTTATGTATATTATATCTGTTATTTTATAATAAAAAGTCAAAAATTATATATTTATTGTACTTGTTTATTTTAATAGAGGTATTCATAATTATATATACTCTTCATTTTAATTTTACAAAACATAAAAAATGTGTTCAATAATTTAATTAAAATTAAAAGAGGGTTTGAGGAAATAATAATAAAAAAAAATGTTATAGTCAAAATCAATAAACAATAAAAATAATGATATGTATATTTGTAAGTTAGCTATGATTAATGCACAGATGGTAGATATAAAAAAGATAAACTAATTTCTTTTCGTTATGAAACAAATATTATTGGACAAAGCATCGTTATTCATCAAAATCGAGATGACCTTGGCAAAGGAGGTAATGAAGAATCCTTAAAAACAGGTAATGCTGGTAAAAGAATTGCTTGTGGGATTATTGGGAGAGTTTAATCAAATTGTTTAATCCATCTTCAAAAGAAATCTTTATTTCCCATCCAAGGTCTTTTAGTTTTTGATTGTTAATGTAATATCGTTTATCATTAAAAGGTCTATCTTCAATATAAGTTATCCAACGTTCATAATTTGTATTTTGTTTTATTTTTTGAATAAGTTTTTTTGCAATTTGAAAAACCGAATATTCAGAATTGTCATCACTTCCAATGTTATATATTTCTCCTAAAACTCCCTTTTGTAAAATACAAAAAAAAGCATTTGCAACATCATCAACATGTAAAAAAGAACGTAAACAAGAGCCATCTCCTTGAATGGTTACTTTTTCATTACGTCGAAGTTGTTGAATAAATTTGGGAATTAGTTTTTCAGGATATTGATTTGGACCATAAACATTATTACCTCTTGTAATAATAATTGGCATTTTAAAAGAATAGTAATAAGATTGTGCAATTAACTCTGCCCCTGCTTTTGTTGCTGCATATGGATTTGTTGGACATAAAACACTACATTCTGTTTTTTTATTTTCATTAAGCATTGATTCTCCATATACTTCATCAGTGGAAACATGAATAAATAATTTTAATTTCTTTTGAAGATATAAATCTTTGGCAGATTCAAGTAAATGATGAGTTCCCAAAATATTGTCATTTGTATATTGAAGGGAATCATCAAATGAGTTTTGAACATGAGATTGTGCTGCAAAATGAACAATATGAGTAATATTATTTTTTGTTAATAAATATTTCAAAAAATCTTTATTATTTAAATTACATTTAATAAAAGTATATCGTTTATCATTTCGAATATCTTTCAAAACGTTTTTTTCGGATGCACAATAATACAAAGCATCAATGTTAATAATATTAAGATGTTTTGTATGTTTCCATAAAAAATTAATAAAATTAGAACCAATAAATCCACATCCTCCGGTGACAAGAATGTTTGTTGTATGTAAATCTTCAAATTGAGATGTCATTAGATAATTAGAATGAAAAACATTTATATTAATATTTATTGATATATTAGTTGTGAAAGCATGACCAACAAATAAGTTGGTCATCACATCCGTCTTGACAATTATTGTCAAATGTATAATTTAGAATATCATTATCACAATTATTGCTATTACAATTGCAATTAAAGCTTAAAGAAACACTACCGCTCAATTGCTTACAAAGATAGCACCTGTTAATAAACAAATTTGGATTCCATTGTTGTTTTTCATTATCATATCTTTGTAGCTCTTTTGGTGGATAAAATATATATTTTAAAATTTTAATATATAATTCATCCGGAAGTTTATCTAAATAATTTGAAATCATTATTTATCATGATAAGTTTGTGTAAAATGTAAAAATTAATAAAAATAATTTCAATTAATATTTCATATTCGTATTTTTTTGATTTAAATAATCTTATCTAAGAGCATAATTATGTCTTTTGCTATTCAAGAAAATTTACAAAGGCATCAATTTCAAATGATGACGATGTCATCTATTGTAAACAAAATTCAACAATTGCAAGTTGTTATTCAAAATCAGCAAAACGTAATTGATAAAATAAATAATAAATCAGAACAAAAGGAAGTAATCAAGAAAGAAGATAAGTTAAAAACACCCGAAGAAAAAATACAAATAAATAACAATAATAATAAAGAACTTGGTGAAACATTATCTCTTAAAAAAATTAAGATAATTGAAAAAGATATAGAAATGTTAAATATAAAATTAGAAAGAATAGAAGACAAAATATTGAAAATAAAATTACCTTCTTCAAATGTTAGCAATAATTATAACAAAAACAAGACAATGATATACAATAAATTAGAAGGATTTGCTGATCCTGAAAATAAGTTGTAACTAAATCAAAAAAAAATATTTTCATATACAAAAGATGTTTTTTAATAGAAAAAAAAAAAAATATATTAACAGAAAATTCAACTACATCTGAATACAGTGTATCCGTTTTATCCGGAAAAATCGGGATAGAACTTGAATTTTTATTAGATTCTGATAATTGCTATGTATCAAAAATAACAAATGATGCTCAAGAAAGTATAAAACAAAATGTTAAAGTTGGAGACATTTTGTTAAAATGGAATGGAAAACAAATGAATAGAGATGTTTTTGATATTATTAAAAAACAAAAAAAGAAGAACAAAAATTATAATAAAAAAGGAATACAACTAATTTTTATGCATAATTTCGAAGACTACGAAGAAAAACATTTTAATAATAAATATAATAATATTTACCAATCTGCATTAGCGATAAAAAATTAAATTAAATAAGAATAAAGAATATCTGATTCGTCAATTCTTTTAAATGTGAATCTTCCTTTTTGAAGTCCTAAAATAAGTAATTCGAGTGAATTTGGATTAGACAGTTCAAAACCAATCAAAACAGAACCAAATGATTTGTTTGATTTTTTGATGTATTCAAATCGAGTAATATCGCAATTGTCAGGCATAACATTTAAAACAAATTCTTTTAATTGACCTGGTTTTTGCACAATATCAATAATAAAATAATGTTTGACATTTTGATAAATCAAACTTTTTTCAATAATTTCATTGTATCTCATAATGTCATTGTTACCTCCAGAAATAAT
>MDSV01235262.1_pt1 | contig 11841 bp, 10 predicted proteins | sample 810851 | NCBI WGS metagenome assembly MDSV01 (sample SAMN05326640, study PRJNA326480) | marine metagenome | isolation source: seawater | place: Atlantic Ocean: North East | collected 2012 | reverse complement strand
TCCGACACTAACTCTTGCATCAGCAATCCGATTTGCGATTCGGAAAAATTCGCCACGATGTTTCGGATATTTGTTAGAAAGATGATAAGCCATCAAATAGGCTTGGAAAGTATGTCCCGCAGGGTAAGAAGGAGTCGCCGCCGTTTTAGATTCCGCAGGTTGAATAGAAGGATTAACTTGGAAAGGTCGTGGGCGATTGTAATATCCTTTGTGTTCCATAACAAGAGGGTAAGATTTACGGATGATTTGAGTTAATTCATAATCGGGAGTATCAAGGTTAGAATTCTCTAAATAATTCAAAAAGGGTGTTTTAGGGCTTTTATCGGACAAAGTAAAGAATTCGGTGTCGGGGTTATTCATTTGTTCTAACACAACCATAGATTCACTCATGGAATCGGGATAAAATTCCGACCTGTGAGGAAAACCGAAGTAATAACCACTCTCGTCTGTCATATTCAATCCTCATTAACAATGCCTACAAGCACCGTAATATCATCTTCCTTTCCACCTTGATATGAACCAAAGATAACACCCTCTTCCTTTGCACGGTGAAAGAAGGGAACAGAATTTTCTTTATCTTGGGACTGTTCATACGCAATTTCGGCTAAACCTTTCGCAAGAGCAATAGGATTTTGAGGCTCTTGATTCACATATTCTAAAATTTGTTTCGGCCAAACATTGTCTAACAAACCATCCGAACCCATGACTACAATATCCCCCTCTTCCAAAGTAATTTGATAGATTTCGGCATCGGAAGGTCGGTCTTCTCCGTGTGGTTCACCGTATTCGTTCCGCCCTAATTGATAAGGGAAATTAAATTGATGTTGATGTTCCGAAGATTGAAGGAGGATTTCTTCATTCCTAATTATTAAGAAGCCCGAATCACCCATATTGGCTACCCTAAAGACACCATCGGAAGTCATTTTACCAATACAAACGGTGGAAGAACCTGTTTCATTTGTCATTTCAAAACCTGCTTCAAGTGCGTAAAAAGGATTATCTTCCCCCGATTTTATGAACTCATAAGTGCGAATGAGAATTTCATCGGCAAAGGCTCTTGGATTAACACCTTTGCTCTCCCATCCCCCAACACCGTCTGCTACCGCAAGGGTGGAATTCGTAGGTGATGACACGATATACGAGTCCTCTCCGCCCCGATACGCTTTACGAGGATTGGGGATTATTTTACCTGCGGAATACAGTCGCAACATAAGGAAACCTGTGCGTTCTCGCTATCTTAATCATCCCATCATTCATATAGGGCATCGCACAACCTTATTTCATGGGGTTTGTTCTCGTTAGGGTTTGTGGAAAGACATTTTCCCACAGGCACGAATTGAAAAATACTCTTGGTTTAGAGTATGATTTCCGCAATAAGGATTTCAAGGGTGCGTTTCCCGAAACAAGCCAACGAGTCGTTGTCATTGAAAAGTTTTGTAAAAAGCACCGTTTGACGATGTTTGTTGATGGGGAAGAACGATACAATCCTACGGAAGCAAAAAAGAAGCAAGGAAAGCAAACCAAATTGACTCTTGATGAAATGGATAATCTTGACGAATTCAATTTAGGTGAATGGTTGCCTATTTTGGAACAGGTTGCTGATGAAAAGGACATTGGTAAGGTGGGTGTAGTCAAATGGAATGCACCTGCGGAAGAAGGACAAGGTTTCAAAGAAGTATTGATTGACGAAACTACTCAACCGATTCAATTTAATTTTGATGAGTTAAGCAAAGATACGCATTTTCACCCGTTAAGGGATATTCAAAAGCAAGTTTTGGGGCCGATGATGGAAGCGGTCAATGAAGGTTATCGTAATATCGTAGTGGAGTGTCCGACAGGGAGTGGAAAATCAGCGTTGGCGAAGTCAATTGCCCAAGCCTTCGGCGTTCCTTCTTACATCGTGACTCACTTGAAAGGATTACAGGCTCAATATCTCAAAGAAATGCCTTACATGAAATCTGTGATGGGTCGTGGAAACTATGATTGCTTACTTGATGTGGAGGCAGGTTGCGATGATGTTAAGGTGGCGGAGGAAGCGTTAGCAAGAGCAACCGACAAAAGCCCTCAAACTTGCACGGCGGCACTCGCACCTTGTAAGTATGCGAAAGGATTCAAATGCACCAAGATGATTCCTAAAAATGAAATGGGTCAATTTGATTACACGGCGGATTCTAATTCTATGTGCAGTTATTATGGTGCTTTGAATCGGGCGCAAAATGCCATGTTTTTCGTAGGAAATACGGCTTACATGATGGCGATGGGTAAATCGGGTAAAGTTTTGCCTCAAAGACCGTTTTTGATTGTGGATGAAGCGCATCAATTGGCAAACAACATGATGAGTTTCCACAGTTTGACCGTTTCACAAAGAATGTTGGAGAAATTATTCCGATTGCCCACACAGCAAGACATCTCTAATGCAAAAAGCGAGAAAAAGAAGGACATTTACCGAAAACAACGAGAAATCGTCTTGAAAGAGTTTGATGGCAAAGGTTCATTCGGACTACCTAAACTGCAATCTATGACGCTTAACACCCCTTTACCGACCCGAAAAACAGCATTACAGAAGTTAGGTCGGTATTTGTTCGCCTTGAAAGACGAAATCAAGAGTAAAATGAAAGATAGGGATGCTCAAACCAAGTATGACAAGAAAGAATTGAGTTATGCCTCTAATTCAGTAATGAAAATTGATGATTTGTTAGGGTCAATTGCGACTGATTGGGAAAATTGGGTGTATCAAGTGGATGAAAACAATGAATATCCAACATGGATTGCGTTCAAGCCGTTGGATGTATCAGCCTATGCTGATGAATTGCTTTTGAATCTCGGCCAACAACGAATTTTAATGTCGGGAACAATACTTAACTATGATATTTTTGGTAGGGAATTGGGATTGAAACCCGAAGAAACCGCTTTCATTAAAGTGGAATACTCTCCCTTCCCCGAACAGAATCGCCCCATTTATACACATATTAAGGGAGGAAAATTGTCAAGAAAAGAACGAGGCTTTGAATCGTTCAAGAAGTGTGCTGATGCGATTGCTAAAATTGCCTCCAAATATCCCGACCAAAAGGGATTGATTTTACCTTTTACAAATGATATTGAAGATGGCATCGTGGAGGCTCTAAAAGATAATCACCCATTGGTTTATGCAAGGTTGAGGCAACATTCTAAGATACCAAAAGAGCGTGATGCGGTCTTCCGAGAGTTTGAAGATGAACAGAACAATGAAATACTCATCTCCACTTATGCTAATCAAGGGTTTGATGGTAAGATGGTTGATTTCACCGTGATTGCGAAAGTCCCATTCGGGCCACTTGGAGATATTCAAGTCAAAACCAAAGCGGAAAACGACCCCAAGTGGTATCAAATGATGACGGCGGTTGAATTGGCTCAAATGGCAGGTCGTTGTGTTCGGAGTGATAAAGATGTGGGCCATACCTACATTATTGACCCAAGTTTTATGTTCCACTTTGAAAGAGGCATGAGTAATAATCCGTTGGCGAGAGTGCTACCACCTTACATCGCCACTTCAATTATCAAAAACAGGTGATTTGATGAAAATGGTTAAGTGTAGTAAGTGTGATACAATTTATCCAAGACCTTCATTAACGAAGGACTTAGTGTGCGTAATGTGCGAACCCCCAACCGTAGGTGATGAAAAGTGAAAATAGGAATATGTGGCAAGATGGCAAGCGGAAAAACGACTTTGGCTAAAGGGTTTGAAGAGGAAGGCTATCAAATCATGTCTTTGGCTGATGAAGTAAAGCGAGTGGGAAGGGAATTATTCGGTATGACGGTGAAAGACCGCCCTCTTTTACAAAAAATCGGTATGAAGATGCGTGAAATCCGTGAATCTGTATGGTTAGAAGCCATGATGCGTCAATCCGAAAATCATCCCGATGTAGTTTGCGATGATGTCCGATTTATTAACGAAGCCAAAACCTTGAAAGAAAACGGTTGGTTTCTAATTAAAATTGATATTGACGAAAATCTTCAACGAAATCGTTTGATGATGACTTATCCCGACCATTGGGACAAGCATTGGAACAATCGCCATGACCCTTCGGAAGTGGAAGTGGATAAAATTCCGCTTGAAATGTTTGATTTGGTGCTAACGGCGGAAGAAAACCATTCATTGTTCAATCTTTGTCGGCCATCCATCAAACAAGACGAATGAACCGTCTTCACGCTGACCGAAATTGGCTTTGTGCATATCGTCTAAAGTGTAGCCTTTGGATTCCGCCCAATCATTTAATCTCATTTTTGCCCCACGAATGCGGGCATCATCCATTGTTCCCTCACCAATAGTGGGAACATATTCCATAACCCAATAAGCAATCTTCTCACCGATGTTCAAAGGGTGGTAATTATCTTCGGAATTGACTAACTCCACCATTTTTTGACCTGCATATCCCCTGTTGTAGTGTTTAATCTCCACGAAATCGGGACTAAAAGAGCGTGTGCCATCTAATTTTTGCATCCACAAATCTTCAATGAACTCGGCTTGCTCACGATTAGGTTGTCCCTCTAAGTCATAACCGTCTTTTTCAAGGGACACGATTTTCAAAACATCGCCCGAAGGAAGTAAGAAAGTAGTCCCACCAACACCGTGCGCTAAATAATCCCCGATAATTTCGGCTTCTTTGTTCTCAAATTCGGTTGTGGAATAAGGGGAAGGTTGTGGGGACATGGCTGAAAAAGCCACTTTAGGCTTAGAAAGTAAGTAAATCCCCGAAATCCCTAATGCCACAGCAAGAAAAGGAAGTTTTTTGTCCAATACCCTCACTTCCAAAAGTGATGAGTTTCAAAATCGGCATCAAAGCCTTCTTGAGTAATTTCATCAGCATTCAAGAGTGAACCTGTGAAGTAGTATTTGGCTACACCAATGACTCCAAGAATAAGAAGTCCCAATGGAAGCATAGATTTCACATTTTCGCTGTTTTGAACGAACATGGTGTCGGCGGCATCCACTTCTTTACCACCTTTGGGGCCTTCAATATCAATGATACCCATATAGCCCAATTCTCCGAGTGCTTCTTGGAAAGCAAACCAATCCACACCTGCTTCATTTTGTAAAGAACCATCCATAGCATTCTTGTTATATCCATTTTCTTCGGAAATCGCCATGATTTCCTTATCGGTCATGTCGGGGTGAGCCATTTTCATCGCTTTAACAATCGTTTCACGGTTAGGGAATACAAGAATTCTAACTCGGTTGTGGATAACTTTTTGGCCGTTTGCGTCTTGTTGGTGTGGATAAACGACATATTGCACAATCTTTTCGTTGTTGTCCCTTGATTTCATAAACTCTTGGAGAATATCGGTGGAGGAAAAGTATTGGCGACCTGTATAGATTTTACCGTCTTTAAGTGGGTGGCCGTGAATTGTCCACTTTCGCTGACCTTCACTTAATCCCTTCCCTGCATCTTCCTTCGCCTTTTCGCTTGGATTGACTTCAATGCGGGATTCATCACCATAAGAAGGCTCACCCAAATGATATTGACCATCTTTCTCATAAACATAACTCATCCATTCACGGTGTAGGTGTGTTTGGTCGGAGTATTCTTTCATCTTCTCAATGGCTTCGGGAGTGAATTTATTCCATTCCTCCTTCCAATAATCGGGAGATGACATAATCATAGATTGTCGTTCCCGTTATCTAAAAGCAACGAATCAATATGAAATGGTAATTTTAGAACCATCGCTCTTTACGGTGAACATTCTCATATTCTTGAGAGCCGTTATCAACGACTCTTGCCCTGCACCCATAGAGAAGGGAGTGAAGGTAGCCGACATATTATCCTTACTTACCTTTACACCAATACCCAATCCTTGTGGTGCTTTTTGCGAAATTGCATTAACCATTTCAACCGCACCCGCAATTGTTCTGTCCACGACAATTTGTTTTCCATTTTGAGTTTCAAACGGGGAGAAAAATTTGGTAATTTGAATCCATGTATCGCCAATTTCCTCATTTTCGGGGAAGGATGCGATTTCTCCTGTTTCCCAATTTACACAACGGATTGTTCCACGCTTTGCTTTCGCTCGGCGTTGTATCTTTTCCAAAATGCGCTTTTCCCGTTCACTTAGAGCATCGCTGAACTCCCCTTCTTCTCCAAACAATTCGTCAAGGAGTCCTTGCTTGAATTCTTCAAAATCTTCCTCATCAAGACCGCTTTCATCAAACAAGTCATTGATTTCTTCCTCTAATTCTTCGGCTAATTCCGCAAATTCTTCCGCTTCATCAGCGTATTGTTCGGCTTCTTGGACTTTTTCGTTGTTATCAGCATCTTGACCGTTTTCTTCCACGATTTCTCTTGCCTCTTCGGAAGCACGGCGAGCGTTTTCAGCATTTTCTCTTGCTTCTTCACCGTTAGCCTCTTGCATAGATTGTTCGGCGGAATCCCTCGCATCTTCGGCTTCTTCCACTAACTGATTGAGGGCTTCTTCATCTTCGGGAGGTAGGCCGGGACTATCGGAATCACCGCTTTCATCGCCCGAATCTCCGCCTTCGGAATCACCGTCTGTTGAAGACGAGTCATCGTTAGAATCGCCCTTTTCGGAAGAATCTCCACTTTGTTCGCCTTTTTCACCGTTTTCGTTAGAGTTTGAATCGGCTGTTTCCCCATTTGAATCGGAATCGGAGGAATCTCCACCCTCATTATCGGAGTCGGAATCGCCACCATCTCCGTCTTGACTATCGGAATCTCCCTCTTGAGAACCTTCTTCGCCACTTTCGGATGAGTCGGCTTCATCTCCGCCATCACTATCGGATTCGCCACTACAATTCTCGCAATTCCCTTCTTGACCGCTACCATCGCCATCTCCTTTACTTTGACCTGCGCCATCAGCACCGCCTTCACCTTCTTCTTGGGAATCTCCGCCATCCCCATCACCTTGACCCGAACCATTATCGGAATCACCTTGACCTTGACCGCCTTGAGAATCGCCATCGCCTTGTCCACCATCTCCTTGTGAGGGTGCGCCATCTTGACCTGTGCCTTGACCGCCTTCACCTGTTGGGTTTTCGGCAGGTGCGCCACCTTCGCTACCATCGGGTGCAGGGCCGCTTGCTTCACCGCTTTCATCGGCAGGTTTTCCCTTACCTTCCATACGCTCTTTCATCTTTTCTTTGAGTTTATCGGAAACGGATTCGGCACTATCTTTGCCTTCTTGGTAAGCATCACGGCCTTCACCATCGGATTCGCCTTCGCCTTCACCCTCTCCCTCGCCTTCGCCATCGGATTCGCCCTCTCCTTCGCCTTCTCCTTGACCTTCACCTTCACCGCCTTCGCCTTGTGAGTCGGAATCGCCTTCGCCTTCTCCTTCGCCTTGACCTTCGCCCCCTTCTCCGCCACCTGCTTGACCTTCACCGCTACCTTGACCGCCTTGCCCACTTTTACCTGTGCCTCGCTGTCCTCCACGCTTTAACGGAGTATCCTCATCTTCAAGTTTATCCTCAAGAGAAATACCTTCGGAAATCGGTTTAGCATCCTTACTATTCTCAATATAGCGCACTTCAAGTGTTCCATCGGAGGCAATCTCCCATCTAAGATAAGGAAAATCACCATCATTTAGCAATCGTTCCCAAGCCTGTTCGTTAGCATACAAGTTTAAGCCCGTTTTCTCCACTATCTCTATGTCTTGCGGGCGTGTAGTATAAGATGGAGAGGAAAGTATTGCTTTCTTTAGTCCCTCAAGAGTGCTTTGGGTAATATCGCCATCAATAGTGGCAGGGACTACGATAACCCATGCGGCAGAAGGTCTTTTTGGAGATTCCACGACATCGCCTGTGGATGGATTAAGCCATAGCATAATTACTGTTTGGTAAAACAAGTATTTGAAGTTTCGCATTCATTTAGATAATTACCTCTTTCCGCCCTGTGAACCTTTATTAAGGGCTTCGGACAAAGGAGAATTACAGCCCACCGAGGCAACAAAAAACAGGAAGTGAAAAATTATGAGCAAAAAATCCGAGATTGAAGCATTTTTGGCAGAAGCCGCAGAACAACAACCAAAGACCGAAGCCGTCTTTCCAATGCGTGAGAAGATGAAGGCCGAGTTTGATACTCTTTACAATGGCTACATCATTGAATCTTACAACGAAGGTATTGAAGGCGACTATGGTGTTTCCACCGCAGTTAATGTCATTGACACCAACAACGATGGCCGAAGAATGACCCTTTGGGTTGGTGGCTATGAAACAAACCACTTTGCACAATTCGTTGAGGCACAAGCGGCAAACGGAAACTCCCTCCCATTGGCTGTTTCTTTCCTTCGCACAAAGCAGACCTCCGAAAAGAGTGGTCGTCAATTCAACAAGATGGTTCTTCGCCTTGACTCCGCAGGTGACGATGTGGTAATCCCACCAATCCCTGCTGACCAAGTGCCTGAATGAATACATTCTTGACTGATTGTTCAAACGCCTTAATAAGCGTTAGCGTTAGCGATAGCAAGATTCCGATTCACGCATCCTCTTTGGGTGCAATATCCGACTCCTGTTGGGCTTCCCCTCCCGACTTGAGAACCCCCCGTCTGTGTAGGGTGGAGATTAGCAACGGACTTCGGTTCAAACCCTGTCTTCACCCTGCATGGGCCACCGGGACAACGAATCGTTATCATTCTTTCGCTACCTTTCATATAGGGCGTAGGACAATGTGGTTATTATGATTCCTCAATCCATTCACGACTTCGTGAAAAAGGTTGTTGAAGGCAAACACCCGCACCAATCCGAACCATTAGTGGATAGGCAAGCCAATGTGCTTACTATCATTGAAACTTTGGTATCGGGAAATGATTCAAGCGGGTCGGGTGTCGTCACCAAACGAGAAGTCAAAGGCATTTCCACAAAAGATAGCGGGAAAGACAAAACCCTCATTAAATTTGGCGTATCGGATGGCGAAAATGCTGTCCAATGTGTAGCGCATAACTGCAACGACAAATACTTGATGGGTAAGTTATCCCCTGCCCTTTTGGAAAAGGCTGACACCATCATTCGGAAATCACTTGCGGAAGGCAAACCTATCAAGATTAAGGGTTGCTACACCAATTTCAAGTCCGATAGGGTATTCGTCATTGATGAAATTGATTGGGAAGCCAACATTCACAAAGCCCAAGTTAATGAAAAGGTCGTCAAAGCCTTCGTGGACTTATGCCAAAAGGAAAAGTTATCACCAATTGATGTGATGATGGATGATGAGGGCTTATGGTCGGAAATCTATGCTGACGATGATTTGAAACAGGCGATTTTGCTTTACTGTCTTTCTCCGTTTGAGAAGGAAGACATGATTCACATTGGATTGATTACAAATCCGGGCGAAGGTAAAAATCATTTGGTTGATAAAGTCATTTCACCACTTGTCCGTTGTAGGATGGCGGGAACAGGAAAACTCTCCACATTCGCCGCTATGTTCGGGGCTATGTCCTCCGATGATTTGAATTCCATTGAGTTAGGATTACTACCTAAAATGAACCATGACCGTATCATTTTCTCCGAGTTTCAAACGCTTGAGGAAGATGTGTTTGGTGAAATGCTCAATGTAATGACTGACGGACACTATAACATTCAAAAAGGCAAAATGGATGTCACACGCCATGCTATGCTCAACATGGGCTTTTTCGGAAATCCTCCTAATTATTGGAACGAGGATGACCACAAAAAAGAGGAAATGCTTGCCGCTTTCGGTAAATACACACTCCCTATCATTTCCCGTTTGACACTCATTTTCGCCAAACCTACTTTGAGTAAGGGTAAGAATGCGTCATCAAAAATCAAAGAGAAGATTTTACAGAATATGGACAAAACAACGATGTCATCCGGGAATAAAGACCAAATCAACAATTTACGCTCGTTTTTCCGTGAATATCTCAAATATGTTTCTCGCCTTCAACCCAAGTTAGGTGTTTATTCACCCATCATTGAATCAGCATTCCAAGTCATTGAAGAAACCGATGGATTCAAACAAGCCTTCGCCAAAAGGGGGAAAACGGACTATCGGAAGTGGGCTGAATACCTAAACATCATACGAGGTTTCGCTCGCTTGAATGGCAGGGACTATTTGAAACCCGATGACATAAATATCGCCAACGATTTGTTCCAAGAATCACTAAGCACTTTGGCTGATAACTTCTCTAAGACCGCCCTTCAACAAGGTATCAATTATGACCATGTTTCCCTACACAAGAAACTACTTAGGAAATTCGGAACAGAAGATAGTGGGGCAACGGTTTCCAAGAAATATGCTCGTAATTTTGCTAAGGGCTTAACATGGACAAAACAATGGGATGAATTGTTGAAATTGAAAAGACCCGATGGAACGAAATTGATTGAAGATATGGGGACTGATGTATTTATCAAACCTAATTGGGATGGTGAAGCACAATGAAGAACCCTGCTGACTTATCATGGGCTTTCATTCAAGGGTATTACTACCCCAAGTTTCTCAAAGTGGTTAAAGACATGGAGTGGGATGAAAGATACCAATTTTTGAAGACCATTTACAATGACAAAAATCCCCATTCACTTTGGGAAGAACGGTCAATTGAACCGATTCAAGACATGATGGAATATGTGGCACGAAAGGACTACATTCACTTCTTTTACATGGGATTTACTGTCAATGAAACAGGTCATTACACAGTCCATCGGTTAATGCGAGAAGCCGTAGCCCAATACCGAAGGATTAGATAGAGAATGGAACAAGTGATGACTATGGCATGGAAACCCAATGAAGAAACCCAAAACAGGGTTCTCTATGCGTTGAGGTTAATGCAATCAAACGGATGGGGTATTGAAAGGTCGGCTAAGGTTGCCAAAACCACCCGAAGAAGTGTTCGTAAATACGGTGAATTACTCGGTGTCAAATTCAAAGGAAAAGAGGGAACTGCTCTCCAATTCGTAGGACTACCGTTCCAAAAGATTGAGGACTTCTTGATTAAGATGCACAGGGGTCAATCCGCTACCCAAGCCGCCAAAGATTTGAAAACTACGGTTCGCACAATGAGTAAGCAAAATTACAAAGGCCAACCGATTGTGAAGAAAGAAAACGGAAGGTGGGTTTCACAATTTATTCCCGAAGAAAAGATTGTCATGCAATTTTACGGACATATTCGTAATCCACAAGGTAATGTGCTTGGTGGAAACAATGTAAGTGGCCCCGATGCCGCATCACCTAAGAACAGGAAAAATCGCAATCCCGATTACATGGAGATTTGGTGGGATGCTTTCGTGTATGACTTCGGAACGACCTTCGGAACTCCGGGTGAAGCACAGTTATTTTGGAAAGACCAAATTGTGAAAACGATAAAGGAAAACATGGAAAGTTTGGGAATTCAAGATACTAACCTAATGAATCAGTTTAAGACCAATCAAACCGTCTTTAGTCAAATGCAAACGGACAGTCGTGTTCCACCACCCCACACGGTTTCCGCCATTGAACAAATTACAGAACGATATGGTGTGGAATTAGAAGGGGCTAAAGTAGGAACGGCAACGACTTACGAATCAAGAAGCAACATCAATTTGATACCCCGAAACAAATTCAAAGGTAAATCATTGGATAGGAAGGTGGACATTCAATTCCAAGTATCGTATCTCGGAGATGCCTTGAAAGAATATCCTTCAAGTAAAAAATTCTCATTCAAGTATTCATTGGCTGACGAAAATTGACGCATCTCCTTGTGGTATTTCCACAAGTGTTCGGTGGAGATAGGCGCAAGCCTTTCTTCGGGGGAAAACAGGAAATCGGGGAAATTATGAGATAGTGAGTTTAATTATGGCATTAGGGCTGTCACCTGTGACACATTTACCGAACTTCATTCCGCTAAGACAGGAGAATTGCC
>MDSV01123888.1_pt1 | contig 11841 bp, 11 predicted proteins | sample 810851 | NCBI WGS metagenome assembly MDSV01 (sample SAMN05326640, study PRJNA326480) | marine metagenome | isolation source: seawater | place: Atlantic Ocean: North East | collected 2012 | reverse complement strand
GGATTACCATCTTGCCATGATTTAATAGATTCCCATAATGAAAATAAAACTCCAACTGGCCATAAGATTTTACCTATCATTGGAGCAAATTTAGTAAATCCTAATGCACCCAATCCTGCTAATGTAGTAACTCCAAGAAATTTAGCAACGCTAGCAAATGGAGCCAAAAATGTTTTTCCTACATTTGTTGCAGCCTTAATAAATGATGCAATTGGACTAAATAGCATGCCAATAATATTTCTCATTTTAGAGAACATTCCGCCAGGGCCTTTATTTGCTTTTATTTTTGGATCATCACTTGTACCAAATAATCTTCTTAACATTTCTTTTGTTGAAGCGAGTTCTTTACCAAGAAACTTGCCATCTGCGCCTTGTGTCATTTTGGTGTATATTCTTCCACTCTTAGCAACATCACCTACATCTTCAGATATTCCAATAAATTTTAATCCTGCTCTTACTGTATCATCAATATAACCTGCAATTTTACTACCTATTGAATTTAATCCTTTACCAGTAAGTGCTGTTAATTTTTTTAATGCACCGGCTTCCCAACCTCTAAATCCCCAACTAGCTAATTCAATAGCAATAAGACCCGCTGATAAGAATTTAAGATTCTTAAGAAGAGATCCCATAATTTTAGCTAATCCTACTAAACCTAATCCGCCAGCAAGAGTTTTAGCCCAATCAGGAAATTGGAATCCCTTACCACCTTTCTTTTTATCAGATGTCGATTCAGTTGGCTTTCCACCAAATGTTGATCCAGCCGCTAGCTTTTTCATCATCTCTCTTTGAGCTTCAAGATCTTTCATCTTTTGAAGCTTTTGCTCATCCATAAATTTACGCAATAAAGAATTACTGCTTTGAACAGCATCAGTAGTATCCTGTTGCTTTTTATTATTAATCAGTAATTAATTAACAACATTATCTAATGTTGCTGCTGCCATATCCTACCTCTGCTGATTTTTTTGTTCTTGTTCTTTAATATGATCTTTTAACATTTCTGTATATACTTCTCTTTCCCAAGGTATTAGTCCGTCTATCTCACTCAATGAATAATTATAATGTTGCATTAATGCGAATGTGTGTTGATAATAAGCCATTAATGACATGTGAGATAGACATATTAAAAAAAACTTTGGACTCCTTCTAATGTTAATGTATTTGGCTTTTCACATTTAGGACAATTATATTTAACTTCATGCTGCAATTTTGGTAATTCTTGAACAAAATCTTGAATTTCTTTAAATTGATTATTTGTCATAGATTCAAGAAAATCTGAAAGTTCTTTTTGTGTTACATCTGCAGCTTTAATATGTTCATTTTCAGTAATAATAGATTCAATACACGTAGTTACTAATGCAAAAACAGCATCAGTAGGATTTTCTGGATTTATATCTAAACCAGCCATTGATACATAACGAGGAACTTGCAAATTAATAAAAATATTATTTCCAAGATCTATTTTTTTAGTACCTTTTGTTGATGCTAATTCTGGAGGTTTAATTTCATCTAATTTAATTTCGTAAGGTATATTTTCAGTTTCACAGTGTTGGCATTTTAAATTAATTGAAGCAGTTTCTCCAACAGACTTACTTCTTATTTTTAAAAAAGCATATTCAACATCAACAGAACTTAAATCTTCTTTAACAAGTCCATCAACACAGTCTTCTACAATTTGTCCAATTGCATAAACTATTTGACTAGGTTCTTGAGATTCAGCGGCTATCATTAAAACTTTTTCTTCTTTTACTAGAAAAGGCCTAAACTTATGGGGCTTACCAGTAGATGGCATAACCATTTCATATTTCGGTACCGCATTTAGTTGTGGTAAAGGCATTACAATAATTTCTCCTATATATTAGTGCTGAAATTAATCAGCCCATCAAGTGTTACATCGTTAGCTTTCCATCTTGTATATGAAAAACTAACTGATAGTTGTAGCATACCATCTAATTCATTACTTAAATCAATGGTGCTTATTGTGGTTGGAAAAGCTTCAAGTAATTCACATACATATACACTCCCACCACCTAATTCTAAATTTAAATTAAGAGGTCCAACGTTTTTACTAAATCCTTTTACTGGTCTTCTTAATTGATGTATTTTTATAGATTTTTGATATTCATTTTTATAAGCTACTGTTCCGTTTTCTTCATCAACCGCTGTTTTTATCCATGCATCAAAATATGTTTTAATTCCATAATCATTCATTAAATGAAATGTTAAATTCACATCAGGTACAGCATAACCGTAAGCAATCTTTTGCATTTCCATTCCTATTCTACGATCTGATGTTAATATTTGTTTTCCCGGAATTTGTGCAGTTGAACATAAAATATTTAAATCTTTAGTTGTAGGTTGTGTTGCTAAAGGTGTTCCTGGAATTGAAGGTAATGAAAATAGTTGGCCTAAAAAACCAAGAAATCCAGTTCCTTGTCCAATAGCGGGAAGTTGAACTAAAAATTGATTATTTCTAGCAAAACCAAGTTTTGTAGTAGCTATTGTTTTTAAATCATCTATAGACGCCATTAGATTGCCTTCCTTGATTCTGAATAAACATATGTAGCATTTCTTTTTGCAAAATCTTGAACTGGTAAGAATACTGCAATTTCCCATTCAGTCGCTTGTACTTTAGCAAATCTACTTCTAACATGTTGACTTAAATAATGTTTAAGACAAGGTTTAAAATATTTAAATTTGGAAGCGGCTTTTAATGTTCTCATACTCAGATTAAATTTTGTTTGTTCATTATATTTTTTATTAGATGTAATATCTAAAAGAGAATCTAAAAATTTAGCTCTTAAAACTGGAGGTAGATAATGTAGATTTAATCCCATAAATCCTCCTGGTGCACGTTCAGTAACAATAGTTAAAGGAAATCTATCATAATATGGTAATGTTTCTTTATGCTTTGGATCATAAAAATACATAAACATACTACCAGCACCAAATCTATTTTGAAGATTTACATCCTTATCTTGCATTAAAGTATTTCTATTAATCCGTCCAAGCTGAGTGGCCTTTTTTCTAAACCAATCTCGCGATTCAGCAGTTCTAGGATTTATACCTTTTTTAAAAGCTTCAAGCTCTAATGTTTGAAATAAATTACTCATAATCCTATTTATATTATTTTTTAGCTTTTTTTCTTCGAAATGGTTTCATTCGTTTTAAAGGTTTCTTTATTTTACCGGGCATTGTTTTAGGTAGTAATCCCATTTCTTGTAAAGTTTTTTCTGTCCATACTTGAAATTCCCATCCCCTATCTTTACAAAATTCTTGTGCTGCTTCCCATTTATTTACATTCTTAACATAAGTATATGCTTCAGCTATATATTTTTTAGTTCGTTTAACACCAGTTGGAGGAGTAGTTTGAATAGCTGGTTTAATTTCAACTAAGAGTGTTTTATCTTCAAATACTATTTTAATATCAGGAAAATATCTATGATACTTTTTATCTCCTTCATAATAATAAGGTATAATAACTTCTTCTGATGACCAACCTTTTATACTACTATTTTCATCACACCATTTAAAGACATGCTTCTCCCATAACGATCTATAAACAACATTGCTAAAATCGCCGTTATACTTCTTAATGTTCTTTACTTTATAGTGCCCAGAATATGCCATGTTTTGATATAAATAAGAAATAATAATAATTATGTTTATTTATTAAGGATTAAAGAATGGCAGCATATTCACCTTCGTTAGCATATCCACTTGAATCAGATCCAGTGTATAATACTAGGATTCGTTTTTCTACTTATAAGGTTAAACCAGTATCGCCTGGTAGATATGAAGGATTAGGCACCGGTTTATCTTCATTATTAAAAGACAACGTTGGTAAGTTTGTTAATACTATTACTGCGCCAGGTAGTGTAAGTAATAGTATGAACAGTCTTTTAGAAAGATTTACTGATGGTGAAGAAGACAGAACTGAAGTTGATCAACAAGAATTAGAACAAAAGAAAAAAGATCAAGCTGAACAAGTTTCAAATTCTGTATTAAGTACATTTTCAGGATATGCTACTAGTATCGATACAACATCACCTGTAATTAGCATGTATATTCCATTATCAATGACTTTTAATGATAATATTATGTATGATAATGCAAATTTAGGAGCAGCTGGAGCAGTCTTAGGAAAAACTTTAGAAGAAGGTTCAGGGATAATGACTTCTTTAGGCAAAGCTATGTTTGAAGGAGTATCTAATACTACAGATGTTTTATTAAATGGATTAGGCTCACAATTAGATAAAGGTGCTGGTAGACTTGCATTACAACGAGCAATTAATGCTGCTTCTCAAGTACCAGGAGTTCCTCAAGGTCTTGGATCTACTGCTACTTTAGCATTACAAACATCAGTAAATCCAAATACTAGAGCTTTATTTAAAGGTGTGGCATTACGTGAATTCTCATTTCAATTTCAATTTCATGCTACTAGTGCTCAAGAATCACAAGAAATTGAAAAAATAATAAATCATTTTAGAACTAAAATGTATCCAGAAGTATATGATCCATTTAGTGATAAAACTAATATTCCATTTGCGTATAACTTTCCACATATATTTAAAATTAATTTTAAACTCGGTAATACGGATATTAAAGTTCCAAGAATAGATTTTTGCTATTTAAGAAATTGTCAAGTTGTTTATAATCCTACAGGAGCAACTTTTCATAAAGATGGATATGCTAATGAAATTAGTATGACATTATCATTTATGGAATACAAAACTATGTCAAAACAAGATATAGAAAGAGGGTACTAATGGCATATTTTAATCAATTCGAAAAAGTTTTATATAAGTTTGGGAATGAAGAACAGAATAGTATTATTCAAAATATGTCTATATACACAGACGTTATAGATCAAATAAGAGATGATGTTTCTTTTTATGTAAAAGATTATATACAAGAAGGTGAAAGACCTGATCATGTTTCTGAAAGAATATATGGTACTCCTAATTATTATTGGACATTCTTTTTAATGAACGATGGTATAAGAACTCAAGGTTGGCCTATTGATAGACAACCTTTATTATCAAAAATGAAAAGAGAATATCCATTACATGTCCTAACAGTTAGAAATGACATTACAAAAACATTTCTTATAAGTCAATTAGTTGTTGGTGCAACATCTGGTGCACAGGGAATTATAGTTCATAGAAATCTTGACACTGGACAAATTACCGTTAGATTACAAACTGACACTCAATTTTTAAAAGATGAAGTTGCTAGAACGACAATAGCATCAGTTACTACAACCGCACAATTATATGGTGCTTCTCCAGAATATCTTGCAGCTCGATATTATTTAGATGCAAATGGAGAAAGAGAAGATTTTGATCCTATGGTTGGACCTGGAGCTCAACTCACTGAAAAAACATTATTAGATGATGTTCAAGAGCAAAATTCTAATTTAAGAGCTATTAGAGTTATTAAACAAGAATATCTCTTACAAATGCAGACATCTTTTGTGAAAGCAGTGAGTGCAGCTTAATGTCAGTTGTTGCAAATCCCTTTATACTTGCAGAAGCATTATTAACTACTAATCGATTAGGTAGCGGAAGAGAATTATCACATGATTTAAAATCGGCTATAGTTGATTTTAATATCTATGAAGATATAACTAAACCATATACTACAGCTCAAGTTTCCTTTGCGGATACTAAAGATACTCTTAGTAGCCTTGATATTCAAGGTGGAGAATATCTAGATATACATATAAAACCATCGTCTTATAGTGGATCTAAAGGTATCACTAAAAGATTTCATGTTATGAAAATAGAAAAAGGAATACGTGCAGGAGAAAATTCTGAACTAGTTCTTTTAAATTGTATTGATGAAGTTGGTTTTAGATCATATATGAAAAATGTAAATGTCTTATTAGAAGGTTCTCCACTCCAAATCATTAACCGTGTTTGTAATGAATATTTAGATACAGATTTAATTCATAATGAAGAAAAATTTGAACAAATTTATAAATTAATAGTTCCTAATTTAACACCTTTACAAACTATAGCTTGGATTAGTAGAAAAGCTATTACTACAATCGGTATGCCTCATTTTGTATTTGCTTCATTTGCTGATGATAGTATGAGATATTTAGATCTTGAAGATATGCTTAATTTCGATACTCTTAATCCTAATAGTCCATTTGTATATGGTTTTAATGCATCTAGTAGTAAAAATCTTTATGATTTTGGTACACAAACGTTTTCAATTAAAGATTATTCATATACAGATAATCATAATATTGCTAGTATAATTGAAAAAGGTATGTTAAACGGTTCACATTCATATTATGATACTATGAGAAATAAAGAATTTGTATTCGAATTTAAAGCATCATCTGATTTATTTGCTCAAATGCATGAACAAAATCTTTTTAAAAGTTCTCAATCAAGAGTGCCAATTGCTCCAGATATGACAATGGATGACGAAAAATTAGAAGAATATACATCTCGAAAAGTATATAATATTGGGACATCTGTCCCATGGAATGATGGATATACTGCTTATAATGAAAGACCGAATTATAGTACATATGTAAATGATGCTACAAATGAAGCTACTAGAGCTTTTATGGGTAAAGATACGCTAAATTGGAAATTTGATGGAAAACATCTAGGTCATATTCAAGGTGGTGTAATAGATGGTGCGCATATGGTAGGGAAAAAATTAAAAGTTATCTTTTCAAAACCAGATCCAGATTTAGTAGATAATACTAATGGAATGGTCGATTTAAAAAAATCAGGTGATTATTTAATTACATCAGTTAGACATCAAATGAATAAAGAATCTTATAGTATAATTGTTAATGGTTCTAAATTAGCAACACTTGATACTCAATACATGCCAACAGGAGCTATGTAATGGGACAATTCTATGGAGATAATCAAAGATGGTTTATTGGTAAAGTTGCTGATAATGCAGCAAACATTTCAGATCCATCTGAAACTGCAAGAATTAAAGTTAAAATATTTGGACTTCACGATGATCCATCTCTTAAGATACCAGATGATTTACCATGGGCTCAAGTTGTAGTACCAGTAACAGAAGGCGGTGGATCTGGTATTGGTAATAATGGAATTGGAATACAGCCACAATCTCTTGTGTTTGGAATATTTCTTGATGGAAAAAATAGTCAATTGCCATTAGTATTAGGATCAATACCTACAAATGAAAATTTTCATCAAGATTTAGTTAATAGTGAAAAAGCTTCTGAAGATATGAATGATGTTCATGGTGGTTTAACTGATCAGCAAGTTAAAGGTACACGTAATGCAGATGGTGTAAGAACTGATGATAGATATAGTAAAGAAGCTATTAAGTTTACTTTAACGGGAAGTTCTAATATTGAAAAAGCTTTTAATTGGTTCTTAAGTGAACAGGGTGGCGGGTATACACCCGCGCAAGCATGCGGATTGCTTGGAAATTTTTGGGTAGAATCTGGTAATGCCGGAATTCCAAATGATATTAATCCAAGAGCTGAAAATCCAACAAAAGAAGCTTCACGTGGTATTGCACAATGGAATCCTATTAATAAAGGAGAACCACGAGATTATGTTCATCCAGAAAGTAGATTAGCCGGCTTACAAAGATTTGCAGCTAAATTAGGTATAGGTTGGCTTGAACTTCATACTCAATTAATGTGGGTAACTCATGAATTAGAAAGAATGAGTTTAAAAGGAAAATTATCAAGGTGTAAAACTCCTGAAGAAGCTGCAAGACTTGTTGAAGTGAAATATGAAGTTCCAGAAGGATATAAAGATTACTATAGTCACTCTTCTCCAAGAAGAAGAAAAGCAGCAAAATCTTTATTTGATCAATTAACAGTAGGTAATACGTAATGGCAACAAAAACAATAAAAGTTACTGATCAGTATCTAATAAAAATAAAAGATTCTATAATAGCTATTAATAAAATTGAAGTTAAAACTAACGCTAGTAATAAGTCATATACTCAAATAGAAGATTATGATATATTTGGCGATACTATTGTTTTAAAAAGAACTTATCCGGAAATATTAGTTCAATACCAATATTCAGAAGAAGGTGAAGCAGAACAAAGAGTTGAAAAAGATATTGTTAATAGAACGTTAAACCAAAATAATTCAAATGCTAATATAAATTCATTAATAAAAAATATGAATGCTGCTCAAGAACAATTGGCTGCGAATGAAGCTTCTATTTTTAATGAAATGGATAAAGTTCTTTCAGGTTTTAGATCAGTTGCAGCTCCTTTTATGGAAAACGCAAAAGCAGTAGCTCAAAATATTCCTGCTATTATAACTTCAACCGCGCCAGTTGCTTTACAAACTTCAACTGAAGGATCATCAATTGGTTCTATTACTGGAAAAACTTCTGCTGGTGGAATAAATGCTTTAGTTGTTGCTGCTGGTAACCCAAAAGGATTAAGTTCAGTTTATCAAGGAAGTGATATAGCTATCACGGGTGCAACTAGTACTCAAATAAAACAAGTTGTTAAAGGGGTTTCAGCAGTCAATGGGGCTATTGATAATATTAGTGTTTTAGAATTAGTAAATGAAAAAACTGGAAAATCATTAATTGAGTCTTTAACAAATTTAGTGAATGATGCTAATAAAAATAATAAACAAATTACTGGAGAGATGAGTTATGCTAATGTGTTACCAGCCATAGTTAATAAAGCTAATGGTGTTAGTAACATTAGTAATTTTGCAGAAAGTCAAGCTGGAGTAACTACTGATTTTCCTAACTTAATTGATCCAATTTCAAGAAGTTTTAACACAAATATAAATGCAAATACTATATCTGAAAATATTCTTCTTACTTCTATAAATCAAACAACAAATATTGCAAATCTTGGTGGTAATATAGGTACATTTGGAAAAGATGATCATGTATATACAATTGTTGATACTATTGAAGAATTAGAAAAAGAAATTTCTAATATTTCTAGACCTATTACTGCAGCTATGGTTCATTGGTCTAAGACATGGGCTAATCAATTTTTAACAGCATATGAGATAGATGAAATACATAAAGCTCAACAAAAATTTAAATTAGGAGTAACTGCTTATACTGAAGCTCTTAATAAACAAACTGCTGGAATTATGTGGCACTACGTAATATTAAAAGATGGAACTCTTCAACGGGGTCGACCTATTGAATTAGGTTGCATTAATGAAATGGCTTGGGCCGATAGAACTATTCATATAGGATTTATTGCTGGTTATAATGTACAATATGATACTCAACAACAAACCAGCACTGATGCTACTTCAAAATCTATAACACAACAACAATGGTCTACGTTTGATTTATTAAGTAAAACATTATTAAAATTTAAGCCAGGAATAGGAATAGTAGGACATTCGGATGTACATAATGCGTCTAGTTGCCCTGGATTTGATGTTGAAAGTTATATATCAGATAAATTTGGTTATTCTTCTGTATATGGAAATGCAGAAATAGAATCTCCTAATGCTCTTACTTATGAAGAAATGGTTAATCGTTTACCTGCAGAAATTGCATCTACATATAAATCAGAAATTGTTATTGATATGGAATCTCTTTCAAAAGAAAATGTCAATAAAGATATAGTAACAGGTTTACCACTTCCACCATCTACAGCAGAAATAACTCAAGCTAAAAATAATTGGACTAGTGGCGAAGCAAAAGTGCAAAATAAAAATATAGAATTTATTAATGTAGAAAGAGATGTAATTTTAAATAATAATTGGTATGACCAAAAAAGAACAATCGCAAATGATGCGTTATATAATTTAAGAGATGATAGAAAACCAACTATAGAACAATCAGATGAATATCGTAAAATTTTATTAAATAGTGGATATGTCTATACTGAAGAGGATAAAATATGGCAGAAAAAATAATAGTTGATGATGATACTTCCGAAGTAATTTCTGCCACCTCTAAAGCAGAATTAGCTAGTAAAAAAACTAATACTAGTGAATATGCAGATACTACTGGAGCTTATCCACGACGAGCATATTCTGGAGTATCAGGCATAAATAAGGCTGCAACTGGAAATGAAACGAATCATGTTTATACTGGCGGAGGCGATGCTCTTGTCAATTTAAGAGAAGCTATTCCAGAATCACGATATAATTCATCTGTTTATCCTAAAAATCAAGTTAGAGAATCTCCATCTGGTCATGTAACTGAAATAGATGATACGCCTGGATCTGAAAGAGTTTTACATAAGCACAGAAGTGGTTCTGGCGTAGAGATGCTTGCAGATGGTACAGTAATCTATAGTAGTACTGGAAATTGTGTAAAAGTAACGTTACAAGATGAAAAGGTAATAGTTGAAGGAGATGCTCAATTATCTTATAATGGCAATTTAACTTTAGACGTATCGGGGGATTTTGATGTTAAAGTCGGTGGTAATTATAATATTGAAGTGGCTGGTAACAAAATTGAAAAGATTAATGGATCACAAAGTACCAAAATTAGTAAACAATTTCAAACTGAAATAGGAACTAATAAACTTGAAACAATTGTTGGAACTGAAACAAAACAAGTATTTGCAAATCAATTTAATATTGTAAAAGGAAATATGCATCATATTGTTGAAGGAACTATTAAGCTAAATTCTAAAGGAATTCTTTCTACCACTTCAGAAGAAGAAATTCAAATGAGTTCAGATAATATAAACATTGCTGCAAATGATATGTCAGTATTTGGAGCAACTGGAACATTTGGTGGAGATGGAGTTTTATTTTCAGGTCAAGGTGCAACATTTGAAAAAGGTGTAACAGCAAGCAAGTTTACTGGAGATTTAGATGGAACTGCTGCAAGCGCAGTAGTAGGAGGAACTGATACAGATCCTGGGTCAAGTCATAGCTTTACGGTAAGTGGTGATGGTACTCCAGCTATTACTAAACCTAATGCAAGTATAATGTTAGATTATTTAACAAATTCTGATAGAGCTATAGGTAAAGTATCTGTTGATACTGGTGATCATATGAAAAATAATTTACCAGGGAATAGATCAACTTTTTATGGTAACGTAACAAGTGATGATCCTACTTCTGCAGAAACAAGAGCTTTATTAAAAGATCCAGATAATATGGCAAATACAGAATTCTTAGGTGCAGTAGTTGCTTCTGGAAAATTGAGTGACAAATATAATAATCCAGCTCCTCCAGCAATAGGAAGAATTGTAAATCCAGATAATGCTAAGTTTAGAGGAGATATACCTATTGGCCAATCAGGTAAACGAGCAGCTAAGAGGTTTATGTTATGAGTACATTTTTATATAATCCTAAATTTAATCCTGAATTTCAAAAAGTTATTAATGCTAAGACAATGTTACAACCAGGAATACCTTTAGCTAAATTTTTAGCTGGAACTGGTACAGCTTTTACTATTGATCATATAACAAAAAATCAAACGTTTGAAGATAAAATGAAATTAGCAAAACAATATCATATGCATGCTGTTGCTTTAAGTGGAATAGCTGAAGTTAATGATTTTGCTTATCACAGAATAAGAATAGCTGAAGGATATTATAGAATACCAGATGAAACAAGAAAATATGATTTAGATAGTGTTCTTTATTATAGAAATAAAGGACAAGCTGTAGTATATGAAATACTTGATGAAGAAGGTAATGCTGATCTTGAAAAAAGTTGGGATTTAGCATTATATTTTGCAACTACAAAAATTAGTAATATAAGACCTCAGAAGACAATATTATATTATGATAAATTTAACTTAAGTGAAAAACTACATGCTCAAGTTTGTTTAATATTACCAGAAATTACAACACAGTGGGAAGTAAAATATTCAATGGGAGAAAATCAAGTTGAAACAAAATATAATGGATTTT
>MDSV01126453.1_pt1 | contig 11842 bp, 10 predicted proteins | sample 810851 | NCBI WGS metagenome assembly MDSV01 (sample SAMN05326640, study PRJNA326480) | marine metagenome | isolation source: seawater | place: Atlantic Ocean: North East | collected 2012 | reverse complement strand
CGATACATAATAATTATGAAAAAGAGTTAAAAATAATAGAAAAATTTGCTGATAAAACAAATGATGCTTTAGATATTGGTGTATATAGAGGTGTTTATTCTTATAAATTGTCGCAATATTTTAAAATGGTCCATGCTTTTGAACCTAATCCCCTACTTTATCCTTACTTAGAAAAAAATTTACCTAAAATAATAAAAAATATAAAGCTTTATAATATGGCTTTATCTGATGAAAACGGAGAGGCAGTGTTAAAATTACCACTTAGAACACAATCTTTTTTCAGAGACAATATAGAAGAACTTTTCCAGTTAGGTGCCGCAACGATACATCCAGGTAATAAAATAGAAAAATTTAAATCGGTAAAAGTAAATAAAAAGAAACTTGATGACATAATTGAAAACAAAGTTTCTTTTATTAAAATAGATGTCGAGGGACACGAAAAAAGTGTGATTTCTGGGGCTAAAAACCTCATTTTAAAATTTAAGCCTACTTTATTAGTTGAAATTGAGCAGAGACATAGCGGTGTAAATGTTAAAGATACAATAAACTATATTAACAATTTTGGTTACAATTCATACTTTTTAAAAGACAACGATTTAATTGCTACTGATAAATCAATAAACTTTAAGATTTATAATAATTATATTTTTGTTAAAAAAAATTAATAATTTTTTTTGAGAGAATTAAGAATTTTTCTCTAGGCAAATAATTATAATTATTTAAATGATTGGTATATGTGTTGTAAAAATTTTTTCTATCTAATTCAATAATATCTAATATTTTCACATTAAATGATGAAGCAACATGTGTAAATGATCCATGACAACCTATCCAATAGTATGATTTTTTTATTAAACTGCAAGAATTAATATAATCTTGATTGTTAATAAAAAATATTTTTTTTCCTAATATTTCTTTTAAATAAATATTGTTATCTATTTTTCTAAATTCATCTTTTAATTCATCATGAATTGAAAGATTTATACTGCCACAAGTTATAATGATATTTTTATTGAGTTTATTAATAAGTTCTTTGATAAAAAAATCGAATTCATTTTTAGTTGGCCTGATATCTGTATATTCATTTATATATTCTTTTTTAAACCATTTTTCGTCAAAATGAATGATAGCAAAATCATCTTTGAATAATTTTTTGTTACCAATTAAATTTGGGTTGTTCAGTTCATTTTCAAATATATTTAAATCACTTTTTTCAAAATTTATTTTTAATATATTTAAATTTTTTTTAATAACTTCAATTTTTAAGTCTTTTTTTTCATCATCCAGTAATATATTTATTTTAGGTAATAATTTTAAAAAAAAATAAAACTTTTTCGTAATATTTAAAATTTTAATCTTTGCTTTTATAAACAGTGAAAATATAATTGATCTATCTTTTCTATCAGTTACTATAAGATAATCAAATTGATTTTCTTTATTAATATGTTTTAAAAAATTTTTTTTTTCTTTAAAGCTTTTTGGAAAAAGCAGAACTTTATCTACGTAACTCATCGTTTCAATAAAATCATAATTCTTTTCTGATGCTATTACAGTAATCTCTGAAAACGGCTCTTTTCTTTTAATGCCTTTTAATATAATAGATGTAAGTAAAAAATCACCAACTCTGTCGGTTCTAAAAAATAAATATTTATTCATTTATTTTTCCCAAGCAAATCTTTGTTTATTTTTAATATCAAATGTTTTCTTAACAATAAAATCTGCAACAAGTGTAGAATTAAAATCTTTTAGGTATTTTTCTCTACCCTTTTTTCCTATTTTTCTTCTAAGTTTTTCATCTTGTGATATTTTTATAATTTTTTCAGCTAAATCATCAACATTATTATAAAACACCATTTCACTGTCGTTAAAAAAGTCTCTATAACCTGTTTTTTCATCTATTAAAGTAACTAGTCCATTACCAATTATTTGAGTTATTCTATCACTGCTATAATATTTTATAGGTTCTCCCCTGCTCAAGTTTAACCCCATTTTAGAGTTAGATATTGTTTTAAAATAGTGATCAGCCCATATTGGTTGAACCTTATCAATACCATATATGTCAAATTTGACATTATTTGTTTTAGAAATGAGTTTTTTAACAAAGACAGCTCTGTCATCATATTTTCCTGTTTTTAGGATGCCTCTGTGAACTCCATGACTTAATGCAAAAAAAACATCCATATTACAATTTTTTTGATGATTTTTTAAAGTTTCGAAAGATTTATCTGAAGGATTGGGAATAAAAAAATTATTTGATTGTCTTGGTAAAAAATTTAAAACATCAGGTGATGTTGTCATAAAATTTGTTTCCATAAAGTTAATTTTATCTAACACTCTATTTTTATTTCTTATAAAATCAGGTCCACGTTTATTTAATGGATCTAAAAACCATTGAGACATCTTTAAATTTGGATAGTCATCGCGCAATTCACCCAATGTGTCAGCTGAAATTAAATCGGCATGTCCAAAAATTATTAAATCAGGCTTAAAATTATAACAAGTTTTTTTTAATTTATTATTTAAATTAATTGAACCTGATAGATCTCTAAAATTTTTATAATATTTCTGTATATCCCTATCGCTAAAAGCCAAAATGCTATGTCCAAGTCTTATTAATCCATTATTTATTCTTCTTCCAGTATTAAAAAATAAACGTCCATCATGTCTTTCGTTAAAATTTGTGACATGTAAAATTCTTAAACTCAAATTCTTTTTTGTAAAAAAGGAATTCAAAAATTTAAATTTTTCTGACCTATATTCATCAATAATTTTCGATACAAAACTGTGGGTTAAGTAAAAATTATTTATAGACTTTTTTTGTAAATCTATTCGTCTAGATGCATTTTTAATCAAATATTCAATATTTTTATAAAGTGTTTTAGAGTCAAGATTTTTTAAGATAATCCCATTCGTAATCGTTTCTGGCAAACCACCTCTATTACTTATGATGACTGCACAACCGGCGGAAGAGGCCTCTAAACTAGTTCTTCCAAATGGTTCTTCCCATCTAGAACAAACAACGGCTATGCTTGTTTTTTTATAAACATTGAGGACATTTTTATGTTGTTGAAAACCAAGTTTTGTTAAATTTTTATGTTTAAATTCTATTTTATCCCTTTGTTCGTCACCAATGACATTGGCTTTCCATTTCGGGTATTTATCTAAGATTTTGACTATAGCTTCACCAAAAATATCGTAACCTTTTGATCTATTAAGCTTACCAACAAAAGTAATTTCATTTTTTTTCTTTGTTAAATTTACTGAAAGTTTTTTAGCAGATTGAAAAACGACTAGTAGTTTTTCGCTATTTACAAATTTATCATGCATTCCTTGTAAAAATCTTTTTTTTGACCAATTGCTATTAAAAATGATTTTATAACAATTTTTTAATAAATTTTTTCTTTCCTTGATAGATTTTGAACCTGTCATTGTTAAAGGATCGTTATGAAAATATAAAACTAGATTTTTTTTACCTAGCGAATTAATTATATCTGCTAGATAATTGGGTCTATTGTGTATTTCTATTAGGTCTGATGGTTGTTTTTTTTCTATCTTTATAAATTCGTTAACATATAACTTGCTTTTACTTTGAAATTTAAAACTTGATAATGGAATATTATAATATTTTATCTTAAATTTTTTTTTATAATTAGTATTACCGTATACTATTATGTTTTTTTTAAACTTACTTATTTCAACTGTATCTTTAACAAATAACGAAACAGCTCCTGGATATATGGGAGAAAAATTTTCTTTATAAGGTAACAAAATTGAGATTTTCATTGATACTTCTCTTTTATAATTTTTCTTAATTTCTTATTATTCTTTATATAATATTCTCTCGAAATTGCTTGATTTTTTGTGCTTATTTTTTCTTTATAAATAAGCTTCCATTTTCTACCTCTGGTAAATTTTGCGCCCTTTCCTGTGTTGTGTAGTTTGATTCTTTTTGTTAAATTTTTAGTGTAGCCCACATATGTTACTGATTTTTTTTGAAGAGATTTGAGCATATAAACAAAAAAGCTCATTAAAGTTATTTTATTCCTAAATGTGTATATTTTATGTTCAGATAATCTTTAATTGCCATTGATCCACCTTCTCTACCATAGCCAGTTTGTTTTATTCCTCCAAATGGTGCCTCGGGTAATGCTACTACGCCAGTATTAACAGCTACGGTTCCAGTTTCCATCATTTCAGAAGCCTTATGAGCTTTCTCTAAATTATTAGTATAAATGTAACTTGCTAGACCTAGTTTGTTATTATTTGCTCTTTTGATTACTTCGTCAAAACTTTTAAAAGATAAAATTGGTATAAGTGGTCCAAATGGTTCTTGGTGCATGATTGTATAATTGTCTTGAACGTTATCAAAAATTGTAGGTTCATAAAAATAACCTTTATTAAATCCTTTGGGCCTCTTACCTCCATATAAAACTTTTGCGCCCTCTTTCTTTGTGGTTTCAACTAATTCTTCTATCTCGTTTAATCTCTTTTGTGTTGTAAGTGGACCAAGTTCAGTTTTATCATCTAATCCATTACCAATTTTAAGTTTCATTGTTTTATTTATCATAATTTTTGTAAAATCATCTTTTTTTGTTTCATGAATATAAAATCTACTTGGTGAAATACAAACTTGACCATTATTACGGAATTTAGCATGTATAGCCATATCCGAAACTTTATCCAAGTCGGCATCTTCAAATACTATAAATGGTGAATGACCACTTAGCTCCATAGTTACTCTTTGAACTTTTTCTGCTGCTTTTTTTAGAATAATCTTTCCTACTCGTGTTGATCCTGTAATAGAAACTTTTTTGATTACATCTGAAGATAATAGACTATCAGAAATAAAAGCTGGATCACCAGATAATAGATTAACAACTCCAGCGGGGACTCCAGCTTCCCTGCAAATATCTACAAGTTCCATGACAGAACCAGGAGTTATAACGTCAGGCTTCACTATAACAGAACAACCTGCTGATAATGCAGTAGAAATTTTTCTAGATGCCAATGTCACAGGAAAATTCCATGGCACAAGAGCAGCCACAACACCAACAGGCTGATAATATACATGTATTTTTGTATCTGGAGATCTTCCTTGCAAAGTTTCTCCATAAATTCTTTTAGCTTCTTCCGAGCTCCATTCAAAAATTTCTGAGGCACCGTTGACCTCGTTTAAGCTTTCTTTAATTGGTTTACCAACTTCTAAGGTTAACCATTTTGCAAGTGGTTCTCTGCGTTCTTTTATTAATTCTGATATTCTTCTAATTATTTTAGATCTTTCCCATGGAGAAGTATTTTTCCATTTTTCAAACCCTGCTCTTGCAGACTCAAGAGCTAACTCTATATCTTTAGTATTTGCTTTAGAAACTTGACCAATGGCTTCTTCTGTAGCTGGATTTGTTACGTTATAAGTTTCACCACTTGAAGATTTTTGCCATCTACCATTTATAAATTGTCCAAATTTTTCGTACATAATTTACTGGCGGTCCCAAGGGGAATCGAACCCCTCTTTCATGGATGAAAACCATGTGTCCTAACCGATAGACGATGGGACCTGATTTTAGTGATTGTTAATAACAGAAATATCATCAATAATAAACTCTACATTTTTTTCACCTTTCCACTCATTCAAGCTTAATTTTCCAATAGTGTTAAAATTTTTACCTTTTTTATTCAACAAAAATTGGCCCAAATCCGTTTCTATAGAGTTAAATGAAATAGATTTGATTATAGAGCCATCCTTGCTACCTATAACAGATTTTATATGTTTTTCGCCTACAATTTTTGAATTTAGAATCTTCACATCCTCTAACAAAAACTTTGGTTCAGGATTGCCTGATCCAAACGGTGAAAGTTTATCAACTTGAGTAAAAAAATCCAAGTTAACAGCTGACGGTGAAATTTGACTATCATAGTAAATAAGATCTCTTTTTTTTTCTCCTTTAAACAAAGATTCATATTTTTTTATAATGAACTGTTTAAATATTTTAATTTTATTTACGTTTATTGAGAAGCCACCTGCCATTTTATGTCCACCTCCTTTTATTAGTATTTCATTTTGAACCGCTGATAAAATTGCTGAACCTATATCAAAACCAACTATAGATCTAGCAGAGGCTTTTCCAATATCGTTAGTTATAGAAATAATTATTGTGGGTTTATTAAATCTATCTTTAATTCTAGATGCTATAATACCTATTATACCTTCATGCCACTCATAACCTTCTAAAACAATTATAGGATCATCGAGACTTGTATCAATTTTATTTAACACAATGTTTAAAAGTTTCTTTTCAATTGTTTTCCGTTCTTGATTAAATTGATCTAGCTCAGAGGCAATTCTAAAACTATCTTTAGGATCATTATTTAAAAGAAGATTTGCTCCATGAGAACACTTTCCAACTCTACCTCCAGCGTTTATTCTAGGTCCCAATACGTAGCCCAAATGATATGTTGAGGGTTTGTTCTCAATTTTGCAAATATCTATTAATGTTTTTAAACCTAAATTTTTTTTTTTGCTAATAACCTTTAACCCTTGTCTTACTAGAGCTCGATTTAAACCTATCAAAGGAACTACATCACAAATGGTGCCTAGTGAAACTAAATCTAAAAAATCTAAAAGTTTTGGTTCAACAATATTGTTTTTTTTAAACCAATTAGTTTTACGTAATTCTGTATTTAAGGAAACTAGCAACATAAAACAAACACCAGCGGCACAAAGATAGTTAAGATTGGATTCATCGTCAAATCTATTTGGATTTACGATTGAGTGTGCCGCTGGTAATTTTAATTCTGATTGATGATGATCAACTACAATTACATCTATCTTTTTTTTTCTAGCAAAGTTAATTGCATCAAAAGACATTGTGCCACAATCTACGGTTATAATTATTTTAACTTTTAAATCTATTAGTTTTTTAAAACTTTCAATTGATGGGCCATAACCCTCTTTTTTTCTATCAGGTATGTATATATGAAAGGGTTTTTTTATCTCTTTGAAATAATTTCCTAATAGTGCAGTAGAACTAGCACCATCTACATCATAGTCTCCGAATATACCTATTTTTTCATTTTTCAAAATAGAACATATTATTCTGTTAATAGATTTACTCATATCCTTAATCACTAAAGGATTTGGTATTAAGTTTTTAATTGAAGGTTTTAAGAAAGTTTCAACATTTTTTTTATCTATTTTTCTTATCGATAAAAGTCTAGCAGTAATTTCATCAAGAATATAATTTTCTTTCAAATATTTAACGTAATTAGAGTCAAATTTTTTATTAAGCCATTTTTTACCTGTAATAGAAACGCTACTCATTTTAAATGAATATTTTTTATTTTTTTGACTACTTGTAAATCTTTATGTAAAGCAAAAGTTGATACTTCGTATTTATTTCCAAGATCTTTAACTCCATCGACAATATCACCATTTGTAATAGCTGTTGCACAAAAAATAACATCACCTTTTATAATTTCGTTAATATTATATTTTTTAGCAGGATCTTTCACACCTAGTTTTAAAACTCTCTCTTTTTCTTTTTCATCTAAAACTAATCTTGTTTGAATTTGTCCGCCTAAACATGATAAAGCTGCTGCTGCAAGAACTCCTTCTGGGCCGCCACCTATGCCTAAATAAATATCTATATTAGCATTTTTTTCTGCCACTGAAATAGCCCCAGAAACATCACCATCTGAAATATATTTAATTTGCACGTTAAGATTTTCCAATTCTTTTATAATTTTTTTATGTCTTGGGCGATTTAATATACACGCAGTTATTTTATCGATTTTTTTATTCTTTGCTTCAGAAAGTAATTGAATATTTTTTTTTACTGAATTATCTAAATCTAATAAGTTTTTTGGTAAGTCAGCGCCAATAGCAATTTTTTCCATATACGTATCAGGCGCAGAAAATAAATTGCCTTTCTCAGTGACTGCCAGCATTGAAAAAGAATTTGGTAAATTTTTTGCTACAAAATTAGTACCTTCAAGAGGATCTAATGCTATGTCAAGGGAAGGTCCTTTTTTAGTTCCTACCTTCTCTCCTATATATAACATTGGAGCTTCGTCCATTTCACCTTCGCCAATGACTACTTTACCATTCATTTCAATTTTATTAAGCTCACTCCGCATATAATCTACGGAACCTTGATCCGCAGCTATTTTGTCAGCTTTACCTATAAACGGATATGCGCCAATAGCAGCTTTCTCAGTAGCTTTGATAAATTTATCGAGATAAGATTTTTCTATAGCCATTAGCCATTTTCAATTCTAATTATTTTAGGTTTTTGAATTATATAAGACTTTTTAGCTAAAGTTTTCAATGTTTTTTGAATATCTGCATCTTTACAACTGTGAGTAATTATAAGAATAGATGAATATTTCTTATATGGGTTTTGTAATACTCTTTTAATTGAAACTTTATTTGTTGAGAAAATTCTAGTTATATCAGATAAAACTCCATATTTATCTTTGACATTTATTCTTACATAAGACGAAAAATATAGATTATCAATTTTACCGCTTGTAATTTTTTTTCTTTTACTATGAGAAATTCCGAATGGTTTTTTTATATTACCTCTCAATATTGATGAGATATCTGCTACTAATGCAGATGTTGTTGCAGTTGCTCCAGCCCCTTCGCCTTGGATAATATTTTTGCCGATAGGACTTCCGTCTACAATTACAGCATTTAAAACACCATCAACACTTGCAATATAAGATGATTTTTTTACAAATGTTGGATGCACTCTTTGATATAACTTATTATTAATTATTTCTGAAAAGCCTAAAAGTTTGATCTTAAAACCAAGTTTACTTGCATTAATAATATCTTCATTGTCAATGGACCTTATCCCCTCTACATGAATATTTGAATTTACAAATGAGCCAAAGCATAAACTAGATAAAATTTTTACCTTTGACGAAACATCGTCACCATCGATATCAGATTTTGGGTTAGACTCGGCATAACCAAGTTTTTTTGCAACGGATAAAGTATCATTAAAAGAAATCTTATTTTTTTCCATAGATGATAAAATATAGTTAGAAGTGCCATTAAAAATACCAAATATTTTATTAACTTTGTTGCCAATTAAGCTTTCTTTAATCATTCTTATTATTGGCACCCCACCACAAACAGCAGCTTCATATTCTAAATTTACTTTATTTTTTTCAGCAATTTTAGATAGTTTGTCACCATATTTTGAGATTAACGCTTTATTAGCTGTAATAACGTGCTTTTTATTTTTTAAAGCAGAGAAAACCAATTTTTTTGCAGGGCCGTCTGAACCACCTATTAACTCTATAATAATGTCAACATCTTTCATTTTAGTTAAACTCATGTAATTATCTATCCATAGGTTTTTCCTAAAAGAGATTTTTCTTTTTTTTCTTTTATTTTTGGCAGAAATATATTTTATTTTGAAAGTGTTATTATTTTTATTATTTATAAGATTCTTATTTTTTTTAAGAAAATTATATAAATAAGTTCCGATGTTACCCAAACCTACTATTGCAATATTAAATATCTTTTTTTTAGTCATTTTAATTCTTAACTGTTATATCCGGAAAATCTTTTTTTTTACTTATCTTTATCAAGTAATTTGTTATCGAATCAATATTACATTTATCAAGTTTTTGACAAATATCATATGACTTATCATAAAAAATTTTCTTCTTTGTAATATCTTTGTTTTCTCTCTTTTTTTCTGGTTTTGACAATTTTTTTTCAGAAGTCTTAATATTTTTTTGAGGAGCACTAGCTATTTTTATCTTTTCTTTTAATTCTTTTTTTTTAAATTTTATTTCTTCTTTAGAGAGTTTTTTAATTTCATTGTCTTTTTTATTTTTAACAACAGCTATTTCTTTATTTTCATTATTCTTAAGATTCAAACTAACTAGGTCAAATCTATCTTCTCTATCTTTTGAAATAATTCTAACTTCAATTGATAAATTATCATTAAAATATTGTTTTGCTTCAGCCTTATTTATGCACTTATGGTCACCACATATTAAAACACTTTTTGGTTTTGAGCATGAGACCAAAATTAGTAAAAATAAAATCAATAAATATTTCATTTTAACCCCAAAGTTTCTTTTAATTTAAACATCAAATTCATATTTTGAACGGCTTGACCTGCAGCTCCTTTTACTAAATTATCGATTGCTGAAAATATAACTAATTTATTTTCATATCTCGTATTGCATACTGAAATTTCACAATTGTTAGTGTTAAGAACGTTTCCTGTTCCTAAATGAGTATTTTGTTTTAAAATTTTTATAAATTTATCTCTAGAGTAAAATTTCTTGAGCGCATCTACAATCTTATAAATTGTTATTCCTTTTTTTTTATGAATATAAATTGATGAAAGTATTCCTCTAAAAGTTGGTACCAAGTGTGGATTAAAAACAAATTTAATTTTTTTTGATATTTTCTTAAATTCTTGGTCCATTTCTGCTGTATGTCTATGGCTCATAGGAGAGTATGCGAAAGTAGCAGAACCAAAATTTTTATATTTAAACTTTTTTTTATAATTTTTGCCTGCACCAGAGTAACCTGACTTTGAGTCAATTATAATATCGTCAAATTTAATAAGTTTTTTTTTAATCAAAGGATATAACGCCAATTGTATAGAAGTTGGATAGCATCCAGGATTAGAAATAATCCTATAATTCGTAATTATTTTTTTTTTCAATTCTGCGATAGAGTATAAAGAGTTATTAATCAAATTTTTAGCGTTATGTTTTTTTTTGTAATATCTTTTATAAATTAAATGATTTTTTATTCTAAAATCAGCGGATAAATCAATAAATTTTAAGTGACTATATTTGTAATATAATTTTTTGATAATATTGTGAGCTGCTCCATTCGGAAGTGATAAAAAAAGTAAATCAATTTCATTCCATTTTACTTGGTTTAATCTACTAATCTTTGGTAAGGTTTTTTTTAATCTTTTATCAAAAATATGGATTTGTTTACCTAAATTTTTTGTTGCACAAAGATTAACTAATTTAATCTTTGGATGTTTTGATAATAAATTTACTAAATCTAATCCAACATACCCAGTGGCACCAGCTATAGCAATTTTTAACTTATAATTAGACATAAATCCTTTATATCACTAAAAAATTAAAATTAAATTTAAATGATTTATCTTTTTGAGAATTGAAAGCTTCTTCTAGCTTTACGGTGACCGTATTTTTTTCTTTCAACAACTCTTGAGTCTCTGGTGGTAAGTTTATCTTTTTTCAAATCTTTTTTTAAGTTTGCTTCATGAGAAATTAATGCTCTAGAGATTCCAAGAATAATTGCTCCTGCTTGACCCGATAAGCCACCACCCTTAACAGAACATTTAACATCATAATTGTTTAAAACATTTGTAATCTCTAGTGGTCTTGTAACGATTAATTGATGGACGGGTCTTTTAAAATATTCAGTCATATTTTTACCATTTACGTAAATTTTTCCTGAACCTTTTTTTACCCAGACTTTTGCTATAGATTTTTTTCTTCTTCCTGTAGAGTATTTGCTATCTTTAAAATCTAATTTCAATTTTGGAATTTTATTTTTTATTGATTCAGTTTGTTCCATTAGTTTCTTACTTCATTTCTTTTGTTGAGATTTTTAAAATCTATAATTTTTGGATTTTGATTTTGGTGTGGATGAGTTTCACCTGAATAAATTTTTAATTTAGTTAATTGTTTTTTTGCTAGAGGTCCTCCAGGTAACATTCTTTTTACAGCTAATTTTAAGATATCATGTGTCTTATTTTTTGTTTTAAGTGTTAATGGTGTAAAACTTTTAATACCGCCAGGGTGACCAGTATGTTTATAATATTTT
>MDSV01072734.1_pt1 | contig 11842 bp, 12 predicted proteins | sample 810851 | NCBI WGS metagenome assembly MDSV01 (sample SAMN05326640, study PRJNA326480) | marine metagenome | isolation source: seawater | place: Atlantic Ocean: North East | collected 2012 | reverse complement strand
TGAGCCAATGAACGAACTTACATTTTCCTTAAAAGATCCAGACAATAAACTCAATTGTAATCTTAAATTCATGGCTAACTCTATTGCGCATCAAGAGCCTCGGTCGATATTAATGGAAGGCACTAGAACGATCATGAATACAATTAGATTTACCCAACTCGGCAAATGGACAGGCGAAATATCGACAGAAGCTGGAAAACTCAATCCGAAAGAAATATATGCAATCAGAGATAGATCATGGGGTGTCAGACCCGTAGGAGAACCAGAGGGTGGAGCTCCTGGGATGCTGAATCAAGAACCTGGCGTTTATTGGTGTTGGGCTCCTGTTCATTTTGACGGATTCTGTACACAATTTGGAACATTCGAAGATAGAGATGGCAATACCACACAAATTTCTGGTCATAAATTGCCGTTATATAACAAGATGTCTTCTGCTCCATCTCATATTGAAGTTGAAACTATTCATTCTCTACACCACTCTGTGAACTGGCAAAAAGGATCACGATGGGCCACTGGCGCAAAGATATCAGGCATGCTAAAAAATAAAGAGAAGTTTGATCTAGAATTAGAAACTACAGGGCCAATATTCTTTTGTAAAGGGATTGGCTATCAGCATGATGAATGGAAACATGGTATCTGGAAGGGTGAAAGTGAAACCGGCTACGAAGTTTGGGACTTATCTGAAATCGATCCAGGGGATTATACGTTTTTTCATACGCATCAAATTGCTAAGGCAACATTAGGCTCAGATCAGGGTATTGGAATGTTAGAGAACCTAGTGGTTGGTAGACATGATCCATCTGGCTTTGAAGATTTTTTTGATGGAGCAAAATAATTTTTATAAGTATTTCTTAATACTCATATCTTTTTTTATAATTTCTAGTTGTCAGCTTAACTTGATTGAAGAGCGACATATAAATTTAAATAAAATTGAGTTTGGATTAAATATCAAGGATTCATTCAAACAAAAATCAATAAAATATTTTTCGCAAGATCCATCTAATAATAATTTCAGCCTCAAAATATCAAATCTTCAGTTTAAAAAGAAAAACTTTTATGGGGGCTCTGCTGCAAGAGCGCAACAGATAAAAATTATTGGCGAACTTGAATATACCTTCATGCACATTAACTCCAATAAAAGTGGCAAGCTTCAAGTCTCAGACTGGATTTCAGTTAATGAGACTAACCCACAATCAGAAGTGATGGCGCAGAAAAAGATTATTGAAGAGTTAGAATTCTTATTACTAGAAGGCCTTTCAAAGGAGTATTGGTTAATTGAAAGTTAATTTTTTAAATTTTCTTGATCCCAAGGATCATAAATACTTTTTAATCACCGGGGGAGAATTTATTTTAAAGCAAGATGCAGTTGAAACGATCTTAGATAATTTAAAGCAAAGTGGGTTCAATGAAAAGGTATCAATATCTCAAGATGAACTAGATAAAACCCAAGAAATAGTCTCAAGAAATATGGGAGGTTCTTTGTTCCAAGAAAATCTAATTGTTCACATCAAACATACTTCAGGAAAATTTCCTGAAAAAATCAAATCTCTTCTTGAGGACGAAAATATTTTTAAATCTGCAAACATTGCATTGATTATTGAATCTAGTATTGAAAAAGTTCCAGCAAGTGGGGCATGGATTAAAAATTTTGATGCTCATGGTTTGATCGTGAATTGCGGTAAATTAAAGATAATGGAAGAAAAATTATGGCTTAAAAGACAGTTAAACTTTTTACCAAAAGATTTACTGCCAATCTTTGGAGGATCAATTTTTCAAAATAATGAAGCCAATCTTTTGGGCCAAAGAAATGAAGTTGCCTTGCTAAGGCTTTTATTTTTAAATCAAGATGAAGTTAAAGAAACCAAAACAGATCATATAATCTTTGGGTCTGGAATCAGTGCTTTTGAGCTTGAAGATCTTCTAATCAATAGAGATTTTAGAAAAGCGCTTATGACAATTAATTTCATGCGGGAGCATGATCGTCAAAACTCTGCTCCAATTATCTGGATAATCGCTAAAGTTATTAATTCTTGTTTAGAGTCACTTAAAGCTAGAAATCAAAAATCCGCATTAATGAACAGTGGGGTATGGTCATCTAAAATTAGTCTTTACTTAAACTTAATAAAACAAGCAAAGGTAAAAGAATTTCTAAGTTTAAATGAAGAGATCCTAAAAATTGATCTAATTAACAAAGGTCTAATGAGGGCTGAGACCTGGGAGCAAATTGAAAGAGTTATTCTGAAGCTGCAAGATGCGACTGCATTGCAGAATTAAATAATTTAGCAACATCCTTATAACCATTAAAATTTTCTTCAAATTGATACTCTGTTCCAATCAAGTTTGTAAGAGGCAATAAACCTTTTGTTGAACTGGTTAACCATATACAAGGTGAATCATTAAAATCTGAAATAGCACAACAACCTTCTTCAACAGAGTAAGGAGTATCCTTAAGTGCATTGATTAAAATTGCCCTAGTAATACCAGGAAGGATATTTTCAGACAAAGATGAAGTTCTAACTTTTCCAGTAGAATCAAAATAAAACACATTGCTTGCTCCTGCCTCAGTCATAAAGCCTCCTCTATGCATGACAACTTCTTGGCAACCCAATGATTTTGCCTTATTCATGGCCAAAACATTTCCTAACAAAGAAGTCGATTTAATATTACATTTTCCCCAGCGGTCATCGTCACACAACATCGCACTAATAGAAGAATAGGGAAAACTTATAGGCATTGCATAACCAAATCTCTCTATCTCAAGATCATCTTGATAAAGGTGTGATCTAACCATATCAACACCTCTTGAAATTTGATAATACACATAACCGTCTTGGTTATTTAAAGTATTAGCAAGTTTATGAATATCATCAATTACGCTCTCAAAATTAACCTTTAACTCCATTAGAAGAGCGCTTTGGGTCATTCGATCAACATGCTCTTTAAAGCATAAAGATTTTCCTGAAAAATATGGAATAACTTCATAGATGCTATCTGAAAACGTATAAGCCCGTGATAATGGCGATACTCTAATTTGATCAAGCGTATTTAATTTACCCTGATATATAGCAGCGATATCAGGCATTTTGACCCATGGAAAATAAACTCATGATCCAAAAAACTATGCGAGCCCAAATTCTTCCAAAGAAACCTTTTGCCTCGACTGACTCAATGGCTATAAGTGGAGTCGATAGTACCACCCTATCCTTAGAGATGAATTCAATATCACCTATTACATCGCCCTCAGATATTGGCGCTTGTATATTATTTTTAAACTTATAATTTGCTTTTATATTTTTAAAATCTGATCGAGGCAAAGTTAATAAGATATCCTCATTAGTCCCTAATGCAACCTCATCCATTTTGCCGCCCCACACCTTCGCAACGGTGATCTCTGAATCTTTTGAAATTAGTTTCTGCGTTGCAAAAAATCGAAACCCATACTCCAGGAGTCTTTGTGACGAGGTAAGCCTTTCATTTTCTGAGGGGCTGCCTGCGACCACTGCTATTAGTCTCATATCATTACGTATAGCGGAAGAAATCAAACAATAGCCAGCAGATTCGGTATGACCAGTTTTTACTCCATCAACTGAATCATCTCTCCACAAAAGCTTATTGCGATTAAGCTGTCGAATATCACTAAAGGTGAATTCTTTTTCTTTATAGGTTGCATAATGATCAGGAAAATTATTAATGAGCGCTTTCGTTAAATAAGCTAGATCTTTAGCTGATGAAAAATGATTGGGGTCCGTCCATCCCACTGCATTTTGAAATAAGGTATTGCTTAGGCCTAACTCAGATGCATAGGCATTCATAAAATCAACAAACCCTTCTTCAGAGCCTGCAACATACTCTGCCATTGCAACAGTCGCATCATTTCCAGATTGAATTACTATGCCTGATAATAAATCGCGAACAGAAATTCTTTTTCCTGCTTCAATAAACATTTTAGAACCACCGGTTTTCCAAGCTTTTTCGCTAACTAAGACTTCATCATCTAGACTAATAGCTCCGCTGGCAATCTGATCTGCAATAACATATCCACTCATAACCTTGGTCATGCTTGCAGGAGAAATTTGATTATCCGAATTAAACTCAGCTATTACAGTGTTAGTGCTAGCTTCAAGCAATATATAGCTATCTAAATTTAATTTGGGCGCCTTTGGGACCATGGACTGAGCAAGTCCGTCTATACAAAAAGGAGCAAGAAGGATAAAACAAAATATTTTTTTCATAACAGTATCACTTAAATTCTAAGGATAAATCATACACGGCTTTAGCATAAAAATGACTACGATTATATTTAGTAATCGCAATAAAATTATCATCACCTATAAAATATAAATCCTTCGGTTTAATTAATAAAAGGGTTTGCCCACTTTTAATAAGATTTGGATCTTTAATATTATTCATACTCATAAGTTGCTCTAATTTAATATTATTATTGATTGCTATTGATAATAAGCTATCGCCCTCTTGAATAAGATATGTACCTTCAAGGCCTTCTGTAAATTGTAGAGGGATGAATTTATTTAAATTACTTGGATGCTTATAGGTCTTGTTTACTTTATTGAGTTCAACTTGTGTAACTATAACTCCATCTCTTTTCCAGCCATGTTTTTTAAGATAATTAGCAATACTAGCTACAGCATCTGGGATTGAATTAAACAAGTCTGCATATCCATCATCGTCATAATCTATTGCATAAGCTCGATAGCTAGATGAAATAAACTGGCCGTATCCCATAGCACCGGCATAAGATCCTTGGACTGAATTTATATCTAAATTGTTTTCTCTTGTTAGAATAAAAAATTGTATAAGTTCACTTTTGAAAAACTTTGATCTTCTAGGAAAATCAAAGCCAAGAGTTGTTAAACTATCTAGTACCCTGTAGCTGCCTTTGATTTTTCCATACCTAGTTTCCACTCCTAAAATAGAAGTAATAATTTCCTTGGGTACTCCAAACTCATTTTCAACTTGATCAAATAAAGTAGAGTTTTCCTTGATAAATTTTTTGCCATTCGCAATTCGCTTATCTTCTAAGAAAAGTTTTTTATATCTATCCCAGGTCCAAGTAAACTCAGCGGGTGATGACATAGATTCTAAAATTCGATCTTGTTTCTTTGCAGTTTCAAGAATCTCAATAATATAATTTTCATCAAACCCATGATCTATGACCAAGGTTTCAATAACGTCCTTCGCTTCAGGATGCTGGGAATAATTTGCAATAATATTATTTGAAAGCAAAAAGCAAAGTAAAAAAAGATATTTCATTGAGGTAAGAATTTTTTATGCGTGCCCATAGATATAATTATGCCAAAAGCAAGAAATAATGATATTAAAGAAGAACCACCTTTGCTAATAAATGGTAAAGGCATGCCCACAACTGGCAGTAAACCTACCACCATACATAAATTTATAATTAAATTTGTAGCAAAAGTTAAGCATAAGCCTCCTATAACCAATCTGCAGAATCTATCTCTGGCACTTAATGCTAGATAAAAACATCTCAATAATATAAATAAATAAATACTTAACAATAACAGCACACCTAGAAATCCAAATTCCTCTCCAATTACAGAAAAGATAAAATCTGTCTCTGTTTCTGGAAGGAAATTGAGCTGTGTTTGTGAGCCTTCACCAAAGCCTTTACCTAACAAACCTCCAGATCCAATGGCAACTTTTGATTGAATGATATTCCAACTTGCTCCAAATGGATCCGACTCAGGATTAAAAAATGTTGCAATCCTCTGACGCTGAAAAGGCTGCAACAAAATATTCCAAATAAAAGGAGAGCTGATAATTAATAAAATAAAAGATCCGCCTATAAAGCTCCAACTCAAACCTGAAAGAAACAATACAAATAATCCGGAACAAGCAATAATTAATGCAGTTCCTAAATCAGGCTGTCGGAAAACAAAGAAAAAACACGAAAAAATTATTAATAAACTGATAGTTATCTCTTTTTTCTGTATTGGTAACTTTTTATCAAATAAAAAATTAGCTAAAAAAATTGGCACTGCCAATTTTAGTAATTCTGAAGATTGAAAAGAGAAAGGGCCTACCCTTACCCATCTTTGTGCACCATTAATTTCAGGACCAAATAAATATGTAATGCCTAAAAGTATTAATGCAAAAAAAAGAAATAATCCAGACATCCTTCTAAAAATATCAGGATCTAGCTGGCTAACCAAAATCATAATAATGAATCCAGCTATAACATAAACAAATTGTTTTGAAACAATTGTTACATCAGCATTTGAGGCAGAAAATAAAAAAAATAAACCAAGAGTGGACAATAAGAATAGGCTAAAAAATATATAAGGATCGAAATATATTTTTTGAAACGATTTATTCATTAATTAAACTCTTTAAAACCTCTATTGCTACGGGACCAGCAACTGCACCTCCACTCTCACCATTCTCGATCACCACAGAAACTGCATACCTTGGATTGGGCATTGGTCCAAAAGCAACAATAATCGAGTGATCTCTAAGTGACTCCGTCGTTCTTAAATCTTGATAGGCTTCTTTGCTATCTAAACTAACAAGCTCTGCAGTGCCTGATTTTCCAGCTACTTGAAATTTTGCAAGATCACGTATGCTCCTGGCAGTTCCATAATCACTTTCAATGACTCCAAGTAAAGCTTGATGCATTTTTATCCAATCCGAGTCATCAAATCTACTATCTTGCCAAACTTTTAAAGATTTTTTTTGATTACCTAGAGTCACTATTGAGGGCTCAGTAAATTGTCCTTTGGTAGCAAGAAGAGATGCATAGTTTGCTAACTGCATAGGAGTTGCCACTAAATAGCCTTGTCCAATACCTAAATTAACCGTATCGCCCTTTACCCAGCCTGCATTCATCAGGCTGTATTTCCACTCAGGAGTTGGTACAAATGCTTGATCTTCATCAAAGCAATCTAAGCAGACTTTTTGCCCAAATCCCAAACTGGATAAATGATCAGATAATTCTGCAATGTCAGCTTGATATGCAAGTGAGAAGAAGTAAGCATTGGAGCTCACCAAGAATGCTTTATGCATATTTACTTTGCCGTGACCTCCCTTACGCCACCCTCTAAAGATTCTGCCAGTCTCAGGTAACGTAAAAAATCCAGGATCCTTCATCTCAAAGTCCCAACTCACAATATTATTTAACAATCCATACATACCAATCGCAGGCTTTATTGTTGATGCTGGCGGATACCTTCCTTGTAATGCTCTATTAAAAAAAGGTTTATTCTGATCATTAATTAAAGTTTGAAATTCATTTTCAGTCATACCATTTGATAACTTATTTATTGAGTATGCAGGTGAGCTGTATAAAACATTAATACCTCCAGAATCTAGGTCTATCGCAACAACCGCACCTTTTCTGTTTCCAAGAAATTGTGCTGCACTTTTTTGAGCATCAATATCTAAATTAGTATATAAATCAGATCCTTTTTTAGGCTTAATAAAAGATAATGGTTGCAAAAGTTGTCCTCTTGCATTCATCTCATACACCCTTTGCCCATGCTGACCTCTCAAAAGATCATCATATATTTCCTCTAATCCTGTCTTACCTCTAATAAGACCGTGAGCGTATTCTAATTCTGCATCTTTCCAATGACTTCGGGGAATTTCAGGGACTAAATTAAAATAATCCTCTGTTCTTGAGGTGTAACCTAAAACATGAGAAAAAATATCTGGATAATCACTAATTCTTCTATAGCGTTTTGCAATGAATGCATTCTGAAAATTAAAACTTCTTACATTAAATCTAGCAATTTCCTCGTCAGAAAGATCTTTTTTTAAAACCAGTTCTTTATTTACAAATGCTTTTTCTTTTTGGAGATTTTGATATCTTGTTTTTTCAGTTTCAGATAGATAGATAACTGGTTGAATCTTTTCTAAAAAAGAATCTATATCTAAGATAAGACTGGGTTGAGTAATTAAATCAAAAGTTGGTTCATTTTTAACAAGTGCTCTTCCGTTTCTGTCGAAAATTTCACCCCTGAGAGCTTGAACAGGGACTTCATAATTTTTGTTTTTTAATGCGGCAAGCTGATAATCTGTGTAGCCGGAAATTTGCAAGGTAAAAACCTGTATGAGCACGAGAATTAGCCCGAGGATGATTAGACTAAAAAGTAAAATTGCTCTTGAAGAAAAGTTATTTTTTTCAATCTGTCTCTCTTCAAAAATCATTATTTGTGATACGGATGATTTCGATGAATTGTGCTCGCTCTAAAAATTTGTTCCATTAAAAATATTTTAAAAAGCCTATGAGGAAAAGTTAATTCTGAAGCCGATAAAGTTAATTTTGAGTTTTCAAATAAGCTCTTTGACACACCATGAGAACCGCCAATAACAAAGTTAATATTTTTTCCATGATCAATTTGTTCCTGCAAAAGGCTAGCAAAATTAAGACTATCAATCTTTTGCCCTTGCCTATCCCATAAAATTAGGGTGGCATCTTGGTCAACATTTTTTAAGATTTCCAAACCTTCGGCCTCTAATATAGAATCTCTATTTATAGATTTTGAAACAAAAGGCTTAACCTCAACATACGAAACTTGAAAGTGATTAGGCAATTGTTTGGTATAAAATTGTAAAGCTTTTTGCTCCCAGTCAGATGCCTTATGACTAATGCTGATAATTTTGCATTTCATCAGGCAGAAACAAGAGTTTTTTCACCCCATAAACTCTCTAAGTCATAAAACTCACGGATTTCTTGTTGCATTATATTTACAACAACATCTCCACAATCAACCAAGATCCACTCTGAATCATCCTGACCCTCAACACCAACTAAATTCTGCTTGTGCAGCTTGATTGATTCAATCAATTTATTAGAAATTGCTTTTGCATTTCTTGAGGAAGAAGCGGTGGCTATTATAAACCAATGAGCAAAATCTGAGATCTCCCGAATATCTAGAACAAGAATATTCTGAGCCTTTAAATCATCCAGCGCTTCACAACAGATTGTTTGTAAATCAGGGGTTTCCATAGCAGTTTTTGACCTTATGATGCTTGTTTAAATTGTATGAATTAATTTTAATATTCCATTCCAGCTAAACAAGCAGAATATCTAACTTAAATGAATAAATCTATTAAATATTTCTAATTTATATATTCTTTCAACAAATCTTTTGATTAAGATAGATAAATGAATTATGTAAATGCTTTTATCTCTTGGTTTTCAAATCATCCAGGAGTTTTAATAGGCCTAGGAATATCTTCTATTCTTATTTTTATACTCAGTATTTTGGGTATTAGTTGGTTTATTGCTCAAATACCTGAAGATTATTTTCTATCAACAAAAAGAAAACCCTCTAAGTGGCAAAAGCAAAAACCGATTTTAAGATTGGCAGTTATATTTGGAAAAAATATAATTGGATTCTCCCTGATTATTGGAGGTCTATTAATGTTAGTTTTGCCTGGCCAAGGGTTGCTAACAATAGTGACGGGATTATTATTAGTAAACTATCCAGGTAAATATAAATTAGAAAAAAAACTAGTTGCAATACCTTCTATCTTTAGAGCTTTAAATTGGATTAGAGTTAAAGCAAATAAACCTCCACTTAAGAGAAATGCCAACTAGTAATAAAGTAAAATAAAACTAATAATCTAATAATCTAATAAAAAATTTAAACTAGAGGAGAGATGATGGGAATTTCAAATAAAAAATGGGTTTTGAAAAACAGGCCACAAGGTCTGGTAAAAGATTCAGATTTTGAATTAATTACTGAAGTTCTTCCAGAAATAGATGAAGGTGAGATTCTGCTTGAAAATATCTATCTTTCTTTTGATCCTACTCAAAGAGGATGGTTGAATGATGTCCCTGGCTATCTTCCTCCTGTCCAAATAGGTGAAGTTATTCGATCAGGTGGCGTGGGTCGTGTGCTGGAATCCAGAAATCCTGAATATAAGGTTGGTGATTTAACCTTTGGTTTTGTAGGTTGGCAATCTCATTGCGTAACTAAGCCTGAAGCTGATGACAGATTTAGGGTAATTCCTGATCTGCTGCCAATACCCACAATGTTAAATGTAATGGGTACAACTGGCATCACGGCCTACTATGGATTAATAGAACTTGGTGATCCTCAGCCTGGTGAAACGGTTTTAGTATCTGGAGCCGCTGGTGCTACTGGTTCGGTAGTAGTTCAAATAGCTAAACTTAAAGGATGTCATGTCATAGGAATAGCTGGAGGTAAGGAAAAATGCGATTGGCTCAAAGAAGTTGGTGTTGATGATGTAATTGACTATAAGAATTCAGAGGTTCATGAAGAGCTTACGAGAATTGCAAAAGATGGAATTGATATATATTTCGATAATGTCGGCGGAGAGATACTTGAAACTGTTCTTTATCTAATAAATATAAATGCTCGAGTTCTTTTATGTGGTGGGATTTCTTCAGGATATGATGCAACCAGACCACCAGATGGGCCAAATAACTTATTTTCTTTAATTATTAAACGAGCAACAATGCAAGGATTTCTAGTTCTAGATTATTTGCCTCGCTCCCAACAAGCCCTAGAAGAAATAGCTACTTGGGTCATGGAGGGAAAACTTCAACATAGAGAAGATATTCAGGAGGGAATTGAAAACTGCCCGCAAACTCTAAATAGGCTTTTTACCGGAGAAAACAAGGGTAAACAGTTACTAAAAATTTAAGCTGAGTTTTCTGAAATTTGATTGACTAATTTTTCAAGAAGATTCATTCGCTGTTTTGAATCAAACGCTTCAAGCAAGGACTGCTTCTGCGAAGGGGTAATTGGAATTAAACCTGCCAATTGATAACTTACAGATTCAGCAGATAAAAGATCAATTTCTAAAGGTAGAGATTTTACTTGCGGATGCTCTTTTAGCTGACTAAGGACATTTATTAACTCCGGGAATTGAGCAAGCACTGCTTGATCATCAACAACGGGTTCTGCAATTGGAGAGATGGATGCGTAATAAAGCCTTGACTCAAGTTGCTCAACAGATTTAATCGATACTTTTTGTGATCCTCTTACCGTAATGCCTAATAATCCATTGGGCAGTTGATTGAAATCAATAATTTCTACAAAAGTTCCCTGGGACATAAAGCTCTCGCCAGATTGATTGCTTTTACTAAGAGTAATAACAAAGCCGGTATCGCTGCTCATACAGTTTTTAACCATGGAGAGGTATCTGGGCTCAAAAATCTGTAGTGTTTGTATGGTGCCAGGCAAAACGACTAATCCCAATGGAAATACTGGAAGTTTATTTGCTTTTGATGAGGTCAATTACTGGCTCCGATATTTTTTTACTATCTTTATTGCTCATGATAAGAATAACATTAAAATTAACTATGTCTTTTTTTAAATCTGCTAATAGCAACTTAATGGAATCATACTCAAATTCCTGATTTTTTTTTCCGGATAAATTCAGCCAGAAGACTTTTTCCAAGCCTGAAGAGCTCTCATACAACTCAGCTCCGTGATGACCTTGAGACATAGTGTTAGAAGCAAGTTCAATAATGCCTAATATCTTTTGAGAAGGAAAATGATTGATAGCTGCTTTAACTGTATGTGCTATTGCTGTGGGATGATGGGCAAAATCATCAATGACCAACTTATCTTCATTTTGAAACACTGTCTCAAATCTCCTTTTCACTCCTTTTGAATGCTTAAGAGCTGAGAATGATTCCTTGGGATGAATGCCATGAAGAAAAGCTCCATACATAGCCATAACTGCATTACGTAAGTTGTGCTCTCCATGCAGGGGAAGATCCCTAATAGCAAATTCTTGATTTTGAAAACTTATTGTGCCTTCGTCAATTGAAAGCTGAATGGTTTCTTGGCTTCCTAGTTGATGTTTATTAGACCAACATCCCAAC
>MDSV01031291.1_pt1 | contig 11842 bp, 9 predicted proteins | sample 810851 | NCBI WGS metagenome assembly MDSV01 (sample SAMN05326640, study PRJNA326480) | marine metagenome | isolation source: seawater | place: Atlantic Ocean: North East | collected 2012 | reverse complement strand
TTCAAAGAAATGGATGAGGTTGCAAATAAGATTCCTAATCTGATTAAAGAGAACAAACAGGCGCCACGTATGCCGTGCTCGTATTGCGGAGTATTTCGACGCCAGGGTATCAATCACCTGGCGAAAAAAGTAGGAGCAGATTATGTCGCTTTAGGACATAACCTCGATGATATGGCACAGACCGTGCTCATGAACATGACCAATGGCGATCTTGAACGAACGCTCCGACTTGCACCCCACACCACAACTCCTGTCGATGGACTGGCACCAAGAATTGTCCCCCTAAGGTGGATTCCTGAGCAAGAAATTCACCTTTATGCACTGCATAGAGATCTTCCTCTGCATCATGAGGAATGTCCGCATGCAAAAGGAGCACTTCGCTGGCGTCATCGAGAGATGGTGGCCCAAATGGAAGCCGACGTCCCAGGAACGCGACACGGTTTGTTACGAATGGCAGACAACATCAAGGAACTTCGAGACCAAGTCATTGACTTAGGGGGTGCTGAGGCTCGACCTGCACCCCCTACGCCATGCGTAACCTGTGGAGAGTTAACATCGGCTACACAGTGCAAGGCATGCGATTTACGGGCCTTGATGAACGATTAATCACAAAACATTATTCGCCAATTCAGCGAGATCTTGTGGCCGTCCACAATAATGGCAGCGCAACTGTAATGGATCTCTATTTACAACTTTCAAGCGGTGGTCGAGAGGTTCACGAGGGTTCGTAGTGATACAGTTTGAAAACGTGCACCTCACTACATTGACAACTTCATCACCTAGGTTAATGGTTAGTTTTTCAGCGACCGAATATGCGCGAATAATCGAAACATGAGCATCTGGAGCAACCAAAGCTAATCGATCGAGTTCGGGCTGAGTTACTTCTCGGTCTTCGACTTTAATGATGTCTTTTGAGCCCATCTTCTTGGAAGGTACGTTCATTACCAAAGAAACTGGAACTGCTGTCGCCCCTCCAATACCGAGCATTTCCAGAACTCGCATGGCTTGCCCCGAAGGAATGTGATCAATTACTGTGCCATTACGAATCGCTGTTACTCTCCTCATACTGTGTTCATTTGACATCACAAAGCACCTCCTTGGACTTCTTCAGGAACAGGAACACCGAGTAACCGGCATAGAAGAGCCATTCGCGCCACTACCCCGTTGAATGCTTGCTCAAAATAACGTGCATGGCGTGTAGCATCAACCGAGGGGTCAATCTCATCGACACGTGGGAGGGGATGCATGATAATCATATCCGGCTTGACGCCATTGAGGTGGCGAGCGTGGAGCTTGTACGCACCTGCGCATCTTGCATATTCATCTTCATCAGCAAATCGTTCTTTTTGAATCCGAGTCATGTAGACGACATCTGCATCATTCATTGAATCATACAAGTCCTCAGTCTCTACAACATCAGCACCTTGAGCTCGAAGGTCGGATACAATTTCTTCTGGCATCTTGAGTAAGTCTGGACTTGCGAAAATCAATTCACAACCAAATCGAGTGAGCGCATGTGAAAGTGAATGGACGGTGCGCCCGTAGCGCAAATCTCCAGCCAAGACCACTTTCAATCCATCAAGTCGTCCGTGAGCCTGCTTGATGGTGAACAAATCCAGCATTGTTTGTGTAGGGTGATGGCCTGCTCCGTCACCACCGTTGAGGATTGGGACTCTTGCTGCGTCTTGAGCATATTGAGCAGCACCTTGACGTGGATGGCGCATCGCAATAATGTCAGTGTAACCATCGACCATTTGGATGGTATCGAATAATGTCTCGCCCTTAACTACAGATGAAGTCTTGACATCTCCGAGATTGACAACATCCCCACCAAGTCTTTTCATCGCTGTTTCAAAGGACATTCGAGTTCTCGTACTCGGTTCAAAAAACAAATTACCAAGGATTCTACCTTGCAATAAAGGAAGATACATCTCCCCCCGAGCCACTGGAAGAAGGCGTTCAGCGTCTGCTAAGATCTCTAGAATCTGTTCGTTTGTCAAGTCGTCCATAGTAATGAGTCCAGCCATACGCTCCCTTCCTTCTTCTAAAGGCAGCCTAAGACACCCATGAACATTACCATTGAATTGATTGATTTCAACGCTTCAATCACATCGTTTGAAGGGCGAGTAAAGAAGCGAAAAAGCGGAGTGGTTATCACCGTGATGTCTGTGACGATGTGTATGGCTCTCGATGCTTGGGCGGATGTTGACGCTGCCCTTGATGCTGCTCGAAAGTCGAGACAACTTCGACTCGACCGTCTTACTGGTGGTTCAGCATTGCTCATACTGACTGGTGCAGTATGGCTTATGTGGCCGAGTCTTGAAGCCGCAATAAATGGTGAATCTGGATTACTTGAAGGTCTTGGATACCCGCTCATTGTCATCGCTTACGGTTTGATTCTCCAAGATTCGATCCTCGATAACGCAAAAGCAAGAACCAGAGTCGGTTCTTTTGCATCCATTGCTTGGCCAGTGCTGCTGATGATTGCTTCATTGCAACTCTCTCTTGATGAACCCGCCTCAGCCATTGGCTGTGTATTGATTATCGTGGTTGGCTATTCATGCTTCCAAACCTCGAGCAGCGTTCTACAGGGCGGTCTCGATGTAATGCGTTGGCGAGCGATAATGACCGGGCTTGGAGTGGTTGGGGCATTCTCTCTGTTTGTTGGAAAAATTCCGGAATCAATGACCTATGAATGGTTGGCATCGATAACTTCACTTCTTCTTGGTGGAGGAGCGACTGCCTACATTTGGCTCATCGGCGATGACCAACGTGTAATGCGCAAACATTTCGCTAAACGACTGGATAGTTTAGAAATCCGATTACTGGAATTAAAAGCACAAGGTTCTGCAGTCGATCAGGCAGCGAGCTTAGTGATGACCGCTAAAGAAGAGGGCCATATTGACCCAGGATACGGAATGAAACTTCTTGATGAAGCAGAAGAGGATATTGAACGAACTCTATCCTTGAGTGGTGATGTGGAAATCATCCAAGAAGATGCAATTCAGGCCATTGAAAAGGCTGAATCAATTGCACCCGCTGCAAAACGACCTCGCAAATCCTTTGATATGGGTGCTCGTGAAGTTAAACTTGGTTCATTGCGAGAGGGTGAAATGTTATTCCGGCAATCGAAAAAACTCGCACAGGATATCATCGAATGGTGGGCTCTTGCAGAACAAGCCATCGCTGAAGCCAGCCGTTTACTTTCAGATAACGATGCAGAAAGTGTTCAGCATCTCAAAGAATTATTGTCTGATGCTCGAAAAAAGCTCGTTGCTGAAGCACCGCGTGAAGCGTACGAATTTGCCAGCGTAATACCTCAACAAATCCTTGCAGATGAAGACGCACAAGGTCGTGCATTTGAATCCGTAAAGGAGGCTCAACGACAACTGGAGCAAACAGATGGGCTTGACACCACAGAACTCCTACAACGACTCCAACATGCAGAAGATGCAATAGATGCTGGTAATCCGAGCCAAGCGATTGGATTGGCAGACGGAGTTGTTCGAACGATTGAAGCCGAACGAACCGCAATGGATAATGTTCGACGTGCACTCAAGCAACGGAAAAAATTGGTTGAGCAATACAAAAAGCGGGATGACAAAGACCTGTGGGATCTTCGACTCTCTGGCATTGAAGAAGCCGCTGACAGCAAGCAATGGTCTCAAGCCAAATCCTTACTTGACGCTATGACCACAGACCTTGATAATGAAGGACAAGCGAGTGATGAAGCACTTGAATTGTATGACTTTGTCACAGAAGAATGGAAAGTACTTCGCAATCAATGCGATACAAACGGCATCTCGGTCGAAGATGAAATTCGTAGAAAATGCGAACAGGCAATCGCTCTTGCTGCCGAGTCACTCGCAAGCGGCCGTGTTGAAGATTGCCTCAAACACTTGTCTGAAGCAGATACATTCATGGAAAAACTTCGAAGACGCATCTGAGATTAGAAATCCAGTAGTCCCTTCTTTTCAATCAGATTAAGATCGAGTGTTCCGGGGAATCCAAGGTCAACTGGCATTCCTGATACCGTGATGACAATGCCTGTCAGATGGGTATGAATGCACATCGGCAACCCATTTGGCCAAACCTGTTGAATCACTTTCCAGCCGTTGGATTTTTTCTTAATTGCTTCTGCAAGACTGCCTGAGCCGTCCAGAGCAGTCCATCCGTTTGAATTCCAAGCATGCTGGAACAGCGGTTTTTTGGTAAAGGTTGGAGGAGGAGAGACAACGTGTTTTCGAATCCAACTGTCCAACCAGTCGAGACCAGAATCATTGAGCCATTCTATCGGGGTGGTTTCAGAGGGTAACATCTTGACATGTCCTTCCCTTGATAGAGCGCCTATGAGATTCCGAACGTGTGGGTGGCGGGCATGGCTCAAGGCCAGCTTTTCTGCCATTGTCACACCGGTGTTGATTCGACCTGCATCGATATGAAGAAGTGCACGAACCACTTCCCCGTGCGTCCAATCTGTAATTTCGTTGGTCTTGATGAAATCTTCAAGCAAATTGAGTGCCTTATCCGGAGTTCCAGCCAATCGCATTCTCGCAATATCACTGAGCAAGAAAATGCGGCCTGGTGGTGTGTTGAGATACTTCAAATCGCTTTGAGGCCTTCCGTCTCTAAAACGGCGCACAAGGTCGATATTTCGCTTCATCACAGAATCAATTGAAAGTAAAGCCGTGTGTTCTGGCTGAAGGAATCGATACTTTGGATTAAACAGAGAGGCTGCCCAGTGCAATCGTGCAGATTCAATATCATCTTTCTTTAATAATTCAAGACGAGGCTTTGCTTCAGCATAATCACGTTGAGCAAGGCTCGATGAAGCGAGCACTATACGGGCAACTTGTGCTTCACGGCCACCTCTCAGTGCGAGAAGAGAGATTGCTTCTTGTTCCGCTTCATTCCAACGCCCAAGCCCAGCATAGAGTTCCATCATCGCATCAGTCTTTCGCGCTAACGTTAGACCTTCGAGTTGTGAGTCGTGATTTTCATGGATTTTGTCTAAGCGGTCGAGTGCTTTGGGCCATTGGTCGTTTGAAATCAATTCAGTAAACGGCTTTTGTTTGAGATAGATGATGTCTTGCATTTCAGACAGGCGTGCTCTGTTTTCTCCAACTGCTGCATCAAAAGAAATATCCTCAAGTTTCAAACCAATTTGACGAGAGTTCACCCACACGAAGAGGAAGGCGATTTGCCCACCGGATGCCAGCATCCAAGTGAGTTCTTCAAGTGCATCTTTTTCTAAAATGGAACAGACAGTATTCTCCCATTGACCACACTGCGAACCTTGTGGTAAGAAACTAGAATCCCAAAAAGTAATCATTGCTAACGCCAACAAAAGCATCGATTGACCCGCAAATCCAGTAAAACAAAAATTGAGAACTTTCGCTTGTTGACTCGGTTCTGCTCTTAGCAAACGACTGTCTGCAAGTTTGATACCCCCCTTTCCTGAGACATCTTGAACATCGAGGAAAAGAATTCGGGCAACTTCATACACGAAAAGGAAACCAATAACAGCGACGTTCAGCAATAAAAAGAGCAGAACGAAGGTGACAATCGGAACGCGTATTCCTGATTGCGGAATAAATGAAAACAGTTCAATAAGGGCAAATCCAAGAATGCCACCTTCCTCCATGAAGGTCGTTTGAACTCTATACTCAGGCAATTCTAGAACTCGGTCAGAGTGCACGAGCATATTCGGGTCATACAACAGTAGAGCGAGTGAAAGTAATGTATTCAATGCCACATATGGCATAACAATCAAGTTAAGATTAACAATTTGTGCAATGCCTTGTTGTTTTGCGCTCGGCACATGATTGTGAAATGGAGATGGTTCTCCTCCAGCAATTTTTCGAGAGGACTGACGCAATGCTTGCCATGACGAGCCGAGAATCCGACCATAGGCTAGAATAGAAGGTGCAAACATGGCAAATGCAGCAATACTGAATCTTCGCGAAGGAGGGACTTCGGCTACATCGAGAAGTAAATACAAAGCAATTACCAAGCCAATCCAAAGAATCATGAGCATGAAAAAAGTATACACTCGCCAAATATTTGATTCTTGCAATGATGCCCTGTCTTGGCCTATTGGCTTAATGACTTGAGCACCAAGAGAAGTCCCCGCAGAGATCAAAGCGGGAAGAGCGATGAATATGAGCGCAATACTCAATGAAGGAGCGTGGTAGCCATCGGACAAATCGAATCGTATCATCAAAAACTCGAAAAACAACAGTAATGCTCCTACCAGAGCAAAAATGTAGGTCGCAACTCCAGAAAACATTCCTCGTGAAGAGAGTAAGTCTCGTGCATCTTGAGTTGATGATGTGATTTGGTGAACTTCATACCGCTTATTGCCGGTTTCAAAAGCCACTTGTAGCCCACGTAATTGGCGAGGAACAACACGCGTCCAGAAAAGCCAAGCGGTTGCAGCTGCCAGGATATAGGGAATCAAGGCTGCAGGTGTTAATCCGCTTACAATAGGTGGGGCAGACATGGTTGTACCTCACTCTTCATCGGGTGTAATCACTAAAGATGGCTGGGTGACTTTTTCGTCGATTTCAGTTCTCAAATCTTTCAAAAAAGTGTCGAGAGGGATATCACTTACTTGGTCACCATTACGTGCTCGAAGACTAACTGTACGATTTTCAGTTTCTCCATCGCCCAGTATCACCATATAAGCAGGCTGCATCTTTCGGTGTGTACGAATTTTCTTTCCAATCGTATCATCGCCGTTATCGACTTCCACTCGGATTTCATTGGCTCTAAGCAATTGAGCAACCTCTTCAGCATAGGCTGAATGTTTCTCTGAGATGGTGATGATATGACATTGTGTGGGAGTAAGCCACGTTGGGAATTTACCTGCAAAGTGTTCGATAAGAACACCGCAGAATCGTTCCATAGAACCAAACGGCGCTCGATGAATCATAACTGGTCGGTGGATTTCTCCATCACTGCCTTTGTATTCCAAACCAAACCGTTCTGGAAGGTTATAATCGACTTGAACGGTTCCAAGTTGCCATTCGCGTCCGATAACGTCTTTGACGACGAAATCAATTTTAGGACCGTAAAAGGCAGCCTCTCCTTGCTCTTCTGACCAATTAACTCCGAGTGATTCCGCAGCGGCACGGCACGCATCTTCGGCTTTATCCCATCGCTCAGGCTCTCCAACATATTTGTCTGAATCGAGGTCTCGCAAGCCGACTCTAACTCGGTAATTGTCCATTCCCAGTTTATCAAATATAATTTGAACAAGTTCGATACACCCGAGCACTTCTTCGGCGATTTGGTCTTCAGTAACGAACAGATGTGCATCATCTTGAGTGAAACCGCGTACTCTGGTCATGCCGGAGATTTCACCTGATTGTTCCCAACGATAGACCGTTCCGAATTCTGCTAATCGGAGTGGTAAATCCCGATAAGAGCGCATTTGAGAAGCATAGATTTTGACGTGATGAGGGCAATTCATTGGCTTGAGCATATACCCATCAATGTCGCCACTCTTCATCATATTCGAAAGTTCACCGCATGAGCAGCCGTCATCAGCTAATTTTTTCATTAATTCACGCTCGACAAGCGGTGGGTATTGTGAATCTTGGTAGTAAGGGAAGTGTCCTGAAGTTCGGTAAAGGTCGAGTTTTCCAACATGGGGAGTAAAAACTTGAGAATATCCTTGACGACGCAAGTGGAACGAAATGAAATCCTGTAATTCTTGGCGTATGACCGCACCTCGAGGAGTCCAAAGAATCAATCCTTGACCAACTTCTTCATCGATGTGGAACAATTGCAAGTCTTTTCCAAGTTTTCGATGATCTCTTTTCTTGGCTTGCTCCAATCGGTCAAGTGTTGCACGAAGTGCTTCTTTACTTGGCTCAACAATACCGTAAATCCGAACCAATTGTTCACGGTCTTGGTCGCCACGCCAATAGGCAGATGAGATACTGGTCAATTTGACATTCATCAATCGCGAGGTGTTGGGGACGTGCGGACCTAAACACAAGTCATACCAGTCGTCTTGTTTGTAGATGGTTGAACCACTACCGTCTTCGATCTTATCCTGAATGATTTCAAGTTTGTAGGGATTATGCGCAAAATGTTCTTGCAATTGTGCATCGTCCAATTCTATTCTTTCAACTGTGAAATTTTTACGAGCAAGTTCTTGCATCTTTTTTTGAATTGGTTTGAGGTCTGATTCCGTAATTGAATCCATAGCAAAATCGTAGTAAAACCCTCGGTCGACTGGCGGGCCTATTGTTGGTTTGGCATCAGGGTAAATCGATGTCACTGCTTGGGCAAGTAAGTGTGCCGCACTGTGACGTAGGATGTACATGCCTTCATCCGATTCAGTAAGGATTCCTTCAACTGAACAGTCGTTTTCAATGGTTCGAGAAAGATCGCATTCTTCACCGTCGATTCGGGCTGCTAAGCACCCGTGTTTTCGTCCCAATGCATCGGTTATGACTTCTGCACAGGTGATACCTGCAGCATATTCGTTAACCGTTCCATCGGGTAAGGTGACGTTGATGAGTGTCATTGGGCTCTCTCCTTCAACCCCTACGGGGTTGTTCTCCCTTCATCAAACCATCACTCCCTCAACGGTGGAAATGGCATACCTTTGCCCCAATCCAGTCTTACCAAGGGAATTTGAGGTTCCAATAGATCCCATCGAATATAATGCATTGAATACCGAGTAGTATCGAGCCGATTAACATCTTTCGGCCTCCTGGCATTTCATCGACATATGCTGAATAAGCCAGTAACCCCATCATGATATTTCCGACACATGCTAAGAGTAATACGCCAATGACCAAAAACGGTGTCCAGCTGTATTCATTTTCAATGTGAAATATTGTAGCTTCAAGCCATAATGCAGAAGGTATCACCAACAAGGCAAACGCAAGCAATAACCGTGCCCCTCCGCCACCGTCAGATTCTCCCCAAGGCCATCGTAAAGACTCCAAAGCAGATTCATCATTTTGATAGAGAATTATCCACCAATACATCAAGAATCCAAAAGCGGCCAGAAACATGAATGGCACAATGAATTGTGCTTGTGACCAAGGTATCCCACCCCATAGTGCATCTTTGTCAGATGCATGAGAAAGGCCGTACACATAAGAAACGAGAACCAGTGTTCCGAAGATGAGAATGAATATTCGAACAAAGTTACGCGTGACTTTCATATTCACCGGTAGAGGTTTACACTGATAAGGACCTGTACTGATGCTCACCATTCAACATCGAAATCATCCCCTATGGATGTGCTCGGGCGGTCAAGGATTTCGATTTTTTTCGGTTCTGATTGCTCGGATTCTTCTTGAATGGGTTGGTCAGTTTCTTTTCCGCGAACGACAAAACTAGTTTTTTGGGCAACATGCTGAGTTGGTCCGCTGTAATCTGGAAGAGGCAAATGCTCATCAATCACCTTTTCTTGAACTTCTTGAGTATCAACGACCTCGTTGGAGGGTGACTCTTCCTCGTCTACTGCATTGAGTTCGGCAAAACCCTTGGCTAATGCATCAGCAAGAGAGGGGGCCTGCGTCTTCCTTCGACTCATAATTCATCCAAAGCAAGCAAGGCACATCAATCCTTGCGCTGAATGTTTTATTCTTCTTCCGAGGTGGACTCTTCAAAAACAACTTCGGGCAAAAAGGAAAGTATCGTCCCTAGAATTCCGAAAACGAGTACATATTCCCACACTGCCGCCACATTGAGCAATGGGTATGTGGAACTGGTGCAAAATTCAAGCATGTCCTTAGTCGTGGCGTTGTACGAATCCCAATCAAAATCTGGACCCCAAACCTTGGCTTGAGTGGAAATCATTTGGACCAATCCTACGAAGGCCGATAATGCTGCGAAGACTCGTAACCCGAGCACAGTTCGAAAACGGTCATGGTTCCACCAGATCCGGACGGTAACCGCAGTCACAAGTAAACACCAATACACACCGTTATTGAAGATATCAAAGGCGTAGTGACCGTGCATTGGCCCATCAACATCCCATGGAACAGTCCCGATACGAATACACGAAAACGCACCTATTAATCCGGGAAATACAGCGAGGTGATTCAATCCATGCCAAATGGAGTGATGACCGGCTTCAGAAATACGTTTCATGTTCATAGAATGTATTTCCATAATGATCCAAAAAACCAGATAACCGCTAACAAAAGTCCCGACGGTGAAAATCGTATCTCCTGGTTCGTACAAATCAAAATCTGAAATAAACGGCATGTAGGCCTTACATCCATTCCAAATCCAAGTCACGTACCCCGCAATCAGCCATGCGAATGTCGAGACGACCATGAGAAGAATCGCGAGGCGACGTCGTTGAATCGTGTCCATGGAAGTCCCTCTTTACCCTGCTTTTTCATGCCATCGCTCCAAAAAGAGGCAATGCAGGTCTTCTTGAAGGAGATACGATTGCAGGTAACCATGCGCATCGGAATTGTAGTGAATCCCGATGCTGGACTTGGAGGCCGACTGGGATTCAAAGGCAGTGATGGGCGGGCTGCTGAAGCACGAGCTGCAGGTGCTGAAGACCGAGCAGGACCTCGAATGATGCAAACTCTAGAAGCACTGAATTCTCTACTTGAAAGCTCACTTAATCGAGCCAACATCGAGATGGAATGTATTGGATGGCAAGGTCGAATGGGCGGGTCGTGGATACCATCCAATAACGAAAAAATGACCTTTACAAGTATTGGACAAACGCCTGAGAATACCTCTGAAACTGAAACCAGCCAACTGGTTCGCGAACTTGTCGAATCAGGTGCTGAAGCCATTCTCTATGCAGGTGGTGACGGAACAACCCGAGACATTGCCAACACTCTTGAAAGCATCAATAAAAATGCTCAAGAAATGCCGCTTATCGGGGTTCCGGGTGGAGTGAAAATGCATTCCGGATGTTTTGCAACAACCCCGAAAGCAGCAGCAGAAGTCACTTTAGCGTTCCTTTTGGGAGATTTGCGTTGCGCTATTACCGAAGTTATGGATTTGGATGAAGAAATCTATCAAGAAGGCGTGTGGAAAGTCCGAATGTATGGAGAGGCTTGGACGCCATCGAGTCCCCGATTTATGCAAGGCGCCAAAGAGCAGGTTGAACGAACCAGTGAATCCGATACAATCGAAGGTCTGGCACAACATGTCAAATCACTCCTTTCATCTGATGAAGATTTGATGGTTATTTGGGGAAGTGGTGGGACTCTACGACGAATCGGAGAGTTCTGTGACCAAGAACTCACCTTGCTGGGTATTGATATCTTAGGACCTGTTGAAAATGGTGTTCGAAAACTCTACAGTGATTTAAATGAACAGCAACTTCTCAAAATCATCGCTCAGCATGTGGACGAAAACGGTGAACCTCGCCAACGCTTACTGCTGCTTTCTCCAATGGGTGGGCAAGGATTTCTCATTGGCAGAGGAAATCTTCAACTATCACCAGAAGTGCTGAAAACAATCGGAATCAGCCACATTCTTGGCGTGGCTACACCTGCAAAATTGATTGGACTCGATGCAGTTCGTATCGACACTGGAGATGCAGAACTCGATAAGGTGTTTCAAACCAAGCGGTTCATCAAAATTTTACAAGGATTCAGAACGACACGTCTCATTCGGATTGAAGAAGCGTAATCACAACTGACCAGTTGCTGCTTTTAGCAGACCGAGGAAAGGTGGACTTGGACGGTTCGGCCGGCTCTTGAACTCAGGATGATATTGTACACCGACATAATAGGGATGGCCCTCGAGTTCAAAGATTTCACATCGTTGACCAGTCTCATCTTTTCCAACAAACTTCAAGCCTGCTGATTCAAGAGCTTCAATCATATCTGGATTT
>MDSV01092306.1_pt1 | contig 11843 bp, 11 predicted proteins | sample 810851 | NCBI WGS metagenome assembly MDSV01 (sample SAMN05326640, study PRJNA326480) | marine metagenome | isolation source: seawater | place: Atlantic Ocean: North East | collected 2012 | reverse complement strand
TTTTTATAATGTATCATTTTATTGTGGGCCCACAGGGACTTGAACCCCGAACCTGCGGATTATGAGTCCGTTGCTCTAACCAATTGAGCTATGGGCCCCATAATAAGTCTTATCTTATTTATCAAAAATCTTTTTCCTAATTTCAGTTGCAGAAATTTTTCCTATATCTCTTGGAGGAGTATGTTCAATAATATCATAACCAACTCCTCGTCCATAATTTACAGACTCAATATCTGGAATAATCATTACTTTTACACGATTTTTTTCAATTAGGTCAATTAGTTCATTTTCAATATTCTTTTTTACTTCTTCTGGAACATAAGGATTGCTGTCATCCTTACTTACTTCTCGTATACAAATTAAAACATTTTTACCACTATCTAATCTTTGATCAATTAACCACCTATGGCCTTTATGCCAAGGTTGCCATCTTCCTATAAACATTGAGTATTTCATTTAAACTTTCCTTAATTGTTAATTTACCTGTATCAATTGATAAGTGCTTTGGATCAACTGGTGGTTCATAATCTTGTGCAAAAAAATGCTCCCTTCCTCTTTTTTGATCTGTAAAAAGATACACTTCTAGAAAAGGAAATTCATCTTTTAGCTCATCTCTTAGAAATCTATATGGTGCTACAATTGATACAATACAGGTATAATCCTTGTTTGCTAAAAAACGCATTATGGATATTGCTGTTGAAATATTTTTAATTCTTCCTTCTTTAGAGTAATCTTTATTCTTACTTATATTTCTTAAATCGTCTCCGTCAATATTTATAATATTAATATTATCTTTTTCGACATGTTTAATGAACTCTTTGGCTAAAGTTGTTTTTCCACTTCCAGGTTGACCGGTTAACCAAATAATCATTCTATTATTGAATTAAAGATTTCCTATTTATCAAAATTTTATAGGAATAAAAAACAAATCCTAAGAAAATTGTCATATAGAAAAGTCGTTTTGCAAGGCTCATTCCATCTTTTCTTGCAGGAACCTGAGCTTGATCTAAAATAATCACTGATGAAGATTTATCAGTTAAATCTACTTTTTCTGATTCAATACTAAGGGAGACCTGAAAAAGAATTTGTCCTAAAAGAACTACGTCTCTTTCAAGTCTTTCTTTTTGAACTCTTAAATTTGGTGAATTAATATTCTTATTTGTTTCAAGAAAATCTAAAAGTTTATTTTCAGCATTTAACAAATCGAACTTTACTTCATTCTCTCTTTCTTCGAGAAAAGAAATCTTTTCAGAAGATTTAGTTGTTGAAATTTCACCAGAAAAATTAATTATAGAAATAATCATTTCATCTAAAATTTGCTTAGGAAGTGTTGGGTAATTTGGTAAAACTACTTTAAGAGTATTTAAATCACTTTTTCTATCTTCACTGTAATTAATTTTAGCTTTTAGGTATGTTTTAGCAAAATGTAATTTCTTATTTTCAACTGATAAATCGGGAGTAAACATTTGATTTGCACTCCATAGTAGAAACATATTATGTGGAGAAAAAAGTAATTTTCTATAATTATTATAATCCCCTCCCCATTTTTCTACAAGTGTCATTTGTGTACCATTAAAATCAAACTCTTTTTTACAGATTTCATCTAAAAATTTATCTGAATTAATATAATCTTTTATCTCAAATCTTAATCCATTTTGGTTTAAGCTTAATGGAAATGTAAAACTTGCTGTACCGAGCGAAGATGCTGATTTATAGTTTGTATAGAAGGTTGTAGAGGAAGTATAATTCCCACCACCAAAAAAAAATGAAATAAAGATAAAGATATAAAGATAAACACAGTAAGTAATCAGTTGTTTTAAATGACCTAATAAAAAAGATAAAAGGTTTTTAAAATTTAATTCTTCATTTTCTATAATTGGTTTATACAAATCTAGTCCTTTGATTAATTTGTGTTATCAACAATTACAATAATTGCAGCAATGTTTGCTAAGGTTGAAGAGAAATCAGCTATGAATTGAGTAAAATTGAAATCTCTTGGGTTTGGATTAGAAGGAACAACAATTTTATCACCTGGTCTAATATTGATGCCCAATCCTTTAAAAAGTCCAACTTTTTTGACTTTTCCGTTTGCTCTTTGAACATAAACTTTATTTTTTAAAGTATCCTTTTTCATTCCACCTGCGCTATTGATATATGATCTTAAAGATTTGGAATCAAAAGCAAAAGCTCCAGGATTATAAACGTTTCCATCAACTAAAACTACATTTGACTTTGGAAGAACTTCAATTGATGAACTTCCATAAATTTCAAAATTAAGGGAAGGATTTAAAATTGAATTTGAACTAGTAACTGCATTACCAAACTCGTCAAAAATCTTAACAGAAGTTTTCAAAGTAATAGCATCTTTATTAGCTAAATCTGTAAAACCGCCAGCCATATTAATAACATCACTAATGGTCATCCCATTTTTAACCTGGAATGATCCTTTAGTAATAACCTCTCCAGAAATAGATACAATATCTAGATTATTAAAATTAGAATTTTCATAGACAAATATTTTATCTCCAACAGATAATTGAAAATTATCAGAATCAGAATACTTTATTAAAAACTCTTCATTATATAGCTGATTACTATCTTTTCTTAAAACAATAATTCTATCTTCAATTATTGATTTTCTAAAATCTGGATCATTAAATCCTCCTGCCAAATCTAAAATATCTTTAAGAGAATTACCTTTAACAGGATAATCGCCAGGTGATTTTACATTACCAATAACTTCAACTTTTGAATTATTAGATTGAACTGAATTGACTCTAACAATATCACCATGGCTTAATTTAAGATTTTTAGAATTTTCATAATTAGTGTTGAATGTTGTAGTAGCAAAATCATTAGATATTCTTTTTTCAATTGGAGTTATTGATTCAATGCTAATTAAAGAAGAGGCTGAAGGGGATAATCCACCAGCATAACCAATTAATTCATTTAAAGAATCATTTTTTAATAATTCATATGTTCCATCTCTAACAACAAAACCTTCAATACTAACACGTTTTGTAATTAAAGGAACATGAATTACGTCACCATCAATAAGTTGAATAGTAGAAAAGAATTTTTGTCCATCCATAAAAAATTTGTAAAAATCTACTGTACTAACTACCTGTCCACCTCTAATTAATTGAACATTCCTTAAAGATCCATTATTATTTATACCACCAGCCTGAACAAGGGCGGTAAAAATATCAGAAAATGGGTGAATTAAATTAATTCCAGGCATTGAAACTTCACCCGAAAAATAGACATTTATTGATTTTAATTTTCCGGCTTCTAATGTTAATTCTGATTTATTTTCAGTTTTCTTAAGCGTAGAATATATTTTTGATAGCTCTTTTTTTAACTGTAGCTCTGCATCCTGAAGTGATTTATCAGAAATATTAATAAACCCTAAGTTTTCAAAGAAAATTAGTCCATCTTTGTTTAAAACAAATTTTTCTCTAATATTAGTTTCACCCCATATAGATAAAATAATTTCATCACCAGGACCTAACCTGTAATTATCAGGTAGCGGAATATTTTCAAAAAAATTAATATCTCTTCTAAAATATTGGTACCCAAAAAAAGAATCTAAATCAATTGTTGCTTCTGATTTAATCTCAATAGCATCAGGAGAAATAAGGTCAATAGATTTTTCAGTTTCAACAATTTGTTCATTGTCTTTTAACTGATTTTTAATAATGTCAATTTGCTGATTACTTAACCTGTTAATATCCCCCAATGAAACCTGAGAAAAAGAATATGAAATTAGACCAAGAAGAATGATAATTTTGCTTTTCATAATATTAATTTAATTTATAATAATCTCATTGCAAATGTTTCTTTACCAAGAGTCAAATATAAAAATTAACATTAACAGAGTTGTATTTTCATTATTAGATTTTGATGAATGAACAAAACACAATCAAATGTAAAAAAAGTATTATTTATTTTTGGAACAAGGCCCGAGGCTATAAAAATGGCTCCAGTAATTAAAGAATTTGATAATCACAACTCATTTAAAGTAGCTACATGTTCAACAGGTCAACATTTAGAGATGCTTGATCAAGTGGTTGATTTTTTTAAAATTGATTTAGATTTTAAATTAAATTTAATGACTAAGAATCAGTCAATTAATTCATTATCGTCAAAAATTTTGATAGGAATTGATAGGGTTTTATCTTCTGAAAAACCTGATTTTGTCTTTGTGCATGGAGATACTACTACCACTGCATTAGCTAGTGTTGCTGCTTTTCATCAAAAAAATAAAATTTGTCATATTGAAGCGGGGTTAAGAACCTATAATAAGCTTTCTCCTTTTCCTGAAGAAATGAATAGGACAATTACATCTAAATTAGCTGATTTTCATTTTTGTCCTACTATCCAATCTAAAGAAAATCTATTGAATGAAAATGTTAAAGAATCATCAACATGCGTTACAGGAAATACAGTTATTGATTCATTATTATATGGTATAAAAAAGGTTAATAATCTTGACAGCAAAATGATGAAAATTTTAAATAAAAAAATCAATTTTAATAAAAAAGTGATTTTAGTTACGGGACATAGGAGAGAAAATTTTGGACAAGGATTAAGAAATATCTGTAATGCATTATTAAAAATTGCTAAAAATAATGATGTTGAGATTGTCTACCCAGTTCATTTAAATCCGAATGTAAAATCAGTTGTGGATAAAATGCTTAACAAAATAGATAATATACATTTGATTGATCCTCTAAATTATCCAACTTTCATTTGGGTTATGAATAAAGCTCATATTATTTTAACAGATAGTGGAGGAATTCAAGAAGAGGCGCCTTCTCTTGGTATACCTGTACTTGTTATGAGAGATACAACTGAGAGACCTGAAGGAATTGTTGCTAAAACATCTATCTTAGTTGGAACAAAAACTCAAGAGATCGTTAAAATGACAGAAAAATTACTAAGAGAGGAGTCGTTTTATAATGAAATAAGTGTTAAAAAAAATCCATACGGAGATGGAAAGGCTTCTGAAAAAATTTTAAACTTCCTTTTGGAGAAAATAGGTGAATAAAAATATATGTGTAATAGGTTTGGGATATATAGGGCTACCTACAGCAGCTATCTTGGCAGAAAATGGGTTTAAAGTTCATGGCGTTGATATTGATAAATCTAAAGTGGACAAAGTTAATGCAGGTCAATCTCATTTTATAGAACCAGGTCTAAGTGATCTTATAAAGAAAAATATTAAAAAAAATAATTTAACAGCAAGTTTGACCCCAAAGACATCTGATATTTTTATTATTGCGGTACCCACCCCATTCAAAGAAGGCTATCAACCAAATATAGATTTTGTGCGTGATGCTTTAAAATCAATAATACCAGTTATAAAAAAAAATAATATGATTATAATCGAATCTACTATTCCGGTTGGCACAACAAGAATAATGGAAAAATTTTTAATTAAAAATGATGTTGATGTGTCAAACCTTTTCTTAGCTCATTGTCCTGAAAGGGTATTACCTGGAAATATTATTGAAGAATTAAAAAATAATGATAGGATTATTGGTGGGACTAGCTTGAAATCGACAAAGAAAGTTTCAGATTTTTATAAATCTTTTGTCAAGGGTAAGGTTTTTTCTACAGATGATAAAACTGCTGAAATGGCAAAATTAACTGAAAATTCATATAGAGATTTAAACATAGCGTTTGCAAATGAAATATCTATGATTTGTGAAAATGAAAATATTAACCCCTGGGAACTAATAAACTTAGCAAATAAACATCCAAGAGTGAATATCTTGAATCCTAGTCCTGGTGTTGGAGGTCATTGTATTGCAATTGACCCTTGGTTTTTAATAAGTAAGCACAAAAACGATACAAAGTTAATTGAACAAGCAAGAAATGTAAATTTATCTAAAACAGAATGGGTTATTGATAAAATTGAAAAAACAGCTAAAGATTTTGAAGGCAAACTTAATAGGGAACCTACTATTTGTTGTATGGGGTTAACATATAAGCCCAATGTTGACGACATAAGAGAATCCCCTTCTATGTATATAGTTAATAATTTGATGAACAAAGATTATAAAGTAATTGCTGTTGAACCAAACATTGAATCACATGAAAGTATTCAGCTTGTGAGCTATAATGAAGGTCTCAAAAGTGCAGATATAGTAGTATGGCTTGTTAATCACAATGAGTTTAAAGAATCAAAACAATATAATCATCTTGATTTTTGTGGGATTTTTGAAAAAAATAAGGTATAAAGATGAAAATTGGAATCATAGGTAAAGGATTTGTAGGAACTGCTGTTGAATATGGATTTAAAACAAGCTTTAATAAAGAAGTTGATATTAAAGTTTTTGATAAAGATAAAACAAAATGTACTCACACTTTATTTGAAGTTGTAAATAATAGTGAATATGTTTTTATATCTGTCCCCACTCCATCCTTTGAAGATGGTAGTATAGATCTAAGTATTCTAGAAGAAGTATTGAATTCTATAAGTAAAATTTCAGAAAATAAAAATACAATTTTTTTAGTTAGATCTACAATTGTACCTGGAAGTACTAGTTTTTTTCAAAAAAAGTTTCCAAATATACGCCTAGTATTCAATCCTGAATTTTTAACTGAGAGAAATGCAAATCATGACTTTATTAATCAAGAAAGATTTATTTTTGGAGGTAATAAAAATGATACTGAAAGAGTTGAAAAACTATTTATATGGAGGTTTGGTAAAGATATTCCGATTATAAAAACAAACTTTGAAACTGCAGAATTAATTAAATATATGAATAATACATTTTTGGCAACCAAAGTATCTTTTTTAAATGAAATGAAAATACTTTCTGATGCCTGTGGAGCAGATTGGGGTATTGCAATTGAAGGTTTTTCGTTAGACTCTAGAGTTGGGAATTCTCACCTTCAAGTACCAGGTATTGATGGAAAAAAAGGATTTGGAGGAAGCTGTTTTCCAAAAGATATTCAGGCAATTACTAATTTTGCAGATAGTATTGAAATAGATTTAAAAGTTTTAAAAGCTGCTTGGAAGACAAATTTGAAAGTGCGACCTGAAAAAGATTGGGAGAAATTAGTAGGAAGAGCAGTCACTTCAAAAAAGAAAGGTTAATTATGAAAGGAATTATTTTAGCAGGAGGATCCGGTACTAGGTTAAATCCAAGTACAAATGTTGTTTCTAAACAATTATTACCAGTTTATGATAAACCAATGATATACTATCCTCTATCAATCTTAATGTTATTAAAAATTAAAGAAATACTTATCATATCAACCTCAGAAGATACGCCAAGATTTCAAAAATTATTAGGTGATGGAAGTCAAGTTGGATTGAAGCTTTCATATGCAGTTCAAGAACAACCAAATGGTTTAGCAGAAGCATTTATTATTGGAGAAGAATTTATAAATGGGGATAATGTAGCATTAATACTTGGAGATAACTTGTTTTATGGGAGCGGTTACTTAAATGAGATAAGAAATTCTATTAATAACTTAAATGGAAGCCTTATTTTTGGCTATGAAGTTAACGATCCGCATAGATATGGAGTTGTTGAATTTGATACTAACAATAATGTTATAAGTCTCGAAGAAAAGCCAAAAAATCCTAAAACAAATTATGCAATTCCTGGATTATATTTCTATGATAATAATGTTGTAAAATATGCTAAAGAAATAGTCCCCTCAGAAAGAGGTGAATTAGAAATTACTGATTTAAATAAAATGTATTTAAAAAAGAATGCTTTGTCGGTTCATATTTTAGGCAGGGGCGTTGTTTGGTTTGATACTGGGACCTTTTCGAGCTTACTTGATGCAAGTAATTTTATTTTTTCTATTGAGAAGAGGCAAGGTTTAAAAGTTGCATGTATCGAAGAGATTGCATTTAAAATGGATTTTATTTCAAAAAAAGAATTGAATGAGATTGCTGCTCCAATCAAAGAAAGTGAATACGGTAAGTACTTAATTAATTTAATAGAAAATCATTAATGAATTTTTATAAAACAGAAATTACTGATCTTATTATATGTCAACCCAAAATAATTGAGGATTCAAGGGGATATTTTTTTGAAAGTTTTAAAGCTGAAGAATTAAATAAATTTTTGGGTAAGGAAATAAAATTTATTCAGGATAATGAATCATTCTCACATAAAGGAACTTTAAGAGGTTTACATTTTCAGAAAACGCCTTACGAGCAAACAAAACTTGTTAAGGTAGCAAAAGGAGAAATTTTAGATGTTGCTGTTGATATAAGAAAAAATTCAAAAACATATGGCAATCATTTTAAAATAATTCTTAGTGATAAAAATAAAAAACAATTATTGATTCCAAAAGGATTTGCACATGGCTTTTTAGTTCTTAGTAATGAAGCAACAGTATGCTATAAAGTAGATCAAAAATATTCACCTAAACACGATTCAGGTATAATTTTTAACGACAAAATTCTAAAAATTGACTGGGATTATGATTTAGATAAAATCAATTTATCTGATAAAGATAAAAATCTTTCATCATTTGGAAGCAATTAAAGTTTTTTAAATAATAAGTAATAAATAAACTTTAATAATTTGGGTAATCTTTTAATTCTCTTAAAATCAATTAAAATTCTATACAACCACTCCAATTTTAAATAATGTAAGAACTTTGGAGTATCCTTTTTGTAACCAGAATATACTTCAAAACTACCTCCTAGACCCATATATAGCGCTGGATAATGTTGTATTAATTCATTCATTAATAGTTCCTGTCTAGGACTTCCTTGAGCAACAAAGATAATATCTGGTTTCTTAAGTTTTAAGTCTTCAATAAGCTTACTTTTATCACCATCTTTAAAAAACCCGTCTCTAAAGCCAACGATATTTAATTGAGGAAATTCTTTTTTGAGGCTATCAACTGTTTTATTGATAATAAAGTTAGTAGAACCGGTTAGATAAAATTTTTTGTTTTGATTAAGTTTTATTAATTGAATCCAAAGCTTGCTTCCAGCTAATTTGACTGAATTCAAACCTTTTTGCTTTAAAGCTAAAACACACCCCTCTCCATCAGGGTAAGCAATATTTGAATTAACTATTGATAATAAATTAGTATTATCATTCATAATTTTTTCTGCATTCATAGCAACTAAGATTACATTTTGATCTTTAACATAATTAATAAAATCAGTAATAGATTGAAATGAATAAATCTTAAAACCGTTGATATATTTATAATTCATAATTATTACTCTTCAAATAAAAAGTCATTGCGTAGAACATCCATGCTTGTGACCAGCGCATATATGGAATTTTAGAAGTAAATTTTCTGTTTTTTTGAAAATAGAAAAACCCGTTTTCATCTTGCATATTTTCAATTGTCCATTCAAATGTTTTATCAACTAAATTTTTATATTTGTTCATTTTGTTTATCCTGCTAATTGTAACAGCAAATTGTGCAGGGCAATGAATATCTATTGGGTAGGTTGATTTATGGTAATATTTTGGGGTGCCATCATTAAGAAAAAAATTTTTGACATAAAAATCCAATCCCTTATCAATGCTTTGCTGAAAATCAGTATCTCCTGAATATTTTTGATATTCATAAATGCATTCAATATTATATCCTGTGTGAAAACTATCAATCCAATTTTGAATTTTGTAAGCACCATAAACCCATGAACCATCTTTGTTTTGCTTTTCTACCACAGGCTTAATAGACTGCTTTGCTAGATTTTTATATTCAATATTTTTTGTATAAAAATACGATCTTGATAAAAGTCGACTTCCTAGCAAAGAAGCATTGTAAACAACAGTATTATCAAAAGGTGAGTAAGAAAATATAAATCCACTCGAAGCTTTTGTTCTATTTAAATCATTAATAATAAAATTAGCACTATCTAATGCAACCTCTAAAAATTTTTTTTCCTTTGTAATTTCATATGCATTCATTAATGCATCTGCACAGAAAGATGTAGCTACTACTGTTGGTGTATTTTTAGGAAGGAAAAAAGCTCGAGATTGCCAATCAAAATTATATCCCCAACAAGCACTATCAAAATCTTTTGACTTTAAATCAATTAGACGATTGGACAGATTATGAATTATCTTAAGATACTCTTCATTATTTTGAAGTTTATATAAATTACAATATCCTGTTAAAAAAAGAGCTAATCCTTTTGGATTGACACCCTTTGGCACAATAAATAATTTTCGCATATTAAAAGGGCATCTTTTAAAGATTTGGATCCATATTAAACGAAAAATAAAGAAATTTTTAAATGGTAGATTTTGAAAAACATTACTATTGAGGCCATCATATGGATCCCAACCCTCAAAATTTTCTGATTCACAATATGATTTTAAATTATTAAAAGAATTCAAAAAATTCATATTAGAAACTTATTTCTTGAGGAAGGCCTGTTTGAATACTGTCAATAATTTTAAAAGTAGATAGTGATGTTAAATATAGTGAATCAAAAGATATTGGATTCTGAGATTTATTTTTTAAAGATTCTAAGAAAAATTTAACACATTCGTCTTGCCCCTTTCCATTGACATTGTAAACTTTTTTTCTATTTGCTATGTGTGTTTCAACTTTTTTGAAATCATTAATTATTGCTACTTTTCCTGAACCGAAAAATTCTAAATATTCTTTAGGAAGTGATTCATCTCCATTTGCAACATAAGTTAAATTACCTAAAGATCCATTTTCAAATTTTATTGTAATACAAATATTGTCTTCCTGCTTTATTTTGACATTTGATGATGAAATGTGCTCTGCAAATATCTTTATAGGATGTGAATTTGATATAAACTGCATCAAATCTATAAAATGACATAATTCACCAATTACCCTTCCTCCTCCCTGCATACCTTGAATCCAATGATCTTTTGAAATAAATCCAGCATTTATTCTAAAATTCATAACAACTGGATCATCAATTTTGTCAAAAACTTTTTTTATAATTTTTGCAGAGGATGAGAATCTTCGATTAAATCCAACGGTTAACAAATTATTATTATTTAAGGAATAGGCTTTTTTAATTTCATCTAACTCTTCTTTGTTCAATGCAAGGGGTTTTTCTACAAAAACATTTTTTTGTTGTTTTATTGCATCAATGCAAAACTTTGCATGTGAGTCATGTCTTGTCGCAATGAAAACAGTATTAATTTTATCATTTTTTATAACTTCATTAGGAGAGGTAGAATATGAATTAAAGCCAAATTTCTTTGCCACTTGCAAGGAACTCACACTTGTTTGAGTTACAACTGTATCTAAAGAACCTTTTTCTTTTGCAGAGGGTATTAAATATCCTTGAGCATAATTTCCTGCTCCAATAAAACCAATATTAATATCTTGAACTTTTTTTGCATTAATTTCGAAAATTTTATTTTTTGACTTCTTTGAGGAATATTTGATAAGAACTCCCACAAAATTTTTCTCTTTAGAGCTATCTAAAACCATTTCATAAGCTTTAAGAGCATCTTCTATATCAAATATATGTGTAATTAAAGGTTGTAAATTGATTGAATTTTTTGATATCAATTTTAGAAAAGCTTCCATATTTCTTTTTTCAGTCCATCTAACATAACCGTAAGGATAATCTTGCCCTTCTTCTTCATAATTTACATCATATCTTCCTGGACCATATGAGCATGAAATTTTTAAACCCATTTCATTTTTATAAAAATTTGGTTCTCTAGGGATCTCCATAGGAACTTCTCCTACAATAATTATCTCACCTTTTTTTCTTAGTATTTCAGTAGATAATATAATTGGGTCATTTGTTGGTGCTTTCGCAGTAATAATAACTTTATCAAAACCATTTCCGTTTGTAAAATTTTCACATGCATTGATTATATTTTTATCATTTCTAT
>MDSV01145349.1_pt1 | contig 11844 bp, 12 predicted proteins | sample 810851 | NCBI WGS metagenome assembly MDSV01 (sample SAMN05326640, study PRJNA326480) | marine metagenome | isolation source: seawater | place: Atlantic Ocean: North East | collected 2012 | reverse complement strand
TTTTAATAAAGTTATGGACAATATAGATTCCAATATTTCTAGTTCAGAAGAATTAGTTGGTATTGATGAAGTTCAAAAATTTCTTAACCGATCAAGAGCATCTGTTTACAGATACACAAATACAGATCTTAGAAATTTAAATCCTAGTTTTAATCCAAGAAAATTAAATCCTGAATATAGAACAGATCAAAAAGATCCATTACGCTTTCATCCTAATGAAATAGCAAGATTTGCAAAGGATATTCTGAGAATTAAAGAAGTAACCGTAGAAGTTTTTAATTCCCCGTCTTCAGCCGCTCAAAATATACTTTCTCAAATTCTTGATGAATTAAAAAGTATTAGAACTTTACTAGAAAAAAATTAATTTAAAATTTATTTTTAAATTATATTTTGATTTATTTACTATTTAATTGTAGGATAACTTTGTTAAGTTTATTAATCAACTTTTAACAAGTAAAACTCTTGAGGTATACAAATTCAAAGCAGTTTGTCAAAAGTAAATTAAGTGAAAAATCTTCTCTTATTACTATTTCAAGTGAATTGGAAAGGGATGATGATGACCCCTTAAGCATAAGGAGTTTATCAATAACATTTCTTGGGTTAATAATAGCTTTTCTTACAATTTTATTACCTTCAATTAGTATTTTGATTGGTAGACCTTTATCTCAGGGGAACGAGATAACTTCTTTTTATTTAATTAAGAAAGATGGATCTTAGCTCGATACCTCCATCTCCAATGCAGGGCGTAGTTAATTTAGTTGTTGAAATTCCAGCTGGTAGCAGGAATAAATACGAATATTGCGCTGAAGCTGGAATTATGGCACTTGATAGAGTTTTACACTCTTCAGTACGCTATCCTTTTGATTATGGCTTTATCCCAAATACACTTGCTGATGATGGAGCTCCACTAGATGCAATGGTAATTATGGATGAGCCAACATTCGCAGGTTGTTTGATAAAAGCTAGGCCTATAGGTGTTCTTGATATGCATGATTGTGGTGAATATGATGGAAAACTTTTGTGCGTACCTACAGCTAATCCCAGGCAAGAAAAAATAACTAGTATTAAACAAATAGCTCATAATCAATTAGAAGATGTTGCAGAATTTTTTAGAACAAGTAAAGGCTTAGATGGAAGAACAGTTCAAATAAATGGTTGGCGCGATTATGAAGTGGTTGAAGAACTTTTAAGAAAATGTACTATTTCAAAAAAGAAAACCTTTAAGGTGCTAAAAAAATCATCTTTAGTTAAATAAATTGAAAAAGATATTTTTTTATAGCTACCCAAAATGTTCAACTTGTATAAAGGCAAAAAGGTGGCTCGATCATAATAATATTAACTACCAATTTTTAGATATAGTTAAAGAACCCCCTCCAAAAAAATCCTTAGAATTGGCTTTAATACAATTCTCATCAGATAAAAAAAAGATATTTAATACAAGAGGAAAAAGTTTTAAGCTAATCAATTTTGATATTAAAGAATTATCAAACGAGAGAATTATTGAACTACTTTCAAACGATGGGAAATTAATAAAAAGACCATTTTTGATAACTCCCGGGAATCAATGTTTAGTGGGTTTTAATGAATTAGAATATAGTGTTAACTTCAAATGAATTTTTAATTTTATAATCTAAATAAACTTTATGAAATCCTCTTTTAAAAATATTATTATTGAATGGGGTCCTTTGATCTTCTTAGCTTTATTCGTATCTTCTTGCAGATCTTTTTTGGCGGAACCGAGATACATTCCCTCTGGTTCAATGCTTCCCGAATTGCAAATAAACGATAGATTAATTATTGAAAAAATATCTTTAAAAAATAGCTCACCTATAAGAGGGGATATTGTTGTATTTAAATCACCGTTTTCTTTTGATGAAAAACTTATTCTTTCAAGATCTAAACCATTACCAAATAAAAGTTATTGCTTTTTTATGAGTTTTCCTCCAATGTCATTTGTTCCTGGTTTAAGAGATCAAGCTTGTGACGCATATATAAAGAGAGTAGTTGCTTTACCTGGAGAAATAGTTGGGGTCAATAATAAAGGGGAGGTATTAATTAATAATAAAAAAATTTTTGAGCCATATGTTTCCAATTATTGCGTTGATTCCTTATTCAATAGTTGCGGAGAATTTACAAGTTTGAAAGTGCCAAAGAATCATTTTTTAGTTTTAGGAGACAATAGAGCAAATAGCTGGGATGGAAGGTATTGGCCTGGAGGTAAATTTCTTCATGAAAAAGAAATAATTGGTAAAGCCTATTTTAGATTTTGGCCTCTAAATACTTCCGGTTTCTTTTAATCAATCCCAACTTGAATTACTTTACCTTTAATTATTTCGTTCTTTTTTGGGAAATTTGAAGGAGAATCATATCCTAAATTAATTTGATTATTAAGCCATTTTTTATCTGGGTCAAACATAAGCCATCTTTTACTTCCTATGGATAATCTTTCTTCAGTTATTCCTAATAATTTAGATGGATTAAAACTTAAATGTTTCCAAAGTTTTTCGATCGGCCATTCTCTTTTATTTACAAATTCTTCCCATAATAAAGGTAAAACTAATTCAAAAGAGCTTATCCCATAAGACCGATCATTAATGGGAATCATTGTATTCTCATCATTTAAGGCAATAGAATTTACAGAGATTATCTGAATTAGATCATTTTCTAAACCCTTTATTAATAATTCCCTATTTTCTTTAGAACCTAAAGGCGGATCTACTTTCCAACCAAGATCATCTAATTTAAGGTTACTTGTATCTGCTACTAAGCTCCACCAACTTATGGTCGTTGAAATTGAGAGAGTTTGTTTTTCTATTTCTTTTAAAGATTTTGCATCTGAGATATTTTTAATTATTATATTTTTATCCGGGAAAAGACTCTTAATTCCTAAAATATTTTTAACCTTAGAAAGTTCATCATTATTTTCAATAACATAAAATCCTGACTGTAATGATTTTTGATCAATATTAACAAATCCTTTTTGAATCAACTTCTGTTTTGTTAACGAAAAGATTATTGGTGATGATTTGATAGCATTTAAAGAAAGGCCTTTGAAGATAATGGATGAATCATAAAAAAAACTTGTTGAAAATCCTATTGATCCAGATTTTAAAAGTTCATCATGAGGAGAAAGATATATGCCTTCATCTTTTAAACTAAAACTTCCCCAATAAAAAATATTTATATTATGTTTATTGTTTTGCTGAAAAGGCATTTTTTCAGGTTTATCTCTCCAAATATTGCCGTTTGGAAGGAAAGAAATTACACCGAAACCTGAATTCTTTGCTCTAATTTTTACTTTTTCTAAGTTGTCATCAAAACCTGTTAATGGTTCTTTTAAAATTGAGTGACTATCCACTAGCATTGGAGCAACTATTTTGTTTCCAGATTCAGAAATTTCAATTTGGTTCTTTACAGCTTCTTTTTTTGCTTCTTGGCCGAATGCAACTATTTTGCCATCAAGAATTAATAGATTATCTTTAATTACTCCCATATTGGGACCTACTAAAATATTTATATTTTCAAAAAAAAAGGTTTTTCCCATTTAAAGTGCACCAGATGCCGTTGAGTCTAAGACTCCTCCTAGATGAGTAGTAATATTTAGAGCGCTAATTACATGATCTTTTTGTGGATCATTAAATATATCAATAACGGTTATACCTCCATTTCCTTGTTTTATCATCCAGATGTTGGAATAATCTATTCCTAATAAATTACAAATAAGCGTTTTATTTACCGCATCATGGGCTACTAAGAGCGTTAAGTCGTTTTCCTTTTGAGTTAAACAAATCTCTCGCCAAGCCTTAACAGCTCTTTCAGATACTTCTTTGATACACTCGCCTTCTGGCATTATTACCTCTTCAGGTTTTTTATGCCAATTCATAAGTAATTCAGGCCAATTTTTTTTAATTTCATTTTCTAATTTCCCTTCCCATAAGCCATGACTTATTTCAACTAGTTCATTGATCTTTTTAATTTCTAATCCTGATTTATTTTGCAGAATTATTTGTGCTGTTTCATATGGTCTATGCATTGAGCTTGAAAAAGCTTTGTTGAAATTAACTTCTTCTAAGTATTTTGATGCTTTTTTTGCTTGATTTTTCCCATTATTATTTAATGGGATATCAATTTGTCCTTGAAAACGACCTTCTTTATTCCAGTTGGTTTCTCCATGCCTCACTAGAAATATTCTGGAGTCACCAATCTGATCAGGTATATTTTTATTAAGATGAGAAGTCTGATTCAAACATTCAACTTGTGTTTTATATGAATTTCTTTGATTTAAAATATTAAGGATAGAAAAAGATGCATTATCCAGCTTTAATTTTCTAAAACCTTTCCTAGGCTTTCCTATCAATGAGAGAATTAAACATCTAAGAATCGCATTGTGACCAATTATAAGTATGTTTGCCTCATCTTTATCTAAATAAAGATTAAAAATATTTTTAATAAAAAAATCTGCCTGAACATATAAATCTTTAATTGGTTGATAGGTCATATTATTATTTCTTTTAAGAGTTAAATTCTCAGGATCATTTTTCCAAATAATATAATTTTCGGGATATTGTTTTTTAATTTCATTAATATTCAAACCAGACCATGAGTTAAGATCTACCTCTAGTAAGTTTTTGTCATAAATAATTTCATTTTCTTGTCGCAATTTTTTATGAATTGTATTTGCAGTTTCTGCTGCTCTAATAAGTGGTGATGAATAAATCTTATCGAAATTTATTCCTGATAATGCTTCTCCAGACTTAACTGCCTGTTCATAACCCTTGTCAGTTAAATGTGATTCATCTGTTCTGCCTTGAATTAATCCTTTTTCATTAAAACTGCTAAGCCCATGCCTAACAAAAACTAATCTGAGACCCATTATATAAATTTAAAAATTATAGATATTTTAATCATCTCATGGCGTGATAAAAATAGGTATGTGATTATTTGAAATTTCAATGAGAACTAAATTTAGTTTTATATTTTATTATCAACTATATGAATAAAAATATTTCTAAGAAAAAGCTATTTTTGGCTTTAATTTCTTTGATCATTACTTTTTTTGTTTGGCAACAAGGTCTTAGAGATAGCCTTAGTCGCCCATCCGTTTCCTTCGATATAACTCAAAAAGAAAAAGAAATTACTGAATTAGCTTTACCAGTAGTTCCTACAAATTTTAAAAAAAATTTTATTACTAATAATCCTTTTGATGAGATTATAAATTCACTCTCTGCAATACCTTTTGATGAACTTACTGAAAGGAATAAATTTATTTGGATAATTGCCCCTAAAAATGATGAGAAAAATATTATTAATGAATACCTAAACAGCTTCGAAAATAATGACTATAAATCGGTACTAGAAATTTTAAGTAAAAATTCTGAAGATAATTCATACAAACCTAATTATGATTTACTAGATTCATTTAAGGGAGATAGATTTTTATATCATTTATTGAGTAAAAGATTTAGTTTTGATGAGAGCAAATTGATAACAAATGCACTCTCAAAAAAAATGTTTTTAAAACTAATAGCTATTAAATTAATACCTTTATTATCTATAATAATAGGCTCAATACTTGTTTTGAAAACATTATGGAACATAATATCTTTGAGAAAAATTGAATGGAAAGAATTTAAAAGTTTAGATTTGAATTTGTTAGATATGGTCTTATTAATATCAGGAGGATTTGTAGTTTTAGGAGAGGTAATTTCCCCTTTATTTTCAATAACTTTAGTTGATTTAATTGCCTCCAATCTTTCAATAGAGTTGATACAGTCATTAAAAATATTTTTTGGATATTTGTTCATGGCATTCCCTCCACTATTGATTATCTACTATCAAATAAAATCCGTAGATAAGCATTCCATTTTTAAAAAAGATTATTTCCAATTTAATATTTACCCAATCAAAGATTCAATATCTCAAGGATTTAAAGGCTGTTTAATGATAATGCCTTTTGTTTTACTAGTATCCTTAGTTATGAATCTTTTAGTTGACAATCAAAATGGGAGTAATCCTTTGCTTGAGATTGTTTTAAATAATGGTAATTATATTTCATTTATCCTTTTATTCTTAACAACTACATTTTTAGCTCCATTATTTGAGGAGGTTATTTTTCGTGGAGTTTTATTACCAATTTTATCAAGAGAATTTGGAATAATTGTAGGTATTTTTATTTCTGCTTTTATTTTTGCTTTGGCTCATTTAAGTCTCAGTGAAATCCCTCCATTATTTATTTTGGGAGTAGGGCTAGGCATTACAAGACTTGTTTCAGGAAGATTATCTTCCTCTGTGATCATGCATTCTTTATGGAATGGAATGACTTTTTTGAATTTATTCTTGTTGAGAACATAAAAAATTAATATAAAGATACTTGCATATAAATTTAAAAGGTGTTTACTTGGTTCATGATACTTTTTATCTTTCTTAAGAAACTAAAAGATGAATTTACATAAGAATGAAAATTCTTCAAAAAAAAAACTTTTTAAAAAAAATAAAATATACTCAAAAAATTTATCTTTAAATACCAAATTAATCCATAAAATATTGGATGGCATTAATATCTCTTTATTGCTTTTAATTCTTATTTTATCTTTTCTTTCTTTTAATAGTCAAAGAAAATGGACAAACTACTATAGAAATCTAGCTAAATCAAGAGCTAATAATAATAATCTTATAGACTTTATTTCAAATACTGAGGAGTTTTATATTAATCAAATTGAATCTCTTAATACATTAAAAAAAACTACTCCAAAAGATTTAATTTATCTTGATAGGCCAATTACCAAAAAGAAAAAGAAATATTTGATTAAAACAATAAAATATATTCATGATGGAATCAAAGATAGTAGATATCAAGTCGGTTATTAATGAAAAAAAATAAGAAAATTGTTCATTTAATACCACTTGAGGTAGGAAGATTTAAGATTACATATTTATTTTGCCTAATAATAATTTTTGGGCTTTTTGGCAGACTTCTTAATTTACAAGTTTTTAATGCTTCTGACTTGCAAAAAAAAGCGAGATTAATTCAATTTACTAAAATTACTTCTTTAAAAAGAAGAAGATCAATAGTTGATAAAAATAATAGATTGATAGCTTACGATAAGCCACTTTATAGATTATGGGCTCATCCCAAATACTTTAACTTTCCTGGTGATTCATCTAAAACTATAAGAAATATCGAAGAAGTAATTGTTAAATTGAGCCCAATTCTAAATGTAAAAGAAGAACTCCTCCTGGCAAAATTTAAAAATAATTTTACTGGGATCAAGTTGTTTGATGAAATAACAGAGGATCAAGCTAAAAAGATCAAAAACCTTCATATCAGTGGCCTTGATCTAACTAAATATTCTCAAAGGTTTTATCCTCAGAGCAATTTGTACTCCAATCTTGTAGGTTTTGTTAATCATTCGAATAAAGGGGCAGCAGGGTTAGAACTACATTTGGATAGTTATATTAAATTGGTTAATAAAGGTAATTTCATAAAGAAAGGGGGAGATGGAACTCCTTTGCCTGATAATTCTGGACCTCGAGATTTCATTAATGACTATAAAAGTATAGGTTTAACAATAGATTCAAGATTGCAGAAAGCTTCACATACAGCTCTAACTAAGCAGGTCAGAAAGTGGAAAGCAAAGAAGGGTTTTGCATTGGTTATGAATGTAAATAATGGGGAGATATTATCTTTAGCATCAATACCTTCCTATGATCCAAATAAATATTGGGAATATGATTCAGAAGTCTTTAGAGGTTGGTATTCTCAAGATTTATTCGAACCTGGGTCAACTTTTAAACCGATAAATCTAGCCATAGCATTACAAGAAAAAGTAATTCAAAAAGATGGTTTAGTTGAAGATAGTGGAAAGGTTAATGTTGGAGGATGGACTCTTTCAAATTGGAATAAAAAAGGAAATGGAGTTATTGACTATCCAAAAGTTTTACAAGTTTCAAGTAATGTTGGGATGGTAAAAATAATGCAAAATTTGAAGCCTAAAATTTATTGGGATTGGCTTAAAAATTTAGGAGTTAGTGAAAATTTGGAGACGGATTTATTTGAATCTACGGCAGGACAATTAAAGTCCAAAGGTATATTTGTTAGCCAATCAATTGAGCCAGCAGTAGCATCTTATGGGAAGGGCTTTTCTATATCTCCACTAAAATTAGCCCAACTCCATGCAGTCCTTGCCAACGGGGGGGTCGAGGTAATCCCTCATGTTACGTTAGATTTTCAAGATAAGATGAAAAAATATTCCAAAAAACAAATTTTTTCTAATGATGTCTCGAGAATCGTTCTCGAGTGGATGGAAAGTGTTGTTGATAGTGGTAGTGGATCTGAAGCGAAAATTGATGGATATAGGATTGGAGGAAAAACGGGCACATCTCAAAAGGCAATAAATGGAATATATACCAATAAAAAAGTTTGTAGTTTTGTAGCTACTTTGCCCATAAATGATCCAAAGTATGTTGTACTTGTAGTTATTGACGAACCTTCTAAAGCATACGCTTATGGATCAACAGTCGCTGTGCCAGTTGCTAAAGAAATTATCGAAAGTCTAATTGTTATTGAAAAGATGCCCCCTCAAAATGAAATGAAAAGGATAATTGTTAAAAAACCCTGAAATTATGCATGTTTTTAGTTATTTATTTCATTATTTGATGATTTCATTTGGAATTAAAGCTAACGTGAATATATATATGAATATCTAAATATGAATTCAATTTTAGAACAATTATCTTCTATTACTGTTGTTGTAGCTGATACTGGAGATTTAGATGCTATTAAAAAGTTTCAACCAAAAGATGCTACTACTAATCCTTCCCTAATATTGGCTGCAGCTAAAAATCCAGATTATGTTAAATTAATAGATCAAGCGCTGGAAAGTTCGAGAAAATCCTTACCTGCGGGTTTTTCTGAAAAGGAATTAATTAAGGAGGCTATTGATCAGGTATCAGTATTTTTTGGGAAGGAAATTCTTAATATTATTTCAGGTAGAGTATCTACCGAGGTTGATGCCAGGCTTAGTTTTGATACTGCAGCAACAGTTAGAAAAGCGCGAAAATTGATAAATCATTACAAGAGTTTTGGAATAGATAAAGAAAGAATTTTGATTAAAATAGCTTCAACTTGGGAAGGAATAAAAGCTGCTGAAATCTTGGAAAAAGAAGGAATTAAATGCAATTTAACTTTACTCTTCAACTTTTGCCAAGCTGTAGCCTGTGCGAATGCAAATATAACCTTAATTTCCCCTTTTGTGGGTCGTATATTAGATTGGCATAAAGCAAATACTGGCAAAGATAATTTTTTAGGAAATGAAGACCCAGGTGTTATATCAGTTACTAAGATTTTTAATTATTTTAAGGAAAAAGGATTTAAAACTGAAGTAATGGGAGCAAGCTTTAGAAATGTTGATGAAATTAAAGAACTAGCAGGTTGTGACCTTCTAACCATTGCTCCAAAATTTCTAGATGAGCTCAATAAAGAAGAAGGAGAATTAATTCAAAAATTAGATCAAAATATCCAATCAAATGGTTCTAAAGATTATAACTTTGATGAGAAAGACTTCAGATTAAATATGTTAGAGGATCAAATGGCGAGTGAGAAGCTTAGTGAAGGAATAACAGGCTTCAGCAAAGCAATAGAAGAACTAGAAAAGTTATTATTTAAAAGATTATCAGAAATTAATAATCAAACATTAATTTCGGCGACTTAATTTTACCTTTCCCAAAATATTAAATTAATGCTTACTGTTCGTTAAAAACCTTTTAATAACCCTTTTTGCTATATCTTCATAATTCATTTCACCTGATAAAATTTGAGCTATACGTTTTGGAGCTGTTTTTCTTTTTACTCCTAATTGATAACCAGTTCGGGGGAATCTATAAAAAATTTGAGCAATTCTCTTTCCCCATTCCATAGATTTCCCCCATTCATTATTTATTTTTGATGAATAAAAATTTAGATCATCATTATTACTTGATAAACATTTATCTATACTCTCTGCGGCATAATAACTACTAATTAAGGAAGGTCTGATACCTTCTGCTAAAAATGGATCACAAAGGGAGGCGGCGTCTCCCACCACGATCACTCTATCCCCATTTAGTTTGTGCATACCATTCCAGATCCTTAGTTTTTTATAAACCTTTTTAAATGATGAATCTTCAAATCCGAAGCTTTTTATTATTTTATTATTAAGGGCTTGATCTTCTAAAAGCTTATTATTTATAAAAGTTCCTATGCCAACATTTACGCAATCTTTTAATGGAAATGCCCAAGCAAATCCATACCTAACAAATCCAAACTCAAATCGTACTGAATTTTTAGGAATATTACCCAAACCTTTTAATCTTAGGGCTATAGTATTTGCAAATTTTGGTCTTTTTGGACCTAAATTAAAGTGTCCTGCCCATTTAGATTGGGAACCGTCAGCAATAACGAGATATTGAGATTTGTATAATTTATTATTAATGCATTTTATTATCCATGATTTATTTTGTTTAGTTATGTTTTTAACTTTTGTTGATCTATGAATCTCAGTTCCAAGTTTTAGAGCTTCATCGAGTAACAACTCATCTAATTTTTCCCTTCTTATGATCCAAAAAGGTGATTCGCCAGATAGATCAGCAGTAACATCATCAGATGACTTCCATCTGAATTCAACATTACTAATTCTAGATTCTATTACTTGATCAATATCTAATGGCAGAAATCTTTTCATTGAAGATGCCATCCCTCCTGCACATGGCTTAATATTTCCTACTGTTTCCTTTTCTATTATTAAAACTGAATAACCCTTTTTTGATAAGTTTAGAGCGGTGGAAGATCCTGATAAACCACCACCAATGATTATGATGTCAAATTCCTTCAAACTTTTAGAATTTCTCTCTCTTTCTCAGATAATTTATTTTCTATTAAAGAAATATATTTGTCGGTATATTTTTGTATTTCTAACTGGTTATCTCTTGATTCGTCTATTGATATTAAACCTTCCTTTTCATCTTTTTTCTCTTTGTCTACCGCATCTCTTCTAATATTTCTAAGAGCCACTTTACCTTCCTCTGCATATTTAGAAGCTAGCTTACAAAATTCTTTTCTTCTCTCTTCAGTTAAAGGGGGAACATTTATTCTAATTACTTTCCCATCATTGTTAGGGGTAATGCCAAGATCACTCAAAGAGATTGCTTTTTCTATAGCTTGTAAGCAAGAAATATCAAATGGTTGTATTGAAATTGTTTGTGAATCAACAGTTGATATCGATGCAAGTGATTTAATTGGTGTTTCTGCTCCATAATATTCTACGCTAATTCTGTCAAGTAATGATGCATTAGCTCTCCCTGTTCTTATTGTATTGAAGTTCCTTTGTGTAGCTTCAACGCTTTTATTCATATTTGTTTGGATTTCCTGCTCTTTCATGATTAGAAATAATTAATTTGAGTAATTTTTAACTTATTAAGGAGCCTATTGACTCTCCTGCAACTGCTTTGGAGATGTTCCCTTTTTTGAAAATATCAAAAACCATAATGGGAATATTATTATCTTTGCATAAAGCAATAGCGGTACTATCCATTACGGCTATTTCATCACTAAGAACTTGCTGATAACTAAGAGTGGAGTACTTTTTGGCGTCATTAAATTTATTAGGATCACAATCATAAACCCCATCAACTTTTGTGGCCTTCATAACAACCTCAGCATTTATCTCCGCGGCTCTTAACGCCGCTGTGGTATCAGTCGTAAAGAAAGGATTACCACAACCGCCTCCAAAAACTACAACTCTTCCTTTCTCCAAATGTCTCATTGCTCTCCTTCTAATATAAGGTTCAGCAATCTCTTGCATTTCTATA
>MDSV01040971.1_pt1 | contig 11844 bp, 9 predicted proteins | sample 810851 | NCBI WGS metagenome assembly MDSV01 (sample SAMN05326640, study PRJNA326480) | marine metagenome | isolation source: seawater | place: Atlantic Ocean: North East | collected 2012 | reverse complement strand
TATTGCTTTTATTAATAATACTAAAAAGCTTCATTCTATCTAATTTAATATTATTATTTTCTTCAAGAATTAAAGGTAAAACGATTTGTATAAAGAAATTTTTTCTTTGTTGAGTATTTTCTATTTGTTTAATTTCACTTGGTAACCAAGTAAGAGCAACTGGTCTAACCAATTTATTTTTTCTAATATCCTCTAAATTATAATTAGTATCTTTAAATAATTGTTTTATAGTTGAGGCACTCAATCTTACTGAGTCTGTTTCTAGTTCATTTAGAGTAAGGATATCAGTTAGCAAATCCTTTTCGTTAAATTTTCCATTTGATTTCTCTTCACCAATTTGTTCATTATCTCCATTCAATTGATAAACCATGACTTTTCTAGAATTATTTTGAAATTCATTAGAAAAAATTTCTTGATTGGCAAAATTAATAATTATTGGTGCAATATAAAAAAAACAAATCACAGCTATACATGATATAAAACTTCTACCAATTGTTCCTGAAACTTTACTTCCAAAAAAATTTAAAACTTCTGCTGTTTTCTTTTTTCTATTTATAGATAAAAATTCAATATTTTTCATATTAAATTGCCTCTACCTCTTTAACTTCTTTTATATAATGTTTTAAAAGATTTTGAACTCCTTGTTTTAAAGTCATTGTAGAACTCGGACATCCCGAGCAGCTACCTTGTAATTGAACTCTAACAATTCCATCTTTAAATTCTTTAAATTTGATATCTCCACCATCTTTTGCTACTGCAGGTCTAATTTTTTGATCCAATATTTTTACTATTTCTTTTTCAATTTCCTTAAGGTTTGCTGGATTTTGATTTAAGCTCTCATCTATTACAAGCTCTTTTCCACTAGAATAATAATCATTAATTAGCGAAATTATTACATGTTTTATATCTTCCCATTGGATCTCATCATATTTATTTATAGATATAAAATCTTTACCTAAAAAAATCCCTTCTACACCATTTATTGAAAGTAAATTTCTTATTAATTCATTATTAAAATCATCTTTATTAGTTACTTCAAATGAACCACTGTTTGAAACAGTCTTTCCTGGAAGAAATTTTAAAGAATTTGGATTAGGCGTAATTTCAGTCTGAACGAACATGCTTTATATATAGTCAATAATTTACAAATTAAAACTTGATAATAGAAATACTTTAAAAACCTACAATTTCGTGAATTTTTTTAATCTTTTTTGACGCAATATGATCTGCTTTTTTACAACCTTCTAGAAGAATTTCATCTAAATAACTATATTCGTTAAGTAATCTTCTAATTTCTAAAGATATTGGAATAATTTTATCAACTAAAACTTGAGTCAAATTTTCTTTAAATTCTGAAAAATTTTTTCCAGAAAATTCTTTTAAAGATTTTTCCAATGAAAAATTGTTTAAACTAGAATAAATACCAATTAAATTTTTTGCTTCGGGTCTACTATCTAATTCATCAATAGTTAGTGGCATTGGCATTGGGTCTGTTTTTGCTTTTTTAATTTTGTTAATTATTTGATCCTTATCATCAGTTAAGTTAATTCTACTTAAGTCTGATAATTCTGATTTACTCATTTTTTTTGAACCGTCTTTAAGACTCATTATTCTTGAAAACTGCTTTTGTATCAAAGGCTCTGGAATTTTAAAGAAATCATCAACTTTAAAATCATTATTAAACTTTTGAGCAATGTCTCTACAAAGTTCTAAATGTTGTTTTTGATCATCTCCAACAGGAACATGCGTAGAATCATATAGCAATATATCTGCAGCCATTAGGACTGGATATGAATAAAGCCCGATGCTAGCTTTTTCTTTATCTTTGCCTGCCTTTTCTTTAAATTGTGTCATTCTATTCAACCAACCCATTCTGGCAGTACAACTTAGTATCCAAGCGGCTTCCGAATGAGCGGGAACTTTAGATTGATTAAAAATAATACTTTTTTTTGGATCAATTCCACTTGCTATAAAAGTTGCTACTGTCTCCCGAATATTTTTTTTTAATTCTTTTGGATCCTGATTTACAGTTATCGCATGAAGATCTACTACACAAAATATACAGTTATTTTTATCATTATCATTCAATTCAACAAAATTTTTAATCGCTCCTAGATAATTACCTAGATGAAGATTACCAGTCGGTTGAACTCCTGAAAAAATTTTTTTTCCCATGATTTAATACTTTAATTGAAGATCTTTATAATTAAAAGCTTTGATGATAAATGATACAACTAAATAGAATACTAGGCCTAATAAAACACACAAAATTAAATAAAATGATTTGAAATGATAATTATAAACTAATTGATTTTCCAAAATAGAAATTAAATATTTAAAGAAAATTCCCATCATAATAGAAGTAAAAATTATTTTTACGAAATTTATGAAAAATATTTTATTGAATTTAAACAAGTTTCTATTTCTTAAATAGATAAATAATATTATAGAATTGAACCACGATGAAATTGTTGTTGCTATAGGTATAATTATAAAACCGATACTTTTAAAGTAATAAATACTTATAACTATATTGAGTATTACAGAAAATAAAGAAATATAGAAAGGGGTCTTTGTATCATTATTAGCAAAGAAAAAAGTTGAAAAAACTTTAATTAATGCAAAAGCTGGAAGACCTAATCCAAAATAATAAAGTGCCTTTGCAGAATTTGAAACTGCTTCCTCATTAAATGATCCATACCCAAATAATGCAGAAATAATTTTTTCAGAACCAATAAGCAAAGCAACCGATGCGGGCAAGCTCAGAAACATACTTAATTCCAAAGCTTTATTTTGAATTTGTAAAATCTTATTTTTTTTTTTTAAATAAACATGTTTAGAAAGTTGAGGCAAAATAACTACACCAATAGCTATTCCTGCTATTGCCAAATTTATTTGGTAGATTCTGTCAGCATAATACAAGTATGATACTGCACTGGCTTGAAATGATGCAATAATCGTTCCGACGAGTATATTAATTTGAGTAACACCTGACGAAAAAATGCTTGGCAAAAGTTTTTTAAAAAAAACTTTTACTTTTTTATTTAAGTTAAATTGAAAATTCAGTTTAATTGAATAATATTTTTTAACAAATTTATACAAAAAAATTAACTGCAATAAGCCAGCTATTGATACTCCAAAAGAAAGGTAGTAAACCAAATTATCATTTAAATATTTTCCAAAAACAAGAATTCCTATTAAGATTAAATTTAAGATTATTGGCGCTGCAGAGGCAGCTGCAAATTTATTATGTGAATTTAATATTGCTGCAAAAAACGAAGATAAACTTACAAATAATAGAAAAGGGAAAGTTATTCTTGTTAAATCTATAGCTAATCCTATTTTTTCATTATCATCTACAAATCCTGGTGCTATTAAACCAACAAAAGTAGGCATAAAAACTTCTATTATAAGAACTAAAAATAATAAGCATACAAATAATAAATTAAAGATTTCGTTTGCAAACTTATTTGATTTTGTTTTACTTTTAACCAATTCTGAAGTGTAACTTGGCACAAAGGCAGCGTTAAAGGTCCCTTCAGCAAACAGCCTTCTAAAAGTATTTGGTATTCTGAAAGCTACAAAAAATGCGTCAGCTATAAAGCCTGTTCCTAGAAAAATTGCGATTAAAACATCTCTAAAATAACCAAGCAATCTACTAATTATCGTATAAAAACCAAAAGTCCCTGTTGACTTAACTAAATTCATAAATCATATTAGTCTTAATTTTACCCCATTTGTACACCTAATTAATGTAAATGAAAAAAACTAAAATCGATCATTACACTGACAAAGAAGCTTTAGAATTTCACAGCCATAAAAAACCTGGCAAGATTGAGATTGTAGCCTCAAAAAGCATGATTACTAAAAGGGATCTTGCGTTAGCATATTCACCAGGTGTCGCTGTCCCTGTAAAAAAAATAAGTGAAAATCCAGATGCTGCTTATGACTATACAAGTAAAGGAAACTTAGTAGCAGTTATCAGTAATGGCTCTGCAATTCTAGGTATGGGTGATTTAGGTGCTCTTGCCTCAAAACCAGTTATGGAAGGAAAGGCTGTTTTATTTAAAAGGTTTGCAGATATAGATTCAATTGATCTTGAAATAAATTCTAAAAACGTAGATGAAATAATTACCTCAATAAAAAATTTTTCTCCATCTTTTGGAGGAATAAATTTAGAGGATATAGCTGCACCTGACTGTTTTGTGATTGAAGAAAAATTAAAAGAAATTTTAGATATTCCTGTATTTCATGATGATCAACATGGAACTGCAATCATTACTACAGCAGCTTTAATCAATGCTCTAGATATTACAAAAAAAAAAATAGACCAAATTAAGATTGTTGTAAACGGTGCTGGCGCGTCAGCAATGGCATGTGCTAATTTATTTAAAAATAGTGGTGTTCCTCAAAAAAACATTACTATGGTAGATCGTAAAGGGGTAATTTACAGAGGAAGAGAGAATCTAAATCAGTGGAAATCTAGTCATGCAATTGAAACTTCTAATAGAAGTCTTGATGATGCAATTAAAAATACTGATGTATTTTTAGGACTTTCAGCTAAAGGGGCTTTAACTAAAGATATGGTAAAAAAAATGTCAAAAAATCCAATCATATTTGCGTGCGCAAATCCTGATCCAGAAATAACACCTGAAGAAATAGAAGAAGTTCGTGATGACGCCATTATTGCAACTGGAAGATCCGATTATCCAAATCAAGTAAATAACTTAATTGGTTTTCCTTATATTTTTCGAGGGGCTTTAGATGTTAGATCTAAAACAATTAATGAGGAAATGAAAGTTGCTGCAGCCAATGCAATTGCTAAATTAGCTAGAGAAGATGTTCCTGATGAAGTGGTTGCAGCAATGGGTGGTGATAGACCTCATTATGGAAAAGATTATATAATTCCTTCTACATTTGATCCGAGATTAATAAGTATTATTCCTGCAGCTGTAGCTAAAGCAGCAATAAAAACTGGTGTTGCTAGAAAAAAAATTGAAAATTTTGATATTTATCAAGAACAACTCAAACAAAGATTAGATCCAACAGTTACAATTATGCAAGGAATAAATAGTTATATTAAGAAAAATCATAAAAGAATTGTTTTTGCTGATGGGGAAGATGAAAATACTCTTAAAGCAGCAATTGCTTTTAAAAATTCTAAACTTGGAACTCCAATTCTAATAGGAAAAGAAGAAAAAATTAAAGAGCAAATAAAAAAAATTGGTTATAGTGAAAATTTTGACATTGAAATTACTAACTCAAAAGATAAATCAAAAAGAGAAAAATACGTTAAATACTTATTTGAAAAATTACAAAGAGAACAAGGTCTTCTAGAATGGGATTGTGATAGACTGGTAAGAAATGACAGAGTTATATGGGCTTCGTGTATGGTTGCTTGTGGTGACGCGGATGGAGCTGTTACAGGGAATACAAGAAGGTTCGGTGCTTCTCTCCAAAAAATTAAACAAGTAGTAGATGTTAGACAAGGTGAAATAATGTTTGGATTAAATTTAGTGGTCTATAAAGGAAAAACTATTTTTGTCGGTGACACTAGTGTTCATGAATATCCATCCGCAAAACAAATGTCTGAAATGGCAATATCAGCTGCTCGTGTAGTAAGATTGTTTGGTTTTGACCCAAAAGTTGCATTTGTATCACATTCAACTTTTGGTCAACCATCTACTAGTAGAACTAAGCACATAAAAGATGCTGTCGAGTTGCTAAAAGAAAAAAAAGTTGATTTTGAGTTTGATGGGGACATGCAGCCAGATGTTGCTTTAGAAGAAGAATATAAGAGTCTCTATCCATTCTCAAAAATAGTAGGGAATGCAAATATACTAATTATGCCGGGTCAACACAGTGCTGCAATTTCATATAAAATGATGAAAACTTTAGGTGATACAAAAGTAATTGGTCCACTATTAATTGGTTTAGGTTTGCCAATTGAGATTGCACCATTGAGAAGTTCAACTTCGGAAATATTAAACCTTGCTTCGATTGCAGCTTATTCGTCTGACGTAATTAATTACAATAAATAAATCAATTTTTTTGAATTCTGAGCTCATCTACAAGCAAAATACTTGCAATTACATCTTTGACATCTAAAATTTGTTTAGCCTCTTCGATAATTTCTTTTTTTTCATCTGAAGTCATTGCTATTCCATAAACGTATATTTTTTTTTTATAAGTATCTATTTGATAATTTGTAGCTTTTATATTCTTATTCAAAATCATTGCAGTTCTTAATTGTGATGTAATCAAAATATCTTTGGCAGATTGTTTAAAATTAAATTCCTCTTTTACTTTAATATCATTTCTCACTGATCTGACTCCATCAGTTTCCCACGCCATTTTTGTTAATTTAAGTTTTTCCTCTGGATTATCTACTTTTCCAGTTAAAAAAATTCTTCCATCCAAGACTTTCGAATTAATAGACATTAAATATTTTTTGTCAGATAAAATTATCCTAGCACTTAAATTCTTTTGCATAATCGAGTCATCTATTTGTGTTCCGACTGATCTTGGATCTAATGCAACACTCACACCAGTTCCAAATATTCCGCTTGAAGATACTCCTACACATCCAGATAGAATAAATATAAATGACAAATAAAGTATAAACTTATTTTTCATTTTTAGCTTTAATACAATAATCATAAATTTCCTTTTTAGAAATTTTTTTTCTTTGATTAATTAAATTTGTAATTTCTTTAACAGATAATTTATTTATCATTTGATTAATTAATCTTTTATCTGATTCATCTAATTTTAGGGAAGTTTTTTTATTCATTAATTTTTCAGATATTACCACTGTAAGCTCACCCTTAATTTCAAAATTAAGTGAATGAAGATTTTCTACATTACAACGTAAAAATTCTTCAAAATATTTAGTCATTTCTCTACATATCAAAACCTTTCTTCCTGAAAAGTTTTTTTTTAAATCTGGAATTATTTTATTAAATTTTTTTGGAGACACAAAAAATACTATAGATGAATTTAAGTTTGAAAGATTCCCTAAATCTTCAATAAGTATTTTTTGCTTTTCTGGAAAGAAACCATAGAAAAAAAATTTATCTGAAAATCCACTTACAGAAATAGCTGAAGTTACTGATGATGGTCCTGGTAAAGGAATAATATCAATATCATTTTTTATACATTCATTTACTAAAATAGCCCCTGGATCAGATATACCAGGAGTGCCTGCATCTGATATCAAAGATATAACTGAACCATTCTTTAATAAATCAATCATTTTTAATAAATTTTTTTTTTCATTAAACTTATGATTTGAAATTAATTCTGATTTTATATTATATCTTTTTAAAAGAATTTTAGAATTTCTTGTATCTTCACATAATATATAATCTGATTTATTTAATGTTTCGATAGCTCTAAAGGTTATATCACTTAGATTACCAATCGGAGTTGATACTAAATATAGCCCTTTTTTAAAATCTTTTTCATTAGTTTCAGAATTTCTAACCATAATTTCAAATAAAATAATATAGTATCATGAAAAATGTATAAATTTTTTAAAATTGTTTTCTTAATAATTTTTTATTTCTTATCTTATAGTAATTTAACCTTTTCATCTGAAGAAAAAATTAAGATTGGTCTATTAGTACCCCTTACTGGTGATAACAAAGAAATAGGTGAACAGATTATAAAATCAACTAGAATTGCGTTAAAGGATATTAATTCTGAAAAATTAGAAATTTTCCCTAAAGATACTGGCTCTGACCCTAACACCACTATTAAATCTGCAATGTATCTAAAAAATATTGGAGTAAAAATAGTAATTGGTCCCGTATTTTATAAAAATTTAAATTATCTTGAGGAACTTCAAGATATAATTTTTGTCTCTTTAACGAATAAAACTTTGGCTTTACCAAATAATATTATTAGTTCTGGTGTAAATGCCACTTCACAACTAAATACTATTAAAAAATTTATTGAACTAAAAGAATTAGATAAAACCATTTTTTTAACACCTAGGCTCGATTATGAAAATGAAATCAAGAAAGCTATAAAACAATCCAAAATTAAAGTTTACAAAAATTATATTTACGATACAGAACCAACAAAACTAACCGCGCAAATTGAAAAAATTACAAATTATAAAATTAGAAAGCAAAATTTACTTGATGAAATCAAGAGAGTTGAAAATTCTGATTTACCAGATAAAGAAAAACAACTTGAGAAGTTAAAAAAAAGATACACCATAGGTAATGTAAAATTTGACTCAATTATTATTTCAGATTTTGATGAAAGCTTAAAAAGTGTAATAACATCCTTTTTATATACAGATGTATCCCCAAGGAAAAAAACTATTATAACATTTAATCAATGGTTTGATGAAAGTTTAATTAATGAGAAAAATATTCAACCAATTTACTATCCATCTATCAATAAAAAAAATTTAGATGATTTTAAAAAAAAATTCCATAATGAATTTAATGAATATCCTAATTATCTTTCGCTACTAAGCTATGATCTTGTTGGTTTAATATATTACCTCTCATTAAATGAAGATTTAAATGATATTAATAAGTTATTTAAAAAGAAAAATTCGTTTAAAGGAAAGATTGGAATTTTTGATATTAAAGATAACAAGATTAATCACAGATTAAATCTTTATGAAATTAAAGATGGAAAGCTTAAAGAAATTTTCTAATTCTTTTAAATGCTTTAAATCGATGATCAATTCTATATTTTTGAGATGGTCTCATTTGGGCAAATGTTTTTTTATGTTTTAAAGGTACGAATATAGGATCATAACCGAAACCATTTTTTCCACTTGGTGGATATTTAATATGTCCCTCAACTTTACCTACGGCTGAACCTATTTTTTTATTTAATTTACAAATAGTTAAAGCACAAATAAATCGTGCTTTAAATTTTTTTTTCTTCCAATGCTTATCCTTTTTTGAGAGTTCTCTATAAATTCTTTTAATTGCTTTTTCAAAATTAGATTTTTTACCTGCCCATCTTGCTGAATATACCCCGGGTTTTTTCTTTAAAATATCAATTTCTAAACCAGAGTCATCTGAAATACATGTTAGATTTGATTTTTTTGAAAAATATTTCGATTTAATAAACGAATTTTGTTTAAAAGTTTTTCCATTTTCTCTAGGGCTTTTAAGATTAAAGTCAGAAGTTGAGTATGTTTTTATACTTTTTGGGATTAAATCTCTTATTTCTTTTAATTTTCCTTTATTATTAGTGCCTATAAGTAATACTTTAAATTTTTTATTTAACATCTAGAAATTTTCAATTTTCATACCATATAAGAAGCTATGGAAAAAGAGGAAAACTTTAAAACTGAAAATAACCAATCTTTAGATAAAGAGAATAAAAAAGGTGAGTCCGATAATAATCATCAAGATTTACATGAACATCAAAATACAGAGGAGAAACCTTCTGAAAAAACACCTGAAGAAAAAATTTTAGATCTTGAAGATAAAGTTGCAAGAACTTTTGCTGAAATGGAAAATCAAAGAAGAAGGTTTGAAAAAGAAAAAGAAGAAGCCTATGAATATGGAGGATTTAATTTTGCTAAAGAGGCTCTTAGCTTAATTGATAATCTTGAGAGATCAAAAAAAATTTTAGAAAATGACGATATTCTAAAGAATTCAGATGCATTAAAAAAAATACTTGAGCATTTTGATATAATCAATAAAGATTTGATTTCAATTTTCACAAAGAACAATATTAAACCAATTGAAAGTTTAAATAAAAAATTAGATCCAAATCTTCATCAAGCTATGATGGAAATAGAGGATGATCAAAAAGAGCCAGGAACGATTATTCAAGAAATTCAAAAAGGTTTTACTATTAAAGACAGGTTGCTAAGACCATCTTTAGTTGGTGTTTCAAAAAAATCAGAAAATATAGATATAAAAAATGAGGAAAATAAAGAAAATTTGGAGAAGAAATAATGTCTAAACTAACTTGTAGAATAAGATTTAACCCCTATATGAAGTCAGAGAGAAATAAAATATGAGCAAAATAATTGGAATTGATTTAGGTACAACTAATTCTTGCGTTGCTATTATGGAAGGTAGCCAAGCTAAAGTTCTAGAAAACGCTGAAGGAGCAAGAACCACTCCATCTGTAGTAGCTTTCACTGAGAATGATAAACTAATAGGACAACCTGCAAAAAGACAAGCTGTAACTAATCCTGAAAATACTATTTTTGCTGTTAAAAGATTAATTGGTAGAAATTTTGAAGACTCGACAGTTAAAAAAGATATCGAAGCAGCACCTTTTAAAATAGTAAACTCTGAAAAGGGTGACGCCTGGATTGAGTCAAAAGGAGAAAAATATTCTCCATCACAAATTTCAGCTTTTATTTTACAAAAAATGAAAGAGACTGCTGAAAAATATTTAGGTCAAGCTGTAACAAAAGCAGTAATAACAGTTCCTGCTTACTTCAATGATGCTCAGAGACAAGCAACTAAGGATGCTGGGAAAATTGCTGGCCTAGAAGTATTAAGAATTATTAATGAACCAACTGCTGCATCACTTGCATACGGTTTAGATAAAAAACAGAATAAAAAAATAGCTGTATATGATTTGGGTGGAGGAACCTTTGATGTTTCTATTCTTGAATTAGGAGATGGGGTATTTGAGGTAAAATCTACAAATGGTGATACGTTTTTAGGTGGAGAGGATTTTGACAATGCAATTGTAGATTATTTAACTGCAGAATTTAAAAAAGATAGTGGTATTGATTTAAAATCAGATAAATTAGCCCTTCAAAGATTAAAAGAAGCCGCTGAAAAAGCAAAAATTGAATTGTCTGCTGCAGAACAAACAGATATCAATTTACCTTTTATAACAGCTGATAAGACTGGACCAAAACATATCAATTTGAAAATGACTAGAGCTAAATTAGAAGCTTTGGTTGAGGATTTAATTGCAAGAACTATTCCACCTTGTAAGACAGCTTTAAAGGATGCAGGTATTTCCGCAAGTGACATAGATGAAATTGTGATGGTAGGTGGTATGACTAGAATGCCAAAAGTATTAAGTGAAGTTAAAGATTTTTTTGGTAAAGAACCGAATAAGAGTGTAAACCCTGATGAAGTTGTTGCAATGGGTGCAGCTATACAAGCAGGTGTATTACAAGGAGATGTTAAAGATGTCCTTTTGTTAGATGTCACTCCGTTATCTTTAGGTATAGAAACTCTTGGAGGTGTATCAACAAAACTTATTGAAAAAAATACAACTATACCAACAAAAAAAAGCCAAGTATTTTCGACAGCTGAAGATAATCAACCAGCAGTTTCTATAAGGGTTCTCCAAGGAGAAAGAGAAATGGCAACAGACAATAAATTGTTAGGTAATTTTGAATTAGTTGGTATTGCACCAGCTCCAAGAGGTGTCCCACAAATAGAAGTAACTTTTGATATAGATGCAAATGGTATCGTAAATGTATCAGCTAAAGATAAAGGTACTGGAAAAGAACAAAAAATTCAGATTCAAGCTTCTGGAGGTCTAAGTGATGAAGAAATTGAAAAAATGGTTAAAGATGCCGAAGCAAATAAAGAGGCTGATAAGAAAAAAAGAGAGTCAGTTGATGTTAGAAATCAAGCAGACACTTTAATTCATTCAACCGAAAAAAACCTTAAGGAACATGGTTCTAAAGTTTCTGATGCTGAAAAAAAAGCAATTGAAGATGGATCTAGCACATTAAAAGAATCTTTAAAAGGTGAAGATATCGAAGATATAAAGAAAAAAACTGAAGCTCTTGTTCAAGCTTCAATGAAACTTGGTGAAGCAATTTATAAATCACAACAAAATACAAAACCAGATTCTAACAAAGATGATGGAAAAGAC
>MDSV01114994.1_pt1 | contig 11845 bp, 22 predicted proteins | sample 810851 | NCBI WGS metagenome assembly MDSV01 (sample SAMN05326640, study PRJNA326480) | marine metagenome | isolation source: seawater | place: Atlantic Ocean: North East | collected 2012 | reverse complement strand
CGTCTAACTGTCTTTACTAAGGCAGCAGTGGAGGCACTGAATTGAGGAGGTGTGATGAATGGTAAATCCGTATGATGTAATTATGCTACCTTGGATTACTGAGAAGGCAATGGAAGCAAGAACTTCCGGAAACCGCTTGGAATTCATCGTCCGCCGGAGTGCTACAAAAGCAGACATTGCAGCTGCAGTAGAAGCACTATTCGATGCTGAAGTCGACAAGGTCAATGTCCGCAACACCAAGAACGGTAAGCTAGCAAGCGTCAAACTTGCTGAAGGCTACTTTGCAGATGAGGCTGCAATGCGACTTGGCGCATTCTGATGAGGTGATAATATGGGTAAGAGAACACGTTCACAGCGAAAGGGAAGCTCACCACGTTACCGCGTGGCAAGCCACAGATTCCCAGGTTCAAACACAATGCCACGTGTAAAAGATGTTGTTGCTGAAGTAACTGAACTGGTCCACAGTCCAGTGCATACAGCACCTCTAGCACGTGTGAAACTACCAGATGGCCAGACTAACCTAGTCGTTGCTACTGAAGGGATCTCAATCGGTTCCACTGTTGCAATTGGCGACAATGTCGCACTAAGGCCGGGTAACATTACTTCCATCAGGAACATTCCAGAAGGAACAGCGGTCAACAATCTTGAACTGCGCCCAGGCGATGGTGGAAAGATTGCAAGAACTGCAGGTAACTCAGCAACTATCGAAGCACACCTAGACGGTGGCAAGGTAAGAGTTAGACTCCCATCTGGTGTATCCAAGGATATGGTAGGTAACTGCCGTGCAACAATCGGAGTACTAGCAGGTCACGGTCGTGGAGAGATGCCACTGCGAACAGCAGGTGCAGCGCATTACAAGGCTAAGGCACGCGGTAAGTTGTATCCACACGTCAGTGGTGTAGCAATGAATCCGGTTGACCACCCGCATGGTGGAGGTAACCACCAAGCTGTTCACGGTCCAAGCTCTGTTGCTCGTGGTACCCCGCCGGGTGCTAAGGTCGGTAACATAGCACCAAGCCGCACAGGACGAGGCCGCGGCAAGAAGGTTTGAGGTGAGATAATATGGCGAAGAAGAAGAAGTCATTCATGACCCCAAAAGCGAGCAGAAGAAAGGCTCGTAAGAAGCGCACAACAGTAACAGGTCGCAAGAAGAAGGAATTTACCTACAGAGGGTATGAGGTTGAAGAACTGAAGGCTATGCCAATTTGGCCACCTGAGGATGACCCAAGCGCTCCATCTGTTGTTACTCTTCTAAGCAGCCGTGCAAGAAGATCTATCCTGCGCGGTCTATCCTCAGAAAATGAGCAATTTATTGAGCGCGTTCGCCGCTCCACTGGACGCACAATCCGCACACACCGCCGTGATGTGCCAATCCTACCGGAGTTTGTCGGAAAGAGAATCGCAGTTCACAACGGACAAAATTTCGTTGAAATCGATGTCAAGCCAGAGATGATAGGTCACTATCTAGGAGAGTTCGCATTGACCCGTAAGAGTGTAACACACTCTGGACCGGGTGTAGGTGCGACCCGCTCTTCATCACACGTAGCATTGAAGTGAGTTGGTAATTATGGGTTGGAAGAAATCAGAAATGGACCGCCGCTCAAAGCGCAAAGAATTGCCTCAAAAGGGTTACACTCAGTTACTACAAGGCAGTCGTCTTGCTACTGCTCGTGTTAAGGAAGCAGATGTTCACGTTAAGCACTGTTTCGAAATTGCACGTGCTATCAAGCACCAAACTGCTGGTGAAGCAATCACTTTCTTGAACAATGTTCTGAGAATAGACAGTGACAGGCCAGATATCAGAAAGAAGGCTGTTGCTGTTCCATTCAGACTTGGTTCTGGAAACAAGAAGAGAAAGCGTTCAGGACCTTCAATGGTTGGACACCGCAAGGGCGGTATTGGACCAGGTCGTTATCCTGTCAAGGCTAGCAGAATCATGATCAAGTTACTAGAGAGTTGCATGGAAAATGCACGACACCAGTATGAAGACATTGATCCTGAAGAGATGGTAATCACACACTGTGCTGCACACCGTGGCGAAATCAAGAGAGGATGGACTCCGCGTGCTCGTGGACGTGCGTCCCCAAAGAATCACTACCGAGTAAATCTCGAATTATTCCTAGAAGACTTCAGTGGAGTTGAAGACGAGTTGGAGGACGACTTCTGAGGTGAATATCATGAGCGACAATAAAAGTACACTAAGACGCATTATCGACCGAAACGTCGAGCGCCATCTGGTCAAGGAGTTCTTGATGAACAACACAAAGAAAGCAGGATTCGGTGGATTGGATATCCGCCGTACACCTGCTGGAACAGAGGTTATCATCAAGGCAGAACGCCCAGGTATGGTAATTGGAAGAAAAGGAAAAATCATCAACGACCTGCAAAAGCAGTTGGATGAGAGATTCGGAATTGAGAATCCAAAATTGAAGGTCGACGAAGTCGAGAACCCAGCATTGAATGCACAGGTTATGGCTGAGAAGATTGCAAGCGCCATGGAGCGTGGCTGGTACTACCGCCGTGCAGGACATTCCGCTGCCCTGAATATCATGGAAGCAGGAGCACGTGGTGTAATCATCACCCTGGCAGGAAAGTTGACAGGTAGCAGAAACAGAACTCAGAAGTTCGTTCGTGGGCACGTAAAGTACTGTGGAGAAACCGCACTACAGCACATGGATGTTGGATACTCGGTATGTATCAAGAAACTAGGTACAATCGGAGTTACCGTAGCAATCATGCGTAAGGGAACAAAACTACCGCACGAAATTTCAATCTATTCAGAAGAGCAACTTCGCATGAACGCAGAAGAAGCTGGCGAAGAATCTGAAAGCGAGGAGGCATCAGAATGACTCACGTTTCAAACAGAGAAATCGCATCAATGAGTGCAGAAGCACTCGCTGACAGACTAGAGGAACTGCGGGAAGAACTCTTGCAACTTCGTGCTGAGCAATCACTTGGTGGTACGCCATCAAACATGGGTGCTTTCAAGGCAACACGCCGCTCAATTGCACGAATCAAGACCAAGATGGCATCCCAGTGATACAAATCAAATTAGAATAAAGGAGGTGAATGAGAATGGCTGCTATCTGCAACGTATGTGGACTCCCAGATGAATTATGCATCTGTCAGGAGATCGCAAAAGAGCAACAAAAAGCCACAATCAGCACCGACCGCCGCCGCTACGGCAAGATTGTTACCAAGGTCGAAGGAATCGATGATTCTGCAATCGACATCAATCAACTTGCTAAACTCCTGAAGAACAGGTGTGCTGCTGGTGGCACAGTAAAAGGCCGTGTAATCGAACTTCAAGGAGATCACAAGAAGAAGGCTGCAGCGGTACTTCAGAACAACGGATTCAATGTGGAGGTGCGATAAGATGGTTAGCGCTCCTCTGAATCAATCATGGATTGGACGTAACATGATAGTTACATCTTCTCCAGATTCGACCTTTGTTGGTCGAAATGGTCTAGTCGTAGACGAGACAAGAGAAACCATCACTCTGCTCGAAGATGGCCGTGAGGTAATCTTTGGCAAGAATTCTATTGAATTCAAAATCGGCGACAGCGATGTCGCCATCGACGGGAAGTTGGTACGGCAGCGTCCTGAAGATAGAATATACCGTAACAAAAGGAGTGAGTGATTACGATGCGTGACATCGGAGTTGATGTGAAGCCCCCTACCGGTGAGTGGGATGGAGATGAGAACTGCCCGTTTTATGGGTCCCTGCGCCTTCGCGGCCAGGTACTAGAAGGAACGGTAGCAAATATAGGAATGCAAGGAACAATTGTTGTCGAACGTGACAATGTTCGTTACATGCAGAAGTACGAGAGATACGAAAAGCGCACAAGCGCACTATCTGCTCATCTACCAAACTGTATCGGTGGAGTAGAAGTAGGTGACAGAGTGAAGATTATGGAATGCCGTCCGCTTTCCAAGACAGTTTCATTCTGTGTTATCGAGAACAATGGAGGTGAAGCTTGATGCGTGGAATTGCAGGTAAGCAAACCCGTGGTCTGCCAACAATGGCAAGACTTCAGGTTGCAGACAATACTGGGGCAAAGATTGCTCAGTTGATCAATGTCCTCAAGTTAGGCGGTACCATGCGCAGATACCCATCTGCAGGTGTTGGTGACCTAATCAAGGTCTCAGTAAAGCGTGGTACACCTGAAACCCGCCGTCAAATGTTCAACGCAGTTGTAATCCGCCAACGCCGTCCATTCAGAAGAGTGGATGGAACATGGGTTCAATTCGAAGACAACGCTTGTGTTATCACCAATGAAAAAGGCGATGTTCAAGGTTCTGATATCAAGGGACCAGTTTCACGTGAGGCAGCAGAACGCTGGCCTCGTATTGCAGCAACAGCAAAGCAAATTGTATGAGGTGAATAGGTATGGCAAAAAGTAGCAAACCAGGAAAGCAGCGCAAAGCTCAGGCAAATGCGCCACTTCATGTAAAGCGCAAGCGAGTTCGTGCACGCTTGCAACTTGACAAGCCAGACGAGCGTCTAGCAGGTCTACGTTCAGTCACTATCCGTGTCGGAGACACAGTTCGTGTAGTTCGTGGAGACTTCGCACACGGTGGTAAGCGAGTCGGTGGCAAGCGTAATGCAGACCCATTGACTGGTAAAGTCATCAATGTAGAATCAAACACTGGTCGTATCTTCGTAGAAGGTGCAACAGCGACCAAGTCAGACAACAGAGAAGAGGCTGTTCCGGTCCATGCCTCAAACGTCGTCGTCACAAAGTTGGACGAGACGGACAAGTTGCGAATGCAAAGTTTGACCGCAGATAGGAGTTGAAAGAAATGGGAAGTAGCAGTCACTTGAAACGTTTGGCCATACCTCGCAGTTGGCCTCTTCCTCGAAAGACAACAATTTGGGTCACCCGCCCTCGCGCTGGTGCTCACAGTCTTGAGAGATGTATGCCTTTGAACATTGTAATCAGAGACGTTATCGGTCTAGCAAGATCTACTCGTGAAGTAAGAAGAATCCTACACAAGGGATTGGCAAAGGTAGACGGGCGTGTGGTCAAGGATACTCGCAGAGGCGTTGGAATAATGGATGTTCTAACTCTAGGTGAGGAAAACTACCGCTGTGTTCTAGACACAAATGGTCGCCTAAGATATCGCCAAATTTCACCCGAGGAAGCTTCCTGGAAGGTTTGCAGAATCGAAGGAAAGTCCACTATCAAGGGTGGAAAGACACAGGTTCACCTACACGATGGAAGAAATATCATTGTCGATGATGCTTCAGAGCATAAGACTGGAGACTCATTGAAGATTTCATTGCCAGAACAACAAGTTCTCGAGCACATCAAGTTCGGTGAAGGAACACGTTGCATGCTAATTGGTGGTATCCACGTTGGAAAATTGGCTGACGTTTCAGAGTATATTGTCAAGCGTTCCAGTATGCCAAACGAAGTTGAGTTTGATGGCTTCGGTACAATCACTGACAACGTGTTTGCTGTAGGAGACTGCACACTACCAGGTGTGGAGGTGAGTCGATGAGCGAATCAGCAAACCCAATGTCCATGCCAAGGATTAGCAAGGTAGTTGTTAACATCGGTGTTGGAGAAGGTGGAGACCGCCTCTCAAACGCTGAGAAAGTATTGGAATTAGTTACTGGCGTAACGCCGGTCAGAACTCTAGGTAAGCAACAGAACCGTGACCTGAAGGTCCGTGTTGGATTCCCAATTGGATGCAAATCTACAATCAGAAATCCTGAATCTATCAAGAAATTCCTAACCGATGCTTTTTGGGTTAGAGAAAACACAATCCCATCGTGGAATTTCGATAAGTCTGGAAACCTATCTTTTGGAATTCCAGATTATACAGACTTCCCAGAACAAAAATACGATCCAGATATCGGAATTTTTGGAATGGACATCAATATCGTATTGGAGAGACCTGGGCACCGTGTCAGCAGACGCCGACGCAGAAGTGCAAAGGTTTCCCAAAGCCACCGAACCAATGCTGATGACGCCAGAGCATGGTTTGCTGAGAATTATGGTGTCAAAATCTTGGAGGAGTGAAAATGGCACGAGACCATGGTGAGCAGATTGGAAGAACAAACGGATGCCGCAGATGCGGCCGTCGCCGAGGAATGATTCGCCGTCACGGGCTAAGACTGTGCAGACAGTGCTTCCGTGATGTAGCTCCAGAAATAGGATTTAAGAAAATGAATTGAGGTGATTATGAATGCAGTTCGACCCCCTTAATGACGCACTAACTAAGATATTCAACGCTGAGCAGGCTGGAAAGTACAACGTAGATTTGGCTCCAGCATCTAAGCTACTTGGTTCAGTACTAGAGATTATGCAAACCTCCGGCTATGTCGGAGAGATTGAGAAGAACGACGACGGACGAGGAGGCAAGTACATCGTTCAACTACGTGGCGCAATTAACCAGTGTGGCGTAGTTAAGCCACGCCACTCAGTTCGCCGCCAGGAGTTCGACAAGTGGGAAGGTCGCTACCTTCCTGCACAAGATTTCGGACTTCTGATTTTGACTACTAACAGTGGTGTAATGCACCACAAAGAAGCAAAGGAGAACCGCATTGGTGGTAAACTCCTAGCATATGTTTACTGAGGTGATAAAATGGTAAAGTTAGATCGAATTGAACATACTGTGGAAATTCCTGATGGAGTTTCCGCATCGATTGATGGTGACATAGTCACCATCACAGGGCCTAAGGGCAGCGTTTCTCGAGACTTTGTAAGTGCAAGGCACGACATATTCCAAGAAGGCGGCGCTCTAATCGTTCGAATTGATGTTCCACGCCGCAAGGAAAAAGCACTTGCAGGAACATGGACTGCGCACCTAAACAACATGGTGAAGGGAGTAACAGATGGATTCACATACACTTTGAAAGCACTTTATTCTCACTTCCCAATGACACTAGCGGTACAAGGAAACAAATTGATTGTTAACAATTACTTTGGAGAAAGAGTACCAAGATCCGCAAACATCCTAGCAGGAGTTGATGTGAAAGTTCAGAACAAGACCGAGGTCGTTGTTTCTGGAATCGATAAGGAAGCAGTCGGTCAAACCGCTGCAAACATCGAGCGCTCAACAACTGTCAAGAAGCGTGACCGCCGTGTATTCCAGGATGGAATATACCTGATTGAGAAGGCATGAAGGAGGAATTGAGATGAGTGATTATGAAGACATGACAGTTGCCCAACTCAAGGAGTTGCTAAGGGATGCTGGACTTCCAGTTTCAGGTAAGAAGGCAGACCTCATTGCACGCTTGCAAGAAGGTGCTGATGAACCAGCACCTGTAGAGGAAGAATCTGCTGAAGCAGAGGAAGCTGAGGATTCAGAGGAAGTTGAGGATGCAGAGGAAGAATTTGAATCGGATTACGAAGATGAAGATGACTGGGATGATGAAGAGTTCGACGAGGAACACATCGCACGTCAAAAGCCAGTTCTATCAGATGAACTCAAAGCTGCATTAGCACTACGTGCTGCACAGAAGAAGGCCACACCTTCCTTCCGCAGAACAGAATGGTTCCGTTACAAGCGTCTATCCCGCTCTGGCTGGAGAAAGCCACACGGTATGGATAACAAGCAGCGTCGCAATTTCAAGTATCGAGGTTCCCTTGTAAGAATTGGACATGGTAAAGTAAACGCAGCAAGCGGCCTACACCCATCCGGATTCGAAGAAGTAATGGTTCACAACACACGTGACCTAGATCAAATCGACGCAGAAACCCAAGCAGCAAGAATTGGTGCAACAGTTGGTGGACGCAAGAGAGAGAACATCCACGCTCGTGCTGATGAATTAGGAATCAGAGTATTGAACCGCAGGAGGGAACGCTGATGCAGATTACTAATCAAAAGAAAATGGCAGCACAACTACTGAAGTGTGGAGTCCACAGAATTTGGATTAACCCATCTTACCTAGATCAGGTTGCACAATCTGTTCAGAAGGAAGATATCCGTGAGGCTATCGACAACGGATGGATCAAGGCTAAGGCAGTCCAAGGAACTTCTAGAGTGCGTGCTCTAAAGCGCCAAAATCAGAAGAAGAAGGGACGCAGAAAGGGTCATGGAAAGAGGTCCGGTTCCGCTAACGCTCGCAATCCTCGCAAGCAGCAGTGGATGGCTACAATTCGTGCTCAACGCAAAACTTTGAAGGATATGCGCGAGGATGGAACCCTTGAGCGCAACCAATACCGCCACTACTACCTGAAGGCTAAGGGTGGCTCATACCGTTCGATTTCTCACATGAAAGCTCAGATGAGTGTCGAAGGAATCAAAATCGGAGGTGAACAATGATGGCAAGTGGACCTAGACAACGCAACCAATACCGTCGACGCCGCAGCGGTGAAACCGATTACCGCCGCCGTCTGAAACTACTAAAGAGTGGAAACTCTCGCGCAGTAGTTAGAATTTCAAACACCCGTGTTGTTTGCCAAGTTGTCTCTTGGAAAGCAGACGGTGACAAGGTTGAAGTCTCCGTTACTGGTGATGACCTTGTATCTCGCTATGGTTGGCCAGAATCCAACTCTCGCAAAAATATTCCAGCATCCTATCTAACCGGATATGCACTTGGAAAGGCTGCACTTGCTGCAGGCCATGATCAAGCTGTATTAGACATTGGATTGGCTGCTAGCACAACTGGAAATCGTGTTTTTGCTGCACTGAAGGGAATGGTTGATGCAGGATTAGAAATCCCTCACGGTGATTCTGCTCTTCCTGATGAAGACCGCTTGAATGGCGCACATATCGATGATTCCTATGCTTCTGTAGTGGAAGCAACAAAGACAAAGATTGAGGAGGCGTTCTGAAATGAGTGACGAAGAAATGACTCAAATGGCACCAGGTCTGATTAAGGCTTTTGCTGCACAAGAGGATAACGAAGAACAAGGAGGCCGCCGCCGCCGTCGCACAGCAGCGGATGAAGCGATTTCTGCTCTAAGAACATGGACTCCAAAGACAAGATTAGGTCGTGAAGTCATGGCTGGCAGAATCGTAACCTACGAGCAAGCACTCGCTTCAGGACTTCCAATACGTGAAGTTGAGATTGTAGACGCACTAATTCCAAACTTGGAAGATGAAGTTCTCAAGGTCAACATGGTTCAGAGAATGACAGACTCCGGTCGTCGTGTAAGATTCAACGTCATGGCATGTGTTGGAAACAAGGACGGATATGTTGGACTAGCAATGGCAAAGGGCAAGGAAGTTGCACAGGCAATTCAGAAGGCTTTGACCGCAGCTAAACTGAACCTCATTCAAATCCAGCGTGGAAATGGATCATGGGAATCAAGCGTAGGTCCTGGAACATCTGTTCCATTCAAGGTTCAGGGACAAGCAGGTTCAACACGTGTTACACTAATGCCTGCACCAGCTGGTAAAGGATTGGTTATCGGTGAAACCGGTAAGCGTGTTCTAACTCTAGCAGGTGTAAGTGACGTATTGTCCAGAACAAAGGGACAGACCCGTACCACAATCAACTACGCTGCAGCTACATTCAATGCGCTAGCAGCAATTAACAGAACACGAGTCAGCGATTCACAAAGAGCAGAGTTATTCATTCACAAAGGGAGGATATTAGAATGAGCTGGATTGTCGTAAGAGCACGCTCGGACGTAAAGGTCGAGCGTTCAATCAGAGAAACAATGGGAATGTTGAACCTAACTCGTGTAAACCATGCTGTTATCATTCCTGAAAATCCACAATATAAGGGAATGCTTCAGAAGGCTAAGGACTACATTACATGGGGAGAAGCTGATGCTTCGCTCATTGAGAAGATGATCTCTGAGCGTGGGCGTCTAGTCGGTGACAAGCCAATTACCGATGCTTACGTAAAGGAAGCAACAGATTACTCTTCAATCAAGGAATTTGCAGCAGCAATCGCATCAGGCGATGCGACTGTCAAGGATCTGCCTGAGATGAAGAGAGTATTCAGATTACACCCACCACGTGGCCCAAAGGGCTGGGGTGGACTAAAGCGCACCTACGTAATAGGCGGCGCTCTTGGACCTCGTGGAGAGGAAATTTCGGCATTGGTCGAAAGGATGATTTGAGGTGATTTTGATGAGCAAAGCAAACAAGCATCGAGGACGTTGCCGCACACACGGTCGAGGCCACAAAGCTGGTCGTGGAGCAGGTAAGCGTGGAGGACGCGGGAAAGCTGGTATGAACAAGCACCGCGTAATGACCCGTATCAAGTATATGCCAAATCATTGGGGTATGCACGGATTTAACCGTGACCCAAGTCTAAGAACAGTCTATGTTACCTGTAATGTCGGCGACCTAGAACGTATGGCAGATGGTAAGGATTCAATCGATTTAACTGAAATGGGAATAGACAAACTTCTCGGCTCTGGAAGAATTAGCACAGCATTAACAGTTACCGTTGGAGAATGGTCAGCAAAGGCGGCAGAGAAGATCTCCGCAGCAGGCGGTTCAATCGAAGGTGACGATGAAGAAGAGGAGTGGGAATGAAGGCCGTGATTGGTTTTCATTAGACTGCTTTATTACAAAAATAACAGGAGGAATGTAAAATGGGCAAGCAATCAATCCCTTGGGCAGTTGGACTAACAGGTCTGCTATACTTTGGAATGTTGGGCTACTGGCAGTATGATGCCTTTGAGACTGCCCTATTTGGTTCTGGAAATGCAACTCAGAACGCAATTGATGGTGCAATATTCGGATTCGGATTTGGTGTCGTTTATGTGGCTTTCATGATTTGGTGTTTTACACAAGAACTACCTGAGGGGCTCAAAGAAGTTCCAATTATTGGCCGCTATGGAAAGATGCTTGCTTGGTTGACTTTCCTAGGTGTTGCAGTATGGTATTGTAGGCCGAATTCAATGTATGACGGAACACATCAAGATCTAGTAGGTTACTTGTTGGTCGGTGTGATATTACTCGGATTTGGTGCAGCTGCGGCACTTACGTGTTTCATGTATAGTGGAGATAAAAACAGCAGGTTGTATGCACTTCATCGATTCGTAGATACTTACCCTACAATAACAAAGCCTGAGCGTCACGTTAGATTTAACGAAAAGTTATGGACAACAACTCTTGTTCTAATCATCTATTTCGCAATGACAAATGTCATGATTTGGGGTCTGTCAGGACAAGCACTTGACTTGTTCAGCGGTTTCCGTTCAATCATGGCAGGTGCTTCTGGTACGATTATGCACTTGGGTATTGGACCAATCGTTACTGGTTCAATTATCATGCAGTTATTCGCTGGTGCAAAGATCATTCGCCTTGACCTTCAAGACTCTGAAGACAAGGCAATGTATCAGGGTGTACAGAAATTATTGGTTCTGTTGATGATTCCAATCGAATCTATTCCGCAAACCTATGGTTTCCTTGACCCAACAGAGGCTTTGATTACAAACTATGGAATGGGTTGGGCTAACTTCGTAATCGTTGCTCAGTTATTCGCAGGTTCTTACCTAGTATTCCTACTTGATGAACTTGTTAGCAAGTGGGGAATCGGTTCCGGTATCTCGCTGTTCATTGCGGCTGGTGTCGCACAGTCTACCTTCGTTGGTACACTATCACCAATGCCAGCAACATCTGGTGTCGGTTACAGTTTGCAGAACCCACCATCCGGAACATTACCGATGATATTCTACATGTTTAGGGAGGCGACGAATGCCGAAATGATATCTCAAAACGGATTCGAGACGATATTGCTCACTCACGTGAATCCTGTGGCTGCTCTGTTCTCATCAGTTGTTGTATTCTTGGTGGTAGCATATGCAGAATCTAGTAAACTAGAATTGCCATTGACACATGGTAAGGTTCGTGGTCACCGTGGAAAGTATCCAATCAGATTGGTTTACGCATCTAACATTCCGGTTATTTTGATGGCTGCTCTACT
>MDSV01068189.1_pt1 | contig 11845 bp, 4 predicted proteins | sample 810851 | NCBI WGS metagenome assembly MDSV01 (sample SAMN05326640, study PRJNA326480) | marine metagenome | isolation source: seawater | place: Atlantic Ocean: North East | collected 2012 | reverse complement strand
GCCCGGGCGGTCCGGCCGCCCAGGGAGACGCGCCGGCGCTCGAATCCACGACAGTCAGCCGGATCATCCTCCGCCGTACCTTCTTGTCGTCAGCCATGGTGTCTTTCGGGCGTGCGTCGTCGCGGGAGCGCGACTGCAATGGCGCGGAGATAACGCGAGCGGCTAAAAAAGTTGCTTCGAACAGTTGGCAGTCCGAGCGCGCGCGCGCGGGGGGATCGGCGTCGTCGTCCGAGAAGTTGTTTCCGCGTGCGCGATCGTCGTCGCCCTCGTCACCACACCGCGAGGCGCCAGCTGTGGATCCCGCGATGTCCTCCGCGGATGCGCCCGGTGACCTGCCCGCGGTCGATACTCTGACCGTGCGCGACGCCGGCGGCGAGCCGGGGAAGGGGAAAGGCGCGGTCTCCGAGCCCGAGGCTTCCGCCGCCGACGCGGCCAAACCTTCGTTGAAACCGCTCACGGACGAGCAGAGGGCCAAGATCACGACGCAGGTGGAGTTTTACTTCTCCGATGTCAACTTACCCACGGACGCGTTCCTGCTGAAGAAGGTCAGGGCTGACCCCGAGGGGTGGGTTCCGATCCAAACGGTGTGCGGGTTCAACCGGATGAAGCAGCTCCTGAAAAAGCATCCGCCGGCGGCGACGGTGGCGGCGATCGTCGCCGAGCAGTCTCGCGTTTTGGTCGTCGACGAGACGCTTCACCGGATCCGCCGCGCCGAGCCGCTTCCGGATTTCGATCTGGAGGACATCCAGGCTCGGACGGTGGTGGCGGAGAACCTGGGCGCGGAGCCGACCATCGAGGGCGTCGCGCGCGCATTCACGCTCGACGTCGCCGATGACGCCGCGGAGACTTCGGCGCCGGACGCAGACGAAACCGAAGCGCGCGACGCGAAAACAAAAACGCGTTCTGTTCCCCCCACGATGGTCCGCGTGCGTCACCCGGGGATGCGCACGCAGGCTGAGGTGTGCGCGGCGACGACGGGTCTGGACCTGGTGCGCGTCGCCGCCGGGGGGACGCACGCGCTCGTCGAGTACGCCACGCGCGAGCTCGCCGAGCTCGCCGCGCGGACGCTGAACGACGACGAGGACTGGCGCCGCGGGCTCCGCGTGCGTCTGCTCGTGAAGAGCGTCAAGGCGGCCGCGAAGCAGAAGAAGCAGCGCGAGGAGCGCGCGCGCAGAGACGAGGAGGTGCGGGAGCGGGAGGGGGAGGAGGGGGACGAGGGGGACGAGACGAACGCGAGCGAAGAACGCGAACGAGACGGCGACGGCGACGGCGAGTCCGCGGAGCCCGGCGCCGTCGTCGGCGGAACCCCGGAGACGGCGCCGCGTAAGAAGGGCAAGCACAGGAAGGGCAAGCGCGACTACTCGCAGTGGGCCTCCGCGGCGGCGTTCAAGGAGAACAAGACTTTCCTGGAAGGGGAGGATGGCGGCGCGAGCGGCGCGGGCGACGCGGCGGGTTCCCCCGCGGCGCCGGCGGCGAGCGACGCGCGCGACGACGAAAACGTCGCGCCTTCGGTCTCGACCGGAGCCGCCCGGCTGCCCGCGATGCCGGACGGGACGCGCGGGTTCGCGGGCGCGGCGGCGACGGGAAAATCACGGCGCGCTTTCCCGCCCGGGGTTCCCTCGGAGCCTCAACCCCGGGCGGCGAAGGCTGAAGAGGCGGAGCGATGACATCGTAGATGCGCGCGAGCGCGGTACCGTCGTCGAGAAAAAGAAAAAAGCAAGCTTCGCGTCTCGGAACGCTTCGAGATCTCTATGGGCCGTCTTCGCCATCATCCTCTCTCACGAGATTCCCCCCCCCGTCAGCGACGCGCACGTCACCGCCCCCGCGGACGAGGTGAGCACGATGCCCTTCCACGTCGCCTCGCCGTTCTCGTTGACAAACAAGTCGGGTTGGGTCTTTTCCCAGAGCTTCTTCTTGGCGACTTTGTTGGCGCCGTGCGGCGCGCCGTTCTCAAAGGCGCCCCAGGTCAGCCGCTCGCCCGGGGCCGCGCCCTCGGGCGCGGTCAGCAGCTGCACCCGCCGCTTGTCGCCCTCGCCGCCGTCGTTCGCGCAGAGCAGCATGCCCGCGGACTTGACGCCCGCCATGTTCCGCGGCTTCAGGTTGGTGACGACGACGACGTTTTCGCCCTCGATGTCGCTCGCGGAGAGGTAGGGCACCAGGCCCGAGCAGATCGTCCTCGGCCCGTCCTCTTCCGCGCAGTCCACCTCCTCGATGTACAGCTTATCGGCGTCGGGGTGCTTCCGGACGCTCAGAACCCGACCCACCACCAGGGACATGCCCAGCACGTCCTCCGGAGGAGACGCCGATGTCTCGTCCGCGCGGAGCACGCCATCCTTTTCGTCGGGCGAATCCGTCGCGTCCTCCGCCGATTCGCGCGCCGCTTCCTTCTTGTCCACCTTCGGCACCTTCACGTAGGGCTTCTCCCAGGTTTTGCACTCGGCGTACATGTCCGCGCGGGCGGCGAAGTCCACAACGTCGTCGGGCCTCAGGGGCATGCGCCACTCGTCGCGGTACAGCCGGACGGACCGCTCGGCGGCGGCGAGGTCCACTTCGTTCAGCGCGCCCATCCAGCGGAGCACGCCGTGCACCTTCGGGGTCCACTCCCGCAGCTCCTCCTCGCTCAGTTCCAAAAAGGCCATCTCGGCGAGGTCCTCGAGGTTGGGCAGGGGCGGCGGCGGGAGCGGGTTCGGGTCGGGGGGGAGGGACGTGTCCTCCTCGAGCGCGATCGCGAGACGTTCCTTCAGAGGGACGAGCTCGGTCGCGGGCTCCGCCGATGCCCTAACCCTGAGGGCGGAACTGGTGCGCCTCGCGGCGGAGCGGCGCGCGTCGGCGCGCGCGGGCCCACGCGCCGACGCGGCGAGCGAGCGGACGTTCGCGTTCACGGAGGCCATGGATGCCATCTCGACGCGCGGCTCGGTCTGACGGGGTCGGCGGGAAGCGCGTCGGTGACCCTTCTGGATAGCTCTGCGGGATTTTCGCGTCACGCGCCGGGCTTCTTTTCGTCCAGTCAGGTTTTAGGGTCAGCTCGGCAGATCGACGCTCCACCGCCACTCCTTGACCGCGCCCGTCCGATGGGCGGCAACGACTCCAAGCCCGAGGAGGCTGCCGGCGGTGAGCCTGCCGCTCAGGCTGCGCCCCCAGCGCCCAAGCCCGCATCCCCCAAGGCTGCTCCCGCCAAGCCCGCGCCCGAGCCCGCGCCCGCCGCGAAAGCCGCGCCCGCCGGGCCCATCGGTGACCCCAGCGCGATGAAGCTGGTGGTGCCCGCGAACGACCCCGCAGCGCTGAAGTGCCTGATCGCCGCCTCCGCGGGAGGCATCGCCGTGTACCAGGTCGCCGGCGAGGTGCGTGTGTACTCCGATACGACGCGATACGGCGAAGGCGTCGACGAGGCTGTCCCTTCGAGAAGCGCGCGCCTCGATCGGGTCGCACCCAAAGGCTCTCTTTCACGAAAGCACCGCCGCCCTCGCGATAACCGTCTTTTCTTTACCGTCATCAGACGTTCGGCGAGCGGAACGCCCGCGGAGCGTCTCGTCCTCCTGACCCATCACCTTCCTCCCGACCCCACGACCACCTCACAGACCTTCTCCGCGGAGATCCAGAAGGGCGTCGCCGTCGGCGCTTCCGGCGCGCTCCGCTACGGTGCGTTCGCGCGCCGCGTCCCGTCGGTTCGATACGGACGGCTTTCGCCTCTCCCGGCGCGTGGAAACGAACGCTCGGATCGGCGGAAACGCTCTCGCGCGCGTCGAACGACGCCATTTTTTTTTTCATATTTTCACGACGGACGGACGCGAACCGGGTCTGACGCGCAAACGCGCGCTCTTCTCTCCCTTCCACCCCCGACACTCGCGCGCGAAACGCAGTGGCCACCTCCGGCACGTCCACTGCTTCCCTCTACCCTTCCGCGACCGACCCGACGCGCGCGGCGGCGATCGACGCGTGGGTGGAGTTCGCGGGGAACACTTTGGACGGTCACGTCAAAGCTTTTCTCGACGGCGACGGGACCGCGCGAGCGAAGATCGAGGCGGCGCTCGCCGCGCTCGACGCGCACCTCGCCGCCAACCGCGGGCGACTTGTGGTAGGTTCCAAAGAATCAAACGACGAGGGCATCACCTTGGCGGATATCGCGGTCACGGCTTCGCTGGCGACGCTGATGCGCGGCGTGCTCTCGGCTCCGGCGAGGGCGCGTTTTCCGTGCGTCGCCGAGTATTACGTGAAGAACGTCACCGAGAACAAACCCGTCGCGGCTTTCCTGGGCGGCGGCGATTCCAACCCCATCGCGTGCGCCGCGAGCCCGGAAACCGAGACGTGGCGCGTGCCCTCCGCGACGTTTCGCGCCTTCCCCGCGCCGGGCGGCGCGGGGCCGGTCACCGAGTCCGCGGAGGGCGCGGCGGAGAAGCTGGCGGAGCTCGCCGTCTCCGCCGAGGACGCCGCCGCCGTCGCTGCCAAGGCGGCGGCGAAGAAGGCGAAGAAGGCTGCTGAGTCGGCGGCGAAGAAGGCTAAGCTCGAGGCGAAGAAGGCGAAACTCGCGGAGATGGAGGCTGCGAAGAAGGCGAAGGAGGCTTCCGGCGAGGCCAAGCCCAAGAAGAAGAAGGGGGAGAAGGAGGCAGACCCGGCGGATGTCGCGGCGCTCGCCGCGGCGCGCGCCGTGCCCCCGGGCGAGTTCAAGGACCCGCGCGTCGTGCCGATGGCCAAGTCGTACGACCCGAAGCACGTGGAGACGGCGTGGTACGAGTGGTGGGAGAAGGAGGGCTTCTTCAAGCCGCAGCTCGGGTCGGCGAAGCCCAAGTTCGTGATCGTGATCCCGCCCCCCAACGTCACGGGCGCGCTGCACATCGGCCATGCCTTAACAAATTCCATCCAGGACACCATCGTGCGCTGGCGCCGGATGTCCGGCTACGAGGCGCTCTGGGTGCCCGGCACGGACCACGCCGGCATCGCCACGCAGACCGTGGTGGAGAAGAAGCTGCAGCGCGAGGAGGGCATCACCAGGCACGACCTCGGGCGCGAGAAGTTCCTCGAGCGCGTCTTCGAGTGGAAGGTACGCGGGAGAGTCGCGCGCGCGCGTCGTTTTTCTTTTTTTTCGCGTTGCCGCGAGCGCCGCGCGCGCCCGTCGGCCGGTGATGACGAAACTAAGTTCCAGCTATCACTGAGGGTTTAGTCACCCGTTTCAGTGATTACGAAGCTTACGCACTCAAACCCCTGAGGCTGGTGTGGCGAACGACGCGCGGCGACGCGAACGACGGCTCGTTTCGAGGAGGGGTGTTTTGTTTCGCGCGCGAAAAAGAAGGCGCGTCGCGACGCGGTTTCCGGAGCGACGCGCGAACTTCGCTCACCTTTTCGTTTGTTTTTCGCTTTCCCGAACCGAAACAGGAGGCGTACGGCGGTAAGATCTTCAACCAGCTGCGCCGCCTCGGATCTTCCCTGGACTGGTCCCGCGAGCGCTTCACGATGGACGACATGCTGTCCAAGGCGGTGAAGGAGGCGTTTGTGCGCATGCACGCCGAGGGCCTCGTGTACCGCGACAACCGTCTGGTGAACTGGTGCTGCCGCCTGAAGACGGCCATCTCCGACATCGAGGTGGACCACGTTGATTTGGAGGGCAGCACCGAGCTGGCGGTTCCCGGCCAGGACGGCAAGGTGGAGTTCGGCTCCATCTGGTCCTTCGCGTACGAATTCGAAGACAAGGCGCTCGGCCGCATCGTCGTGGCTACGACGCGTCCCGAGACGATGCTCGGCGACTCCGCCGTCGCCGTGCACCCCGAGGACGCGCGATACGCGCACGTTCACGGGAAAACGCTCGTACACCCGTTCAACGGCCGCCGCATCCCCATCATCTGCGACGCTGAGCTGGTGGACATGTCTTTCGGGACGGGCGCTGTGAAGATCACGCCCGCGCACGACCCGAACGACTTCGACACGGGCAAGAGGCACGGTTTGGAGTTCATCAACGTGCTCACCGAGGACGGCCTGATCAACGACGTGGGCGGCGATCGCTTCAAAGGGCTGAAACGGTTCGCCGCGCGCAAAGCCGTGATCGACGCGCTGGACGCGTTGGGTTTGTACGAGGGCAAATCGCCGAACCCGATGCGGCTCGGGTTGTGTTCGCGGTCGAAGGACGTCATCGAGCCGATGCTGAAGCCGCAGTGGTGGGTCAACTGCGCGGCTATGGCGGCAGACGCGTGCGAAGCGGCGCGGTCGAAGGAGCTCGAGATCATCCCCGCGTTCATGGAGCCCACGTGGTTCCGGTGGCTGGAGAACATCCGTGACTGGTGCATCTCGCGGCAGCTCTGGTGGGGGCACCGCATCCCGGCGTACTACATCAAGTTCGAGGGCGAATCCGCCGAGGACGCCGGCATGCCGGGGGGCTCGAGCGAGAAGCTCGACCGCTGGATCATCGGCCGCGAAGAGGCGGAGGCGCGGCGAGAGGCGGAGGCGAAGTTCCCCGGCAAAGCCTTCACGTTGGAACAGGACGAGGACGTGCTGGACACCTGGTTCTCCTCCGGCTTGTTCCCGTTCTCGGTCTTCGGGTGGCCGGACGAGAGCCCCGACCTCGCCGAATTCTACCCTACGGCGCTGCTCGAAACCGGCCACGACATCATGTTCTTTTGGGTGGCGCGCATGGTGATGATGGGCATGAAGCTCACTGGCAAGGTTCCGTTCAAGCAGGTGTACCTGCACGCCATGGTTCGGGACGCGCACGGGCGGAAGATGTCCAAGTCGCTCGGGAACGTCATCGACCCTCTGAACGTCATCGAGGGCATCTCCTTGAAGGACCTGAACAAGACTCTGGAGGGCGGGAACCTGGAGGAGAAGGAGGTGAAGAAAGCGCAAGCCGGGCAGGCAGAGGATTACCCGGAGGGTATCCCCGAGTGCGGCACGGACGCCATGCGGTTCGCGCTCGTCGCGTACACCGCGCAAGGCCGGGACATCAACCTGGACGTGCTGCGCGTCGTGGGCTACCGCCACTGGTGCAACAAGATGTGGAACGCGGTTCGGTTCGCGATGATGAATCTCGGCGAGGGGTACGCCCCGCCCGAGACGCCGCTGTGTCAAACCGCGCCCGGCCTCCCCCCCGCGTCGCGGTGGGCGCTCTCGCGGCTGGACAAGGCGACGGCGGCCGTGAACGCCGCCATGGAGGCGTACGACTTCAACGCCTCCACCACGGGCGTGTACGCGTTCTGGCAGTACGACCTGTGCGACGTGTTCATCGAGCTCATGAAGCCGGTGGTGGCGTCGGCGGACGAAGCGGCGAAGAAGGCGACGCGCGATGCGCTCTGGACGCTGCTAGACGCCGGATTGCGGATGTTGCACCCGTTCATGCCGTTCGTCACCGAGGAGCTGTGGCAACGTCTCCCGCGCCGCGCGAGCGAAACCGCGCGCTCGATCATGGTCGCGGCGTACCCCGTGGCAGAGCCGGAGCACCAGCAGGACGAGCAGCTCGAATCGAAGATGGCGCTCGCGCTGGACGCCGTCAAGGCGGTTCGCGCGCTTCGCGCGTCGTACGCGCTGCCCCCGAAGGCGCGGCCGGAGGTGTTTCTTTTGTGCCGCGCCGACGACGGCGCGGCGGCGCTCTCTCTCTTCGCGGACGCCGTCTCGACGCTCTCGGGGTCGGGCGCGACGAGCGTGCTCCAGCACGGCCGCGACCCGCCGCCGCCCGCCGGCTGCGGCGTGACGGTGATGAGCGAGAGCGTCTCGGTGTACGTCTCGCTGCGGGGGTCGGTGGACCCGGCGGCGGAGATGGCCAAGCTGGACAAGCGCGCCGCCGCCGCCGCGAAGCAGATCGCGGAGCTCGAGAAGAAGATGGCCGCGGACGGGTACGAGGCGAAGGTGCCCGAGCGCGTGCGCGCGGAGAACGAGGAGAAGGTGGCCAAGCTCCGGGCGGAGATCGCGGCCGCGGGCGCGGCGAAGGAGGACTTCGAGAAGCTGCTGTGACGACGACGACGAGCGCGAACGGTCCGGCGAGAGTTTCGACGCGCGTTTTGAAAGGGTTTGAAGGGACTTTTGGAAAGTCGGTCATAAAAAAACAAAAAAACACACATGTCGGTCAGTCGCCTGTTTCTGAAAAACCGCGTTTGATCGGACGTCGAGCCACCGTGGCGAGAAGAGCGGCTGTCGTTGAATATCCGATCGGCTTTTCGGCGGGCGGACCCTTTTCGCGGCTTTTCGGACACTCCTCTCGCGTTATAATCGCCGACTCGCGCGGGGATCACTGCGCACCGCGCGTTCGCCCGTGGCATTCCACGCGGGTGGGATGGTGCGGCGAGACGCGCCGTCCCGCGAGGATGACGGCGGCGAATCCGGCGGACCCCGCGCGAAACCCGCGAGCCGCTGGGTCAGCGACGACGAGGATGAGGTCCCTGTCGAGCGTGTGACCAAGTCGCGGCCCACCGACACCGTGCCGTTCCTGTTCCGGCGCGTGGCGTACATCAGCGACAGCTACCTGAGCCAGTCCGTGTACCAGTCCTACGCGCTGCTGCTCGGCGCGGTCACGCTCACCGTGGGCGGCGGGTTCGCGTACCACTACATCGACAGCTCGGTCGCGGTGTTCGACGGGATGTGGGCCACGTTCACGTGGCTCAGCACCGGCATCCTGAACTCGGGAGTGGTGCCCGGCACGAACGGCAGCCGCGCAGTGGCGGGCGCGCTCGTTATCGTCGGCATCTTGTACTTCTCCGTCGTCCTCGCGCTCGTCGTCGAGGCGGTGCAGTTCAAGATGAAGGCGCTGCGCGAGGGCAAGAGCATGGTCGTGGAGAAGGACCACGTCGTCATGCTCGGCTGGGGCGAGAAGAGCCTGTTGTTCATTAAAGAGATCATCTTGGCGAACGAATCGGAGGGCGGCGGCGTGGTGGTCGTGCTGTGCGCCGACGGCAAGGAGAAGATGGAGCGCGAGCTGTCGCTGATGCTAAAGAAAAGAGAAATGAAGGGCACGAGCGTGGTGTTCCGGCAGGGCAGCCGGCTGATGGTGGGCGACCTGGCCAAGGTGAGCGTGCACACCGCTAAGGCGGTGGTTGTTTTCGCGAACAGCAACGTCGAGTCGGATAAAGCGGACGCCGAGACGCTGCAGGTGGTGCTCAACTTATCCAACCTCGCGCTGAAAGGCCACGTCGTGGCGGAGGTGAAGGACAAAGACAACGAGGCGTTGATCCACCTGATCGGCCGAGGGAACGTCGAAACCGTCGTCTCGCACGACGTCATCGGAAGGCTCATGTTGATGTCCGTGCGGCAGCCCGGTTTGGCGGAGGTGTACGGCGGCGTGCTCGGTTTCGACGGCGACGAGTTCTACTCCTCGAAGTGGCCGGAGCTGGTGGGCGTGGAGTTCAAGGACCTGCATTTGATGTTCCCCGACGCGATCCCGCTCGGGCTGAAGGACGACGACGGCACGTTGGAGCTCAACCCGAAGCACGACCGGGTGATCACTGAGTCGGACGAGCTCGTCGTCCTGGCCGAGGACAACGACACGTACCGGCCGAAACGGAAACACCAGTGCGACCCGGGGCGCGTGCCTTGGTTCAGAGGCGAGGACGAGATCCGCGAAAATATCCTGTTCGCGGGCTGGCGACGCGATCTGCGAGACATCTTATTACTTTTAGACGCGATGTGTGCCCCCGGCTCGGAGATTCACATCATGGCCTCCGTCGCGCTGAGCGACCGCGATCGGCTCTTGGCGGAGGGCGGCCTGGAGGTTGAGCAGCTGGAGAACATCAAACTGGTGCACCACGTCGGAAACACCGCGATGCGTCGCCACCTGGAACTGCTGAACATCGAGCGGTTCACATCGGTGATCGTCTTCGCGGACGAAGAGGAGGAGGGGGACATCATGCAGAGCGACTCGAAGTGCCTGGCGACGCTGTTGCTGATCCGGAACATTCAGAAGGCGAAGCGCGAGAAGTTGATGCGGTCGCCGAGTCAGCGCAAGATGCTCGGCCTGGATTCCGCGAAGGGCGGCGAGAGGAACGCGCGTCATGGAGGGCGCATACCGATCGTGACTGAGATTCTGGACCCGCGCACGCAGCAGACGATCCAGCAGAACGAGGAGATGCGCGCGGTGAGTGACTTCCTGCAGTCCAACGACATGGTGAGCAAGATTCTGGCGATGGTGTGCGAGGACCGTTCGGTGACACACCTGCTGGAAGAGCTCCTGACGCCGCGCGGCGCCTCCATGGCGTGCGTCCCCGCAAGCCGGTACTGCCGGCCCGGCGAGCGCCTGAGCTTCTTCGAGATGGCGTGCCGGTGCCAGGAATACGGCGAGATCCTCATCGGGTACCTCGAGGAGGACAAAGCGGCAGGCGGCGAGGCGCACGCCGGGCGGAGGTTTAAGGCGCCGTCCATCAACCCGGTGAACAAGAAACTGCCCTTCCCGTGGGACGACTGCGTGTGCTGTTTGCTGACGGGCGGCCCCGCCGTGGAGGAGGTCATGGCGTCTAAGGCCAAGTTCATGGACGCCAGCTTCGCGAAAAAAATGGGCCTCGGGTTGACGTCCGTGCTCGAAGTCGACGAGGAGGATTTCGCGAAGCTCGTCGTCGTCGCGTTCAAGCGGTTCGACGACGACAAGAGCGGCGCTCTGGAGCTCCCCGAGATCCTCGAGGCGTTCCACACGCTCCCGCTGAAGGCGACGGAGGAGCAGGTGAAGGCGAAATTCGCAGAGTTCGACGCTGACAACTCCGGGGGTTTGGACATGGAGGAGTTCGAGACGATGATGCGGCAGTTGCGCGAGGAACAGACGACGTCGCGGATCATGGACACTTCCGTGGATGAATTCGACGAGATGTGCGAGGTGACGTTCGCGCGCTTCGACGAAGACAAAAGCGGTGGGCTCGACGTGGAGGAGATCGTCCGCGCGTTCCAAAAGCTGCCTCTGCGCGAAACCTCGGAGGATGACGTGCGCGCGCGGTTCACGAAGCACGACGTGGACAAGGACGGCGCGCTGGACCTGGCGGAGTTCCGCGAGATGATGCGCGAGCTGCGGCACGAAAACGCCCGGAGGAGCGTCTCCGCGCGCCCGAGGCTGGACGCGGTGGAGCGCGCCAACGTGCGAAACGTCGCGAGCATGGCGGAGGTGAAGCTCGCGAAGCTGCACGCGGAAGAGCGCGACCGGGCGATCGCGCAGATCCTCGCGCTCGTCAACGAGGGGCGCTTCGTCGAAGAGAGTAAGGAAAACGACGACCGCGCGGCGTGGAAGACGCGCGACGCTTTCGGCAAAGAGGCGCGCGGCGAAGCCGCTTTCGCGTACGGCGACGGCGGGGAGTACGCGGGGAACCCGCGCTCGCCGCTGGCGCGCGCGGCGGGTTCCGCCGCGAGCGTGACGCCCTCCGGCGTTGCGCTGGGCATGGTTGGTGCGGGCGTCGCGACGCCCGGCGGGACGGACACCGCTCGCGGAAGCGGAGGTGTAGGGCGTCTCGCCGAGGAGACGTCCGAGTACGCGTCGTACGTGGCGGAGCGCTTGAGTTCGATGCCGGCGATGCGGCGCAACCAGGTGGTGCAGGTGGTGGACCTGCTGGCGGACAGCTTCGCGTGCGGGCAGTCCGTGCCCGCCACGGCGCTGCTCGGCGTGCTCTCCTCCTTCCAGGCGTTCCCGGGCGGGCCGGGCGGGACCGGCGGCGCCCGGGAGCGGCGGCCCGGCTCGGCCGCCGGGTCCCTCTCCCGAGGGGTTTCGGGGGGGTCGCCGCCTGGGCCGCTCGCCTCCGCGCCGGCGCGGCACGGCGCGACGCCCACCGGCGCGGCACCCGCGAGCGCGTACGCGCGGAGCGCGAGCCTGGGCTCGAGCCGCGCGGGGTACCGCTCGGAGTCGCCGCGCGAGCAGCCGGGGCCGGCGCGCCCGCGAGAGGCGGGCGCGCCGAGCCGCGCG
>MDSV01175801.1_pt1 | contig 11847 bp, 15 predicted proteins | sample 810851 | NCBI WGS metagenome assembly MDSV01 (sample SAMN05326640, study PRJNA326480) | marine metagenome | isolation source: seawater | place: Atlantic Ocean: North East | collected 2012 | reverse complement strand
TTACAATATAGTTTTGATAATTCCATTGTTCTCTTGGTTAAATCATAAAAATCTTTTGAGTTTAATTCAAGTTGAGCCAGAGGGTCATTTATATGAGCATCAAATCCTGCCGAAAATAATATAAATTCTGGTTTAAATTCTTTTATTTTTTTTAAAACAAACTCGTATGCATTAAGGTATTGTTCAGAGTTTGTCCCCGCAGGTAATGGAATATTAAATATATTATTATATTTACCCTTTTCTTCTTCAGTACCTGAGCCTGGATAGTAAGGAAATTGATGGGTTGAAATATACAAAACATTCTTGTTATCAAAAAAAATATCTTGTGTTCCATTACCATGATGAACGTCAAAATCAATAATAGCAATTTTATTTAATTTGAATTTTTCTAATAAGTAATAAGCCCCTACAGCAACATTATTATAGATACAAAACCCCATAGCTTTATTTTTTTCTGCGTGATGTCCTGGTGGTCTTACAGCACAAAAAGCATTTTTAAATTCTCTATTTTGAACGCCGTCAATAGCTGCAATAATTGAACCAACAGCATCTTTTGTTGCACTTTTACTTCCTGGGGAGACAATTGTATCTCCATCTAAAAATGAAAATCCTTTTTCTGGAAAAGAATTTTCTACAAAATTTATATAATCAGAATTATGAGTGATTTCTAAAAGAGATTTATCAAATTTTTTTGGTTTTTTCCAAATAAGATTTTTGTTATTTATTTTTTTAAAATTATCTATTACAGATGTAACTCTATCTATTTTTTCTGGGTGTCCCTCTCCTGTATTATGATTTTTATAAGTATCAGAGGTAATTAAACCAGTTTTCATTAAAAATAGTTTTTAAGAATTTCAGAATATATTTTTGTCAATTTTTTTAAATCTGCAATGGAAACAGCTTCATCAACTTTATGCATAGTTTTACCAACCAAACCAAACTCTAGGCAGGGGGCAATTTTTCTAATAAATCTTGCATCAGAAGTTCCACCGGTTGTGGATAGTTTAGGCTTAATTTTTGTAATTTTTTTTATGATATTCTGAATCATGTAAGCTGTTTTATTTGGTTTAGTTAAAAAAGCTTCACCAGATACACGATATTCGATTTTATAATTAGACTTATCTTTTTTAACTACTTTTTTAAAAATTTTGTTTAATTTTTTTTTTAAACTAGAGGACGAGTGTTTATTATTAAACCTAATATTAAATGTAGCTTTTGCAATACCTGGAATGATGTTATCAGCTGTATTATCTATATTAATTTTAGTTACTTCTAAATTAGTAGGTTGAAAATCTTTGGTTCCTTTGTCAAATCGTATTTCTTTAATTTCTTTTAATATTTTTATTATTGTATTAGATGGGTTGTTGGCACGATTTGGATATGCAACATGACCCTGAGTTCCAAATATAGTTAGTTCTCCAGTAATACTTCCTCTTCTTCCAATTTTAATCATTTCACCAAGCTTATTAGGGTTTGTTGGCTCTCCAACTAAACAAAAATCTATTTTTTCTTTTTTCTTTTTTAGATAATCAACTACTTTTTTAGTTCCATTGATTGCAACTCCTTCTTCATCTCCAGTAATCAATAAGCTAATAGATCCCTTAATATTTTTATTATTTGAAACAAATTTATTTACAGCAACAACCCAGCTTGCAATTGCACTTTTCATGTCATTTGCACCTCTTCCAATAAGATGATTTTTTTTAATAGCAGGATTAAAAGGCTTGATGGTCCAATCCTTTATATCTCCAGGAGGCACTACATCTAAGTGGCCAGCAAACATAAAGTTTGGTTGAGATTTACCAAGTCTTGCATATAAATTTTTTACAGGTTTAGAATTTTTATCTTTAAATTCTAAAATTTTACAATTGAAACCAATAGCAGTAAGTTTTTTTGCTAGGAATTTCATTACCCCAGCATCAATAGGTGTAATGCTTGGAAATTTTATTAGCTCTTTTGCTAATGTAATTTCATTATAAATTGGCATTTTAGTCTCTTAATAGATCGTTTATAGAAGTTTTTGATCTAGTTTTTTCATCAACTTGTTTAATAATTACTGCACAATATAAAGATGGTGCTTTAGGATTATTTTTATCTGGCAGAGATCCAGGCACCACAACAGAATAAGGGGGTATTTTTCCATAAATGATTTCACCAGTTTTCCTGTTAACAATTTTAGTTGATTGCCCTATATACATTCCCATACTTAGTACCGAACCTTCTCCTACTATTACTCCTTCCACTACTTCAGACATTGCACCCAAGAAAACATTGTCTTCTATAATTGTAGGAAGTGCTTGAGCTGGTTCTAAAACTCCACCAACTCCTGAACCTGCTGAGATATGACAATTTTTACCAATTTGACAACAACTACCTGCTCTTGCAAAAGTATCAATCATCGTACCCTCATCAATGTATGCACCTATATTTACATAGCAAGGCATTAAAACTGCATTTTTTCCAACAAAGGATCCTTTTCTAACAGGTGAATTAGGAACCATTCTGAAACCAGCTTTTTCATGATCTTCTTTAGTCCATCCTGCTGTCTTACCTTTAAGTAAATGAGATTTATCATACCAACTGCTATATGGACCGTTTAAGTTTTCCATTGGATAAATTCTAAAACTTAGCATAATTGCTTTTTTAAGATATTGATGTGTTACCCATTCTCCATTAATTTTTTCAGCAACTCTTACTTTGCCACTGTCTAAATCCTCAATAACCTGATTAATTGTATCCTTTAAACTTTTATCTGAATTAGGGTTTATTCGATCCTTGTTTTGCCAGGCTTCATTTATAATATTTTCTATACTCATATTTATTTTGAGTTTTGTAATAGCCTGATTTCTTTTAAAAATAAAGAGAGATTTTCAATTTTGTAATCTATAAATTCATTATTAGACTCTTTTTTTCCCCAGTATTCATTATTTATAACCCAGGCAGTGATTGTTCCTCTTTCTTTTCCTATAGATAAATTTTTTGCAATATCTTCAATATAAAGTGTTTCTTTTGGATCGATTTTAAACTTATTCACCATCAAATCAAAGGCTTTGGCTGTAGGTTTTGGGCTAAATTCCGCATCTACAATATCAAATAGTCCATCAAAAAGATCATTAATTCCTAAATGTTTTGTTATGTTATTAGCATGTTCTTTGCTGCCATTAGTAAAAATAAATTTTTTTAAATTCAGGTTTTCAAGTTCTTTTCTTAAAATTAAATCTTTTTTCATAAAAGTTAGATCTATATCATGTACATATTTTAAAAAATCATCCGGCTTAATGTCATGATGTATCATTAAACCATTTAAACTAGTATTATATTTGTGAAAATAGTTTGTTTGTAATTCTTTCGCCTTTGCTAAACTTAAGTCTAATTTATTTGATATATATTCGGTCATTCTTTTACTTACTTGGCCAAATACAGCTTCTAAATCTTGATATAAAACTCCATCTAAATCAAAAAGAATATTTTTTATTTTTTTTAAATTTTTCATTTTCTGATTAAAGTTCCTGCACCTTTATCAGAAAAGAGCTCAAATAAAATTGAATGATGTTTTCTTCCGTCAACAATTACTACGCCTGTTACCCCATTATTTACAGCGTCAATGCAAGTATTTATTTTTGGTATCATTCCTCCAGAAATTTCTCCTTCTATAAGCATTTTTTGTGCAACTTCAGAGTTGATCTCAGGAATTAACTTTTTTTCATTGTTTAGTAATCCTTCCACATCTGTCATTAATAATAATCTTCTTGAATTAAGTTCTTTTGCCACTGATCCTGCGGCAATGTCAGCGTTAATATTATAAATTTTTTCGTCATCACCAATACCCATTGGCATTATTATTGGAGTTTTTTTTTTATCAATTATTTCAATTAAAATTTTCGAATTTATTTCTTTAGGATAACCAACATATCCAAGCTCTTTCTTTTCTGGTTTGATTTTAATTATATTATTTTTTTCAGGAGTAACTGATTGTGCAAAATTTATATGACTGTTTAGATTATTTACAATTTCAGAATTTAATTCCAAAAGTGCTTCTTTAACAATTTTAATAGTTCTTTCATCAGTAACCCTTAAGCCATCAATAAATTTAGACTCTATATTAAGATTATCTAGTTTTTTTTTTATATTTTTACCCCCTCCGTGAACAACTATAACTGATAATCCTAATTTGTTTATTACTGAAATATCTTCTATAAATTGTTTGAATAAACTTTGGTCTAGTAGTACTGAACCACCACATTTAATTACAATTATTTCACCTGAATATTTATCAATGTATTTTTTTACTTCTTTTATAGATGGACCATTATTAGGTAAAATTTTTTTTAAATCCATTTATTGTACAGTTTTAACTGTTGTTCTTTTCATGATAACAACTTGTTGAGCCATTGTTAAAATATTATTTATTGTCCAATAAATTACTAAGCCTGAAGGAAATGGAGCTAAAATTACTGTTAAAAAAATAGGAAAGAACATGAAAATTTTAGCTTGAATTGGGTCTGGAGGAGTAGGGTTTAGTTTTTGTTGAATAAACATACTTACTCCCATTAGTATAGGCCAAGCTCCAATTATTAAAAATGAAGGAGGGTCCCAAGGAATTAATCCAAATAAATTAAATATTGAAGTTGGATCTCTTTCAGATAAATCTTGAATCCATCCATAGAATGGCATTTGTCGCATTTCTATTGTAACAAATAAAACTTTATATAATGCAAAAAATACTGGTATTTGAATTAATATAGGTAAACAGCCAGACATTGGGTTGACCTTTTCTTTTTTATAAAGCGCCATCATTTCTTGCTGTAACTTCATTTTATCATCTTTATATAGTTCTTTTAATCTTGTCATTTCAGGTTGAAGAATTTTCATTTTCGCCATCGATCTAAATGAAAAGTTTGCAAGTGGAAAGAAAACTAACCTTATACAAATGGTAATAGCTATTATTGCTAGACCATAATTACCTAATAGCTTGAAAAAATAATCAATTCCGAAAAAAAGAGGTTTTGTTATAAAATACATAACCCCCCAATCAATGGCTAAGTCAAATTTATCTATTTTAAGTTTTTCAGCATAACCATCAATAACAGCAACCCTTTTTGCGGCTACTATAATTTGTAAAGTATCTTCAATTGAATTATTTGGACTTAGTTCGCTACCTTCTATTGATATAAAATTTGCTCTAAATTTGTTTTTATAATCAAATGTTGTTTTAAATTCTTTATTTCTAGGAGGAACAATACTTGCTATCCAATATTTATCTCCAATTCCAAGCCAGCCCTTTTTAGCAGATCTAGAAAACTTCTTTTCTTGAATATCATCATAATCTTCTTCAATTAATTCACCATCTAAGGTAGCTATTAGACCTTCATGCAGAATGTAAAAATTTGATATTTCGGGAACTTTGTTTCTTATGATTTGACCATATGAATAAAAGTTATAGGTTTTATCAGAAGAATTAATTACTTTTTGTTTAATAGTAAATAAAAATTCGTTATCTAAGCTAATATTTTTTTCAAAAGTAATACCCTGTTCATTACTCCAAGTCAGTTTTATTGGAGAAGTGTTAGTTAGTTTATTATTTCCTTGAACCTTCCATTTTGTAGATCCATCTGGTAAATCTATATTTTTATTATTTGAAACATACCCACTTTCAATTAAATATCCATTTTCATTATTTCTTGGATTTAAAAGAATTACTTTTTCATCACTTCCTAATTTTGTTTTATATTTTTTAAATGTTAAATCATCAATAATTGCCCCTTTAAGAGAAATACTTCCAATTATATTATTATTCTCAAATTCAATTCTTTCATTTTCTGATAATGCCTCATTTCTTGTAAGTTTAGAAAAGTTTTCATTCTGATCCAATGAAGGAGCTTCTGAGTCTTCAATTATTTTTGTTTTTTTAATTTCATTTTTTTTTAATCTGTTTGGATCAGGTTCGGGAGCAAAAAAAAGACTATATAATATTAATACCGCAGCTGATAATGATATAGCTGCAATAACATTTTTAGTGTCCATGATTATGCTTTCTTTTTATTTTTTGCACTGGGTCATACCCTTCTCCGCCGCCTAAAAATTTTATAGGATGACAGCTTAGAATTCTTTTAAAACCTTTGAATATACCTTTTGATAACCCATAAATTTTTAGAGATTCTATAAAATAGTCAGAACAGCTGGGTGAATATCTGCAATTATTTCCAATGTAGGGTGAAATAATATATTTGTATCCTTTTATAATTAATATTAGAGTTTTTAATATAATTTTCATTACTTTATTTTTTTAAATTCTGCAAACATTGTTTTTTTAATATCAGAATATTCATTTTTTAAAAAATTATCTTTTGCAATTACTAAATATGAATAATCTAATTTAATTGATATTTTTTTTATAGCATCATTTGTTATATTTTTTAGTTGTCTTTTAATTTTATTTCTGTTTACAGCATTACCAATTTTTTTTTTAGTTACAAAGCTTATATTTAATTTATTTTTTTTATTTATTAATTTTTTATAAAATATTGTAAAATATTTATTAGAATTTTTTTTTCCACTAAGTATTTTTTTAAAATCACTATTTTTTGAAAGACAAACTATTTTACTTTTCATTAATTTAAATGGTAAGAGCTTTTCTTCCCTTTTTTCTTCTTCTTGAGAGAGTTTTTCTCCCTCCTTTGCTTTTCATTTTTGATCTAAAACCATGTTTTTTAGATCTTTTTTTTACACTTGGGTTGTAAGTTCTTTTCATATATCGATTGTTTTAATATTGTTTAAATTTCGGTATTTATAGAAAAAATCTATATATAAGTACAGAAGATTTTATAGTGAATTAGAATAATGAATACATCAAGAAATATTAAAATATTTATAGGCTTATTCTATATAATATTGCTTTCTATTTTTTTGTACTTATTTTTTTCAAAATTTAGCATTGAAGAAATCAGTAGCTATAAGTTTATTCAAGATAATAGAGAGCAATTAATTAATTTGAAAGAGACAAATTTACTTTTATTATCAATTGGGTTTATAGTATTTATAATTATATGGGTTCTCTTATTAGGTTTTGGTAGTCCAACTATATTACTTTCGGGTTTTGTGTTTGGCAAATGGATTGGTGTATTAATTTCTATATTTTCTTTATCAGTTGGTGCAACGCTATTGTATATGTTTGGAAATTTTTTTTTTAAGGAGCCGATAAAAGAAAAATTTTTAAGTCGTTTCAAAAATTTAGAAGATAAATTTAGAAAAAATGAGTTTATTTTTTTTCTTGTATATAGATTTGTTGGAGGAATCCCATTTGCAATAGCTAATTTATTGCCAGTACTTTTTAATGTAAGAGTTAAAAATTATTTTTTAGGTACTTTTTTAGGTCTTATGCCTCAAGGATTTGTTCTTGCATCATTAGGAGGTGGACTTGAAAAAATAATAAAAAATAATGATACTATGCCAAGTTTATTTGATTTATTTTTTTCTCCAGATATTTATTTACCTATTTTAAGTTTTATTTTTTTAATCTTAGTAGCTTTAATAGTAAAAAAAAAATTTTATAAAAACTAAATTGGTGCCCATAACCAGAATCGAACTGATGACCTCTTCCTTACCATGGAATTGCTCTACCGTCTGAGCTATATGGGCTTTAATTAATAATGATAAATAACCTAATTTATTAAACTAATTTATTCAAATTATTGCCTTAATTTTTTTAATATAATGAACTATATCTATTAAATAAAATTTTTTTATAGGAAAAAAATGGGAATTCATTACGATTATAAATCAACCAGAGGAATGAAGGCTATGGAAAAGCAAGCAAAAAGAGAAAGAAAACTTGCTGAAAAGAAAGCCAAAAGAGAAGCTAAAGAAGGTAAAAAAATAAAAACCTCTGAGTCTAAAATTAATGTTCAAGAACCTATAACTTTAGATTTTTTAACAAATCCAAATAAGGACAAATGAAAAAAAATAAGGAAAAAACTAGTAAGCTTGAACTAGCTCTCAAAATAAATTTAAGAAAGAGAAAATCTTCTCAAAGAAAATTTAAGAAAAAAAAGTAAATCATGAGCATACTAAATGATAAGCAAATTAAAAAGTATGCAGTCGAAGAAGAAATGATCAAACCTTTTGAAGAAAAGTTAGTTTCAAATGGAATATCACATGGCTTAAGCTCAATGGGTTATGATGTAAGGTGTAGTGATGACTTTAAAATTTTTACAAATGTAAATTCTAGCATTGTAGATCCTAAAAAATTTGATGAATCAAGCTTTACTACAGTTAAAGGTTCTGAGATTTTAATACCTCCAAATTCTTTTGCATTAGCAGCAAGTCTAGAATATTTTAAACTTCCACCTTCAATACTTGGTTTGGTTACTGGAAAGTCAAGCTATCTAAGATGTGGGATAAATACACCATCATCGGTTCTTGAACCAGGGTGGGAAGGTCAAATAACATTGGAATTTGCAAATACAAGTCCTTTACCAGCAAAAATTTATGCTTTCTCTGGAGCAGCTCAAATTCTTTTCTTTAAAGGCGAGAGACCAAACATTTCATATTCCGAAAGAGAAGGTAAGTATAATAAACAAACAGGTGTGACACTCCCTAAAGCTAAATAAAAAAATGGATAAGTTTTTCATAAAGGGACCTAGTAGGGTTAGTGGTAAAATAAATATTTCTGGTTCAAAAAATGCTGCTTTACCTATACTTGCGTCTACAATTTTATTCGATAAACCCGTTGAATTAAATAACCTTCCAAATGTAAGAGATGTTCAAACAATGATATCTTTATTAAAATCTTTAGGTTCAAAAATTTCAATTTCAAAAAATAAAAAAAAAATAAAAATTTTTAACCCAAAAAAAATGAAAACCTTTGCATCTTATAACTTGGTAAAAACTATGAGAGCTGGTATTTTAGTTTTGGGACCTTTACTTTCTAAGCATCGAAAGTCTTTGGTTAGTTTACCGGGAGGCTGTAGTTTAGGAACAAGGCCAATTAATTATCATTTAAAAGCGTTAACTAAGTTAGGTGCAAAACATAAAATTATTAAAGGATACGTGCATGCAAAAGCAAATAATGGTTTAGTTGGAACGACAATAAAGTTCCCTAATATTTCAGTTGGAGCAACTGAAAACCTTATCATTGCTGCAACTTTGGCCAAAAAAAGAACAATTTTAAAAAATTGTGCTATTGAACCAGAAATAAAAGATCTTGTTAATTTTCTTAATTTAGCTGGAGGTAAATTAAAATGGATTGGCAAAAGAACTATCCAAATAGATGGAGTTAAATTTTTAAATGGCGTTAATTATTCAATAATGAATGATAGAATCGAGGCCGGCACATGGTTGATTGCCGCCGCACTAACCGAAGGTAGCTTAAGAATTGGCAAGATAAATCCTAAGATAATACAAACTGAAATAAATGTTCTAAAAAAAATAGGCGCAAAGATTAAAATTGAAAATGATGAAATAATTATAAGAGGAAATAAAAATATTAAAAATATAAATTTAAAAACGGAAGTTTATCCTGGTTTTCCAACTGACCTACAAGCACAAATAATGGTTTTATTATGTAAAGCAAAAGGTAGATCAAGTATAATTGAAAATATTTTTGAAAATAGATATATGCATGTTGCTGAATTAAGAAGATTAGGTGCTAAAATTAAAATTAAAGATGATAAGTCAATTATTGAGGGAAACTCAATATTACAAGGAGCTGAGCTTATGTCTACTGATTTAAGAGCCTCTGTATCGTTGGTACTAGCTGCCATTGCATCAAAAGGAAAATCAATTATTAATAGAATTTATCATTTAGATCGTGGTTATGAAAAAATAGAGAAAAAATTAGTAAATGTTGGAGTTAAAATTCGAAGAATAAAATAAATGGATAAAAAATATTTATCTAAAATTATTGCAAAAGATGATCAAGGTTTAAAATTAATCTCAGCCTGTTGTTTTCAAGCAAAAGTAAAAATTAGCGAAGTAAAATATTTAAAAAAAAATCAAATTTTTCTAGTTTTTTTAAAAAGATTTAACTTGGAAAATGAAGAAGATAAAGAGGAGATCAATAGTATTTGCAAATTTGAATTTGTAGAAAATGTTAAATCAAAAAATATTGATCAAAATGATAATGACTTAGTTTTAGAATTAATTGCAATAGACCTATTTAAAAATAAAGGTAAATATGAAATAAACTTAATATTTAGTAATAATTCTTGTATAACATTATCTACTGAAATAATTGAAACAACTTTAGAGGATCAAAAAAATTTAAATGATTAAAATTCTAGATTGGAGAAAAAAAGAATATAAATATAAACTTTTAGAACTTTTAATTAAAAGAAAAAAATATTTAAATGTTAATCTTGATATAGTTGATAAAATACTAAAAGAAATACGTAAAAAGGGCGATAATGCATTAATTAAGTATGAAAAAAAATTTAATAATAATTCAGAAATAATTTTAAAAAAAAAAAACATATCAAAAAGTATAAAATCTTTAAATCCAAAGGTAAAAAAAGCGATAGATTTTGCATATAATAGAATTTATAAATTTCATTCAAAACAAAAAATTAAAAATATTTTTTATAAAGATAATTTAAATAATAAAATAGATTACAAATATTTACCAATTGACTCAGTTGGAATTTATGTTCCTGGAGGTAATGCAAGCTTTCCCTCAACAGTTTTGATGAATGCTATTCCGGCAAGAATTGCTGGAGTTAAAAGAATTGTAATGGTTAATCCAAAACTTAATGGCAAACAAAGTTCTGCAGTTTTGTATGCTGCTAAAAAATTAGGTATAAAAGAAATATATTCTATTGGTGGGGCCCAGGCAATTGCCGCCTTAGCCTATGGAACAAAAAAAATTAAAAAAGTTTCAAAAATAATTGGACCTGGAAATATTTATGTTTCAACAGCAAAAAAAAAAGTTTTTGGAGATGTTGGTATTGATATGATTGCTGGACCTTCTGAAATTACAGTTGTAGCAGATAAAAACTCTAATCCAGAATGGGTAGCTTCAGATCTATTAGCACAAGCTGAACATGATAAAAATTCTCAATGTATTCTAATTTCTAAAGATAAAAATTTACTTAAAAAAGTTATTATTGCAATTTCAAGACAATTAAATTTTTTAACAAGAAAATCAATTGCAAAAAAAAGTTTAAACCTAAATGGAATTTTTATTTATATCAATTCTAATAGTAAGATTATTGATATAGTTAACACAATAGGTCCAGAACATTTAGAACTTAATATTAAAAATTATAAAGAAATCTTATCAAAAATAAAAAATGCTGGATCAATTTGTTTAGGCAAATATTCGGCAATGGCAATTACCGACTATAATGCAGGAACTAATCATATTTTGCCTACAAATTCATCGGCTAAATTTTCAAGTGGTCTATCAGTTTATGATTTTTATAAAAGAATTTCATATGTAAATTTATCAAAAAAGGGTATTGAAAACCTTGCTCCTTCAGTTATAACATTAGCAAATTTTGAAGGTTTAGATGGGCATGCTAAATCAGTTAAATTAAGAGTTGGGAGAAAATAAATTTGTCAAAACAAGATTTACTTGAGTTTAAAGGAAAAGTAATAGATTTACTTCCTAATGCAATGTTTAGGGTTCAGTTAGAAAATAATCATATTGTAACTGCCCATACAGCAGGAAAGTTGAGAAAAAATAGAATAAGAGTTCTTCAAGGTGATAATGTTACAGTGGAAATTACACCTTATGATTTGACAAAAGGAAGAATTATTTTTAGGTTTTAAATATTGGCTTCGTAGCTCAGTTGGTAGAGCAGAGCCCTGAAAAGGCTTGTGTCGCTGGTTCGAGTCCCGCCGAAGCCACCA
>MDSV01171776.1_pt1 | contig 11848 bp, 13 predicted proteins | sample 810851 | NCBI WGS metagenome assembly MDSV01 (sample SAMN05326640, study PRJNA326480) | marine metagenome | isolation source: seawater | place: Atlantic Ocean: North East | collected 2012 | reverse complement strand
TTTTTCATTATCTACAAGTTTAGTAGCATCTGCCCTTGGCGCTTGGATTCTATTTGGACCGTCAGCTGCAGCGACTTGGGGAGGAATAGGAGCTGTAATTGGTTATTCATTGGGAACAGCATTTCCAATGCTTTTTTTAATATTTTTAGGAAAAAAAATAAGAAGTGAATTTCCTAGGGGATCGACCTTAATTGAATTTTTAAGAAAAAAATTTAAAAAGAGTTTATTCAAAGTAGTTTTATTTATGTGCATATTTTATATGTTTATATTTTTATGTGCCGAAGTTACCGCAGTAGCAATTTTAATTAATTATATTTCAGGAACAGAATTTTGGATTACTGCTTTAATAATTTTAACAGGTACATTAACATATACACTTTATGGAGGGTTGAGAGCTTCTATTTTTACCGATACCATCCAGTCAATAATAATTTTAGTTTTACTTGCAATTTCAGTTTCATATTTAGTTTTGTTTACAGGTGATCAATTTTCATTTAATTTTATTAATGAAAAAAATCCTCAGTTATTAAGTAGCAATTATATTCCAAATTATACATCTGGTTTAACTTTCTTTATTGCTGTTGCTGCAACTAATCTTTTTCATCAAGGAAATTGGCAAAGAGTTTATGCAGCAAAAAGTGATTATGTTCTTAAAAGAAGTTTGATTATTGCATTTATTGCCATTATTCCAATAGTTTTATTTATGGGTTTTACCGGAATGGTTGCTATATCAGCAGACCCAAGTATTAGACCTGACTTAGGTTTTTTCTCCTTGCTTCTAAAAGATCAAACTAAATCCTTATCAATAATTATTGTCATTTTAGGTTTATCTTTAACTATCAGTACAGTTGACACATTAATTAACGCTATTTCAAGTCTATTTGTAGTTGATGGCAAGGCAACTTTTAACTTCAAGAAAAATGCTAATTATCTAAAATTTTCTAAGTATTTTATAGTAGGTCTTTCAACAATAGCTTTTATTGTAGCCTCAAAAGGATTTAGTGTTTTATACTTATTTTTATTAGCAGACTTATTTTGTTGTGCTTTTGTATTGACGGTTTTTTATAGTTTTTATAATAAGCGCTTAGATGAAAAAACCGCATATATTTCAATAATTATTGGTATAATTGGTGGTCTTCTGTTATTTCCTGCTCCAGATTTTTCAAGAAGTCTTTTAATAGGTACAATTTTACCTATAGATTTATTTCCTATTTTTGTTTCACAATCGCTGTTATTCTTATCTTTTTTAGTAGCAACACTTTCCCCAGTTATTGTTATAATGCTTTATGATTCCTTTAAAGGACGATAACCCAACTACTAACAAACCTATTGTAACTTATTTTTTAATAAGTGCATGTGTTTTGATTTTTTTAATACAGACAGGTTCACAATCATACAAAACTGGGCAACTTTTTTATTCATATGGATTAATCCCTTCAGTCTTAATGGGTCAAAACCAATTACCTTTGGACCTTTATGCTGTCCCGTCATATATAACTATTTTCACTTCTATGTTTTTGCACGGAGGGTTCATGCACCTAATAGGCAACATGCTTTACATGTGGATTTTTGCAGATAATATTGAAGATACTTTAGGTCCTTTAAAATTTCTTATTTTTTATCTTTTAGCAGGAATAGGAGCGGGAATGACCCAAGTTTTGATGGATATCCAATCCCAAGTACCAATGGTAGGTGCCAGTGGTGCCATAGGAGGAGTTTTAGGTGCATATTTAATAAATCACCCAAATGCAAAAGTTTTAGTTTTAATACCTTTTGGTTTTTTTAGTCAGCTTATAAAAATAAAAGCTTTATACGTATTGGGTTTTTGGTTTATTCTTCAGTTTATTTCAAGCGGTGGAGGTATTGCTTACGCTGCCCATATTGGAGGTTTTATCTCAGGTATTATTTTGATACTATTTTTTAATAAAAAACCAAAAAAAAAAAATAAAATCACAAAGGGACCATGGGGTTAATAAATTATATAATACCTTTTTTAACTTTAATAACCATTGTTGTTTTTATACATGAATATGGTCACTATTATTTTGCAAAAAAGTTTGGAGTAGGAATTACAGATTTTTCTATTGGTTTTGGTAAAGAAATTTTTGCTTGGAAAGATAAATCAGGTACACGGTGGAAAATTTGTTGGCTTCCATTAGGTGGTTATGTAAAATTTTTTGGTGATAGAAATGTTTTTAGTCAATCAGAACAGCAAGAAATAATAAATAAATATAACGAGGAAGATAGAAAAAAATTATTTATACTTAAACCCATATATCAAAGAGCCATAATTGTAGCAGCTGGACCTCTTGCTAACTTCGTTCTAGCAATATTAATTTTTTTGTTGATCAATATGACAATAGGAAAAGACATGACCCCACCTATAATTAGTGAAGTACAGAAAGGGAGTCCAGCATTTGAAGCAGGTTTAAAAAAAAATGATAAAATATTATTTATTGACAATAGAAAAGTTGAAAGTATTTTAGAAGTTTCTCAGTTTATTAATGCATCAACTTCTGAATTAATTGAATTTATAATATCCAGAGATAGTAAAGAAATATCTGTGCAGATAAGTCCAAATTTATTAAATTCTGAAGATGCTTTAGGTAACTCAGTAAAAAAAAGAATTATAGGAATCAAGCTTGCATCACCGAATAATAAAGTTCAAAAAAACCCCTTATCACCAAGCAAAGCTATGTATTATTCAATCAAGGAAGTTTGGTTTGTTACCACTTCCTCACTCAATTATCTTGGGAGCATGATCGTTGGCACTGCAGATTCCTCTCAATTAGGTGGACCAATAAGAATAGCAAAAATTACAGGACAGGTAGCTGAATATGGTTTTGTACCTTTCTTAAATATCATGGCATATATTTCAATAAGTCTAGGATTAATAAATTTATTCCCAATACCAATGCTTGATGGTGGACACTTAGCATTTTATTTTGTGGAAACAATAATAGGAAGACCCCTGAGCCAAAAAGTACAAGAAAGTTTTTTTCGAATCGGTTTATTTTTGCTATTTTCTCTTATGTTTTTTGTTACTTTTAATGATTTGAAAGATTTAGGCCTATTTTAAAAAGTTATTAAAAACTTAAACTATTTAAAAAAAACAAGTAAAATCAAGGTTTTTTAACATACAAACTATATATTGTGTTGATATCTTAATAAAATACTAAAAAAAATGTTGATTTTCCTCATATTTATGAGAAGAGTAAAAAATGCTTAAAAACAAAGCAAAACAAACAAAAAAAAGGGGCTAAAATGAACAAAAAACAACTAGTTGCTAAAATATCAGCATCAATGAACTTAAGCAAAGCTGACGCTGAACGTACATTTGATGGAATAACTGAAATAATTCTTGGCTGCTTAAAAAGTGATGAACAGGTCAAAATAGCTGGTTTTGGTACTTATAAAGTAGCTAAAAGAAAAGCTAGAGTTGGAAGAAATCCGAGAACGGGAGAGCAGATACAAATAGCTGCTTCACAGAAAGTTAAATTTTTACCAGCTAAAGCATTAAAAGAAATGTTTAATAAATAGCATTAGAAAACAGCCTTTATCTATACAACAAAATAAAGGCTGTTTAACCAAATTATCAGTAATTTTTGTTTTTTTCCCAAATTTCTTCCCAATCCATATTTGGTGATAAACCATAAGAAGAATTAACATTCGTACAGTGTAAAGTTAGAGATGGAATAGGAGAAAGGCAATATTCTTTTTTATATATTTCATGTAGAGGCTCTTCAAAAGGGTAATGTTCAAACTGACACATAGAAACATACTTATTCCAATATTTTTCAATAATTATTTTACTTGTTAGGAAAGTGCACAAAGTTTCTTCGACTTTTCTCCAATGCCTGTTAGATCCCAAAAAAATATTAGTTTCATCTGCTTTTGTATATAAATAAGGATAATCTGCTGGACAAATTATTAATTCTCTATTTAATTGGGTAGCGAGCCTTTCGTATGTAAAAATCATTTCACCAAAAGCATTTAAATCATGTAGGTAATCGTCTTCTACAAAATAAATTAGATCATCACATTTATTTTTAGCTATTAGTAATGATTGATGAATATTTGACATATTTGACATTTGATTGTCAGTAACTTTTTCATTTTTTGAGTTAAATTTCAAAAATAATCTATTATTTACAAATTCATCTGTATTAAGAGAAATTATAGTATTCTTAAAACCTGAATTAGACAACTGTTTTTCCATTTGTTTTAAATCTTCATTTTTAGATTTATGGTCAACCACAAAAATCTTAAACTCTATATTTGGGAATATTTTTATAGCTTGTTTTAAAGAAACAATAATAGAATTTAATGATCTGAATGTATATTCGGATTTATTTTGATTAAACAATCTGTTCTTAGTTTGCGTTAACATATTAACGCTTGTACAGGATCTAAATATAATAGTTAATTTTTTAACTTTTCTAGTAATTTTGACCTCTCCCAGAGGTAGAATTATGGATTTTTTTGCATGAACACTCAAGTTTTCCATCATAGATTTTTTTTGAGTTGGTATATACATGTTTGATTGATCTATTATTTCATAACCTAAGATTCTACAAATTTTGATGAAAATTTTTTTTATAAAACTATGTTTGACAGAAATATCTAGTTTTTTCATAAGATTTTGATTAATTTTATATAATAGACTATTATTATATTATTATGGAAATAAAATCATCAAAAACTCTCGTTAAAGAAGCTTTAGAAAAAGTTAAAACCTATAACGTAGCCGATGCTAAAGATTTGTATGAAGCTAAAAAATGTATATTAATTGATATAAGAGATATCAGAGAGCTTTGGAATGAGGGAACGATTGATGGATCATTGCATATCCCACGTGGAATGATTGAATTTTGGTTAGACCCAGCTAGCCCTTATTATAAAAAAGAGAAATTTGAAGATAAATCAAAAGAAATTATGCTTTTTTGTGCAGGTGGACTCCGATCAGCTTTGACTGCTAAATCACTAAAAGAAATGGGATATAATAATATAGCGCACATAGATGGGGGATTTGGTGCCATGAAATTAAATGGATTTAAAGTTATAGAAAAAAAGAAGGATTAAAAAATTAATTAGTCATGAAAACCAAGTTTTCTTGCATAAAAAATTCTAAACACCCAATAAAGAAGTAAGCCTACGGGACCAGCAAAATAAACTAGAAGCAAAGGTATAAGTGAGATTTTTTTTGGAATACCATACTTGATAGAATCTCTTGAAATCCATGAACCTAAAAAAAAATTTATTGCAACAAAATGAATCCAAAAGGTCAGCAAAAAAGTTTCTGTTGCAAAAATAGTATAAAGATTATCTAGGCTAATATATAATTTGAAAATATCTATTATTTTTTCATCTAATAAAAAAGCTTGGTAAATTAAATAAACGTATGTTGTAGCTAAAATGAGTGGCAATATTATAGAATTAGTAAATATTTTAGTTACTTGAGAATTTGGAATAGCGATTAACATTACCCAAAAAGGCAGTATACCCAAGTTAATCCACAGGTATATATTTTCAAACGTTAGATATTCTTCAAATTGAGTTATCATAGAATTTTAAATATATAATATAGTATATATAAATAATGAATCCTATCAAAAATAAAAAAGACCTAGAATATACAATAGATCAAATTAAAAACTTCGCTTATTCATACTTAGAAAAATATAGTCCGTCCCAACAACAACTTAAAACCTATTTATATAAAAAACTGATTAAAAATAAACAACACATATCTAGCAAAAAGGAAATTTTTAATTTGATAGATGTAGTTATTGAAACCCTAATTAGCCAAAAACTTTTAAGTGATGAGTATTATTCTGAAGCAAAATCAAGAAGTCTTTTACGAAGAGGATATTCATTAAATAAAATAAGATATAACTTAATTCAAAAGGGAATAAGTGAAAAATATATAAAATCAAGTATATCAAAGATAAAGGAAAACGAATCTGATCCAGATTTCTTTTCTGCGATTAAGATGTGTAAAAGACGTAGAATAGGGCCAATCAGAGATGATAATAATAGATCTTTATTTTATAAAAAAGATATTTCGATTTTGGCAAGATCTGGTTTTTCTTACGATTTATCCAAGAAAGTTTTAGATTTACCAAAAGAAGAATTTAAGAAATTTATAAAAATGATTTAATTATATTTATTTTTTTTTTGATAATAAATAATTTAGATGATCCCTGAGCTTTTTTTTAACATACATAAAAAAAAGAATACCTACAATTGTTACAGAAATTATAATAACAATAACTGTCTTTAACATTTTGATAAATAAAAATATTTTTAATAATTAGGGTGAGAATCAATTATAATTTTTTTTTTATTTTTATAATTATTTGTATAACTTTGTTTTAATACGTCTTCTGAAATTGCGTCAAATGCATGCTCACTAAAAGTTTTACCAGTACTTTTTTTAATCATATAATTAGCACCACTACTAATGCCTGCTTGCATAACTGATGCCGTACTAAATCCTGATGTGGCTGGACCTATCAATGCGATAGGAGCAATAAAACATCCTGATAAAGTAACACCAAGTGCTACGATTAATAATAATTTTTTAATCAACGAATCCCCTCGAGTTGATTCATTATACATTTTTTAAAATTATAAGAAAGAAGATATAGACCAGTTTAGGTACAACTTTAAGTTGAAAATTTTCGTAAATCCTTTTTTCTTTTTGCTATAATAGAAAGGTTTTTATAATTTTTTTTACCATAATTAAATTTTTTTTCTTGTAAAGTTGTAACAGAACCTCCCGCGTGTTCTAATATTATGTGGCCAGCTGCTATATCCCATTCATAAGCTCTTGCTTGAGCTGCATAAATATCTGCTTCGCCAGCTGCTAAAATGCAAAATTTTAATGAACTAGACATTTTAAGTCTTTTTGTTACTTTATAATTTTTGTAAATATTTAAAACTTCTTCTGGGGTATGTCCTGAATTCTCTAAACCTATAATTTCTTTATTATCTTTTTTTAACCCATTTAATCGCATACTTTTTCCATTATTTATTTCGAAAGCAAGATTTTTACCATAAGAAAAAAATAATCTATCTTTTTTTGGTGCGTAAATAATACCAATAGTTGGTTCTAAATTGCATATTAGTGCTGCATTTAAAGTATATTCATCCTTTTTTTGAATATAATCTCTTGTTCCATCAATTGGATCAATTAACCAGAAATCATGTTCTTTATTTTCTGTATTTAAATCAACTGTTTCTTCAGAGATAATTTTTATGTTAGGTGTTATTTTTTTTATCTGATTTGTTAGGATTTCATTAACTGCTATATCTCCATCAGTAACTGGAGATTGATCACTTTTAATCTTAATTTTAACACCCTTTTGAGATATTTCTTTAGCAACTTTACCGGCATGATAAAATATCTCCAATAGGTCTTCAGTAATATTTTTTAAATTTAATTTAGTCAATTTTATCAATTTTTTCTAAAATTATAGTTTCACTATTTATAACCTTCTTTCCAACATTTTCAAAATTTACAGTCACTTTATTTTTTATAATAGATTGTATTTGACCTAAACCCCAATCTCTATTCTTGGGATTTATAACAAAATCTCCAGGTTCATAATTTAAAAACATTTATGGAAAAATACCATTTTATATAATAAAACAAACGTATTATTTAATGAATAATATAATAAATAGAATAAATTCTCTAGGTTTTGCAAAGCAACCAAAGGATTCTAAAATTGTGGTTGCAATGTCGGGTGGTGTAGACTCTTCTACAGTAGCCGCCATGGTAAAAAAGCAAGGGTATAATGTAGTTGGTATAACTCTAAAACTTTATGATGATATAAAAAAGTCGAAAGATAGTAGACAATGTTGTGCTGGCCAAGACATTATGGATGCGAAAAGAGTTTCTCAACAACTAAATATTGATCACAAAATTTTATATTTTCAAGACAGATTTAAAAAAGATGTTATAGATTCCTTCATAGATAGTTACTCTTTGGGTGAAACTCCAATACCATGTATTAAGTGTAATCAAACAGTAAAATTTAGAGATTTATATTTTCATGCAAAAGAACTTAAAGCAGATGCCTTAGTAACAGGACATTATGTAAAAAGAATACAAAATAATGATAAAGCAGAAATGTATAGAGCAACAGATTTAAATCGTGACCAAAGTTACTTTCTTTTCACTACTTCTCAAGAACAATTAAATTTTTTAAGATTTCCTCTTGGAGATATTAAAAAAAATGATACGAGAAAGATAGCATCAGAGCTTAATTTAAATGTTGCTGATAAACCTGATAGTCAAGACATATGTTTTGTTCCAAACGGTAATTATACTTCAGTAATAAAAAAATATAGGCCAAAATCATTCAAAAAAGGAAATATTGAGGACGTTAAAGGTAATGTCATTGGAACTCATGAAGGAATAATTAATTATACAATTGGTCAAAGAAAAGGAATCAGAATTCCACATAGTGAACCTCTTTATGTAATAAATATTAATGCAGAAGAAAATAAAGTAGTTGTTGGAAATAAAGAGTCGTTAGCTATAAAAAAAATATTCTTAAAAGATTTAAATTTATTAGGAAAAATTGAAAAATATAATGAGAATTTATTTATAAAAGTAAGATCAACTGGTAAATTAATTAAAGCAAACGTAAAAATAAAAGACAACAAAGGGGAAGTCTTTTTACAAGAAAGTGAATTCGGAGTTTCCCCAGGTCAAGCATGTGTATTTTATTCAAAAGACGAAATTGGGGATAAAGTTTTGGGTGGAGGTTGGATTACACATACAATTAACAAATATTTATCCACTTAATTAACACATCTAAAAGTAAGTATCCTAAAAGGTGATACAAATTTAAAGAAAATTATGGTTTAATAATTATGAATTAAGAGGCAACTCTTAACTGGCCAGCTAGGCAAAAACTGCAAAGTTCAAGAATAGCGGGCAGAAAGTCTCACAAAGCAGCGCTAAACATGTGAGGCGACAGGTTCGGCGGTAGCGCCTAAAACGACGAACCAAAACTTTGTTCATACACCTTCGGGTGTGTGAACTAGGGTTTTGTCTTCATTCCATAAAAAATAACTTAAAATATAATAAAGCAAAAGAAAAACAAAATAGTTCCATTCAAGAACATGTTTAAATTTAGTTGAGCTTTCTACAAATATTAGGATGCTAAAAGAAGCTATTGTAATTACAAAAACAAGAGATACAAAAAAAACTTTAATTTTTAAAAAAGTAAAATTAATTAATTTTCTTAGTTGAAATTTATTTATATACAAAGATCTAGTTAATAATATTTGAGCAGTAACTTCAGATATAATAAATAGTATAATAACTGATCTTCTAAAAATCTTGAAAAATTCATTATCGACTGTTACTCCCAGAAAAATTGCATGTAGAGCTAAAAAAATAGCTGAAGATAAACCAAAAAATAAAAAACCTTTATATTTTTTGGTTGAGTTCAAGTTTATTAAATTAAAAATAAATGCGTTATTAAGCCAATAAAAAAATAAAAAAAACGAAGATAAGATAATTAAAGGTTTGAAAAAAATATTTGCAGGAAAATATCTTGCTGTTCTACTTATTGAAACTTCTCCATAAAAAAATGGATTTTTTATAGATGAAAAACCAGAGTCATTATTTTTTTTTGCATTTATTAAAATTTTTTCTATTATCGGAAATTTAATTAAAAAGTTATTTAAGACAGGATAGTTTCTTATGCAATTTTTACTTATAGTGTTGGTTCTTTTATATAATAAAGCAACCGCTCCAATTCTTTCAAAGAAATAAGGATCATGACCCCAAATTTCCATTTCACCTTTATTAAACAATACTTCCTTACCATCCTTTTTTACACCATAAGTATCTAAAATGAATCTAGGACAATTAATAAATGTTCTTTCTCCATCTACTTTCGCAATTTCTGCAGGTTTTCCAGTTTGGACAAATTTATCTAACGTTATTTCGTGATTCCATTTTATGAAAAGATTTTTTTTCTTAAAGTCTATTATTCCGGAACTTAAATCAAATGTTCCAAGAAACCAGAATAAAAAAAGACATATGGCAAAAGCCATAATAGGTAAAATTACAGATAATATTGAAAATATTTTAATTCTTTTTATAAACGTAAAATATCCCATTAATATTTGATTATTTATTTTCGTTTATTTCTTTTACGAGCTCTTCTTTTTTTTGAGCCCATTTTTCTTCTTCCTCTATGCTTTTTCGGGTATCCCATATTCCTATTATATCCTTTACATTAATTTATTGACCTTGATTACAGGATATAGCATTCTCCCATTTTGTTATCAAATATTATATGAAAAAATCTATTAAAACATACTTAAAATCAGCTGCCAAAGATTATAAATCAAGATCTGTCAATCCTCCAGTAGTTCGAGCTTCAACAATATTATTTAAAACGATGCAAGAGTTAAGAAAACATCAAAAAGATATTGCCAAACAAAAAGATGTTGAACATTGGGACTATGGTAGACAAGGAACACAAACAACAGTTCAATTACAAAAACTACTTAGAGGATTAGAAGAAGCCTATCAAGTTTTTTTAACACCAACGGGTTTTAGTGCAGTTGCCTTAGCTGTTATGAGTATTTGTAGACCAGGTGATGAAATAGTGATTTCGGATGGAGTATATAGACCTACGCAGAAACTAACAGACGATTTGCTCAAAGAATTTAACGTAAAAGCGATTTGGTATAACCCAAATAGTTTTGAGGATTTAAAAAATAAAATTACTAAAAAAACTAAATTAATTTATGTTGAAAATCCAGGAAGCAATACATTTGAAATGCAAGATCTAGGTAAAATAGTATCTCTAGGTAAAAGTAAAAATATTTATACTGCTATTGATAACACTTGGGCTACAGCGTACTTTTTTAAACCACTGAAGTTAGGTTTTGATATAGCGATTACTTCTGCAACTAAATATTATTCTGGACATAGTGATGTTATGGGAGGAACTGTAGCGGTTAATAAAAAAGTATATCAAAAAGTTTGGTGGTATAATCATGTATCTGGTTATCGTTTATCACCAGACGATGCTTATCTAATAATAAGAGGATTAAGAACATTAGATATAAGAATGGATAAACACCAGGAAAGTACAAAGAAAGTTATTAAATTTCTAAAAACTCAAAAAAAAATATCAAAAATATTATATCCTTACAAAACTTCATCAAAAGAATTTAAAATGTGGAAAAAATATTATTCAGGAGCATCTGGACTAGTTAGTATAATTGTTAAAAGTAATAGCAAAAATTCAGTATATAAATTTGTAAATACACTAGAATTATTTGGAATCGGATATAGCTGGGGAGGATTTGAAAGTCTTGCCGTTTATACAGACCCAGTGGAGTTAGGGAATAGACGATATTTTAAAATGAAAAAAAATGAACATTTGGTAAGATTGCACATCGGCCTTGAAGACCCAAAAGATCTAATTAACGATATAAAAAGTTCATTAAAATTTATTAAATGACAAAAGAAAAATTTTTTCCAAGTAAAGTGGCGTTGGTAACATTAATTTCTGCTTGCTTAATAGTTGCGATATTTATGGGACTCCGTATGGTCTTTGGATTGTTTACAGATTTTTTTGTAAAAGATTTACAATGTACAATTACAGAATTTGGTTTAGCAATAGGTATACAAATGTTGATGTGGGGTATGTTTGCACCAATCTTTGGAGCATTAGCAGATAAAATAGGTAGTGCAAAAGTTACAATAATTGCATCTTGCTTTGTTGCATTAGGAATTTATTTACTTTATTCAGGACCAAATACAGGAATATTTTTTCAAATTAACCTTGGTTTATTAATTGGAATT
>MDSV01167963.1_pt1 | contig 11848 bp, 12 predicted proteins | sample 810851 | NCBI WGS metagenome assembly MDSV01 (sample SAMN05326640, study PRJNA326480) | marine metagenome | isolation source: seawater | place: Atlantic Ocean: North East | collected 2012 | reverse complement strand
GTGGACTGCTTGTTGCAGCAAACCGGTTTGCTCGACTCCAGCGCTGCTGAGCGCGCCATGGACAGCAACGATCTAGAGAAAGAGCGAGGCATCACGATTTTGGCGAAAAATACCGCCATCAGTTATCGCGATGTACAGATCAATATTGTCGACACCCCAGGGCACGCGGATTTCGGCGGCGAGGTAGAACGAATTTTGTCCATGGTCGATGCGGTGCTGCTGCTGGTAGACGCCGTCGACGGACCCATGCCGCAGACCCGCTTTGTTACCCAAAAAGCCTTTGCTTACGGCCTGCAGCCCATCGTCGTGGTGAATAAGATTGATCGTCCCGGCAGCGATCCTGATCGCGCCATCGATCAAGTGTTTGAGCTTTTTGACAATTTGGGTGCCAGCGATGAGCAGCTGGATTTCGCGTCTATTTACGCTAGTGCGATCAATGGTGTCGCCGGGCTAGAGCTAGACGCCATCGCGGACGATATGAGCCCGCTGCTTGACATGATTGTCGACCAAGTGCCACCACCGACCGTTGACGAGAGTGGACCGTTCCAAATGCAGATCAGCTCCTTGGACTATTCAACCTACGAGGGGGTGATAGGCATCGGGCGTATTTCTCGTGGTCGGGTTGAACGTAACCAACAGGTCATGGTGGTCGACCGTGAGGGTCTCGAACGCAAGGGCAAGGTGATGAATATCTATCGTCACAGCGGCCTAGAGCGGGTAGAGGCCTCCGAGGCATTTGCCGGAGACATCATCTGTTTGACCGGAGTCGATAAGATCAACATATCAGATACCCTGTGTGCACAGGATGCGGTGGAAGCTTTGCCGCCGTTGAGTGTTGATGAGCCGACACTGACAATGATGTTCTGTGTCAATAACTCGCCGCTCTCCGGCCGCGAGGGTAAGTACGTTACCAGCCGCCAGATTCGCGAGCGCCTGCAGACCGAAGCCCTGCACAATGTCGCGCTGATGGTCGAAGACTCTGATGACCCGGATCGTTTTAAAGTGAGCGGTCGGGGCGAGCTGCACCTTTCTGTGCTGATAGAAACGATGCGCCGGGAAGGTTACGAACTGGCTGTGTCGCGTCCACAGGTGATCTATCGTGAAATTGATGGCGCCATACACGAACCCTTTGAAACGCTGACCCTCGACATCGAAGAACAGCATCAAGGCAAAGTCATGGAATCCTTGGGCGATCGCCGTGGTGAGCTTCAAGAAATGCAGCCCGACGGCAAGGGCCGGGTGCGACTGCAGTTTCGTATCCCCAGCCGCGGTCTTATGGGGTACCGCCCCATTTTCCTGTCTCAAACCTCCGGTACCGGCATTATGTCTTTTGCCTCGGATGGCTTTGGGCCGCGAATTTCTGAGGACGTAGGCTCCCGCAAGAATGGCGTGCTGATCTCCAACGCCCAGGGTAAGGCTGTCGGCTTTGCGCTTTGGAACCTGCAGGCACGCGGCCGCATGATGGTGAAGCCAAATGACCTGATCTACGAAGGCATGGTGGTTGGCATACATTCCCGCGGCAACGATTTAACCGTGAATCCGCTCAAAGAAAAGAAGCTCACGAACGTTCGAGCAGCGGGCACCGATGAGAATATTCAGCTTAGCGGGGCCGTTAATCTAACTTTAGAACAGGCACTAGAGTTCATCGACGATGATGAACTAGTTGAAATAACCCCGGAGAACATTCGCGTTCGTAAGCTGCTCCTCAAAGAGAGTGAGCGCAAACGCGCCTGAGTCCTCGTGAATGACCTGGGCTCTTACCTGAGATCAGATCTATGAAAGCCGTCGTGCAAAGGGTCAATTCGGCAAGGGTTCAAGTCGGCGATCAGACTGTTGGTGAGATTGGTCGCGGATTGCTTATTTATCTTGGCGTCGCGCGTAGCGACGGGCCTGAGCAGGTAGCGTGGCTGGCGGAAAAAATCCTCAATCTTAGGATCTTCGACCATGGCAGTACCGCTCAGCCTAATGATCCCCAGCCGAACCCTCAGACGTCAGTCAATTTGAAAACATCCCTGAGTCTTCTGGATATTGCCGGTGAAGCCTTGGTGATCTCGCAGTTCACCCTGCTTGCCGATACGCGCAGGGGTCGACGACCCTCTTTTTCACAGGCCGCAGAGCCGGAATTGGCCAATACCCTATATCGTGCCTTTGTCGAAGCGGTGGGTGCTCAGGCCCCTGTGCAGACCGGAGAGTTTGGAGCGGATATGCGGGTAACGAGTGAAAATGACGGGCCCTTTACTCTGGTAATAGACCACCCGCCGCAGCCTTAGTCTGGACACATTGCGATAGTGTCGCGCCGCGTCGGTACTCGGGCGAGCCGTTTACAGCTGATTTGATTCCTCACTGGCCTCGTCATCATAGTCGGCCTTTTTTTCTACCAGCCGCGCCATGACCACCCCGAACTCGAACAGTACCCACGTCGGAAGCGCCAGCAACAGCTGCGAAATCACGTCAGGTGGCGTCAGCAGCATGCCCGCCACGAAACAACCGATGATGACGTAGGGCCTTTTCCTCGCCATGCTGTCAGCGCTGGAAAGCCCTGACCAAGCCAGCAAAAAGGTAGCAACGGGTATCTCAAAGGCGATGCCAAAGGCCAGAAACATCTTCAACACAAAGTCGAGGTACTGGTTGATGTCCGTCATCATCGGCACACCCTCTGGGCTTACCGCCACCAGGAAAGTGAATACCAGCGGAAATACCAAAAAGTAGCTAAACGCCATGCCCGCGTAGAACAAGACGATGCTGGAAAACAGCAGCGGAAAGGCAAATCGTTTTTCACTGCGATAAAGACCGGGCGAAACAAATCCCCATAGCTGATGTAGCAAAAACGGGATGCCGATAAAGATCGCCGTATAAATGGCGAGTTTAAATGGGGTGAGAAAGGGCGACGTAACCGCCGTCGCGATCATCGAAGAGCCATCGGGGAGCGCCTGAACCAAGGGTGCGGATACAAAACTGAACAATGGCCCAGCAAAGTAATAGATCGGTACAAACAGCACGCCAACCAGGGTCATGCTGCGAAGGATCCGGCTGCGCAGTTCAATCAAATGCTCAAGAAAGGGCATTTCCTTGTCAGCATCTTCTTGCACGTTATCGGGCTCGCCGCTCATCTATGACGTTTTTTTGGGTGAATGATCATCGGCTTCACTGGCTGTGTCATCGATCGCGGGCGACTGGCTTTGAACCTTTTTATCTATCTCTATCGCCGTCGCTGCCGCCGACGCCGGGTTGGCCGGTGGTTCTTGCATCACTGGCGGCTCGATGGAGTTTTTCACTTCGTCTTCGATCTGCTTCATTTGCGCCATAACCGACTCGTTGTGGAGCTGCCGCCTCACATCGTCCATGCCAATTTCTTGCTCGATTTCGACTTTCATTGCGGTAAATGATCGCGACAAACGGCCTATCCATAGGCCTAGAGTGCGCATTGTTTCGGGCAGGCGCTCAGGGCCAATGACCAGCAGCGTCACCAGGACAATAAGCATTAACTCCATACTGCTGAACATGTGGCGTTACGCGCTCCGAGTGTGCGGCAAAGTTGGAAATCCCACCCTAGGGCAGGGCCGCCCTCTTATTTTGTTTCTTGATTGGTCGTGGTGGAGGACTGAGTGGTGGCCTCAGCAGCCGTACCGTCGCCGTCAATGACTTTTGCTGCAGCGTCATTGGTTTCTGCTGCTTTATCCTCGTCAGATACCGCCGTGCGGAAACCTTTAATGGCGTTGCCCAGATCTGCGCCAATGTTTTTCAGACGTTTCGGACCAAAGATCAACAGCACAATGGCCAATATGACCAACAGTTCTTGCATACCAAATCCAAACATTGGTTATCTCCGATGACTAAGGTTCGATTATAGGACGCTTTTTCGTATCGTTGACAGTCGCCAAACTTGACGCGCTATGACTTTCGCGCAGCTTTCTCGTCGTGGCCGCTCACGCCGAACCGACCGGCCAGTTCATCCAGCACGTCCTTGGCTGACAGATCTAGCTCACTGAGCATCACCATGGTGTGAAACCATAGATCAGCCGTTTCTTTTACAACTTCGGTTTTTGTTCCCGCGCTGCTGTCAGCGTCCTTGGCTGCCAAAATAACCTCGGTGGATTCCTCGCCGACCTTTTCCAGAATCTTGTTCAATCCTTTGGCGTGGAGTGACGCGACATAGGAGGTGTTTGGGTCTTCGGATTTTCGCTGGGCAAGCACTTGCGTGAGTTCGTCGAGTACGCTCATCACTTGGGTTCCACTTTATTCCACTGCTAAGGCGCAGGCATCCTAGCACCTTCAACGTTGGCTAACCCAGCCACAATGCCGTGCCGATGGCCGACAGCAGAATCACAGTATACAAACTCAGGCGCCTGGTTCGACGTCGCTGATCCTGGACTTGGTCCTGTAATTGCTCAATATTGTTTTGCTGTATGGCCAACTGCTTGCGCAGCTCGATGGTTTGCGTGTCATCAAGCAGTTCCGGTAGTCGGTGCAGTTCGGCAAGTAGTTTGGGGGCGTTGTCCAACAGCTTGCCAATGACCGCCACCGGACCAAGGTGCTTTACCGCCCAACGCCGCATAAAGGGTTCCGCGGTCTCCCAAAGATCGAGCTGTGGATAAAGTTGCCGCCCTAGCCCCTCCACATACAGCAGTGTTTTTTGTAGTAAAACCAGCTGGGGTTGAACCTGCATACCAAATTCCCGTGCAGTTTCGAGCAGTTCTGTCATGAAGGCGGCAAAGTTAATTTCGCCGAGTGGTTTGGCGAAGATGGATTCGCAAACGTTGCGAATGACGTTTTCAAAGGCGTCGGCGTCGGTGGTGGCTGGCACCCAGCCAGAACGCAGATGCAGGGTGACGATTTGCCGATAGTCTCTGGCGAAGAAGGCGATAAGGTTCTGTGCTAGATATGACTGGTCGGATTCACTCAGACTGCCAATGATGGCGCAGTCCAGTGCAATCCATCTAGGGTCACTCGGATTGCTGATGTCGACAAAGACATTGCCCGGGTGCATATCTGCGTGAAAAAAATTGTCTTCAAAGACTTGGGTGAAAAACGTTTCAACTCCCTTGTGCGCCAGCACCTTGAAATCAACACCAGCGTGCCGTAGGCGCTCTAGCTCGCCGATGGATGGGGCGTCGATGCGCTCCATAACCAGTAAATTCTGGCGGGTGAAGCGATCGTGCAGCCGGGGTACGTAGAGCAGGGACGAGTCGGCAAAGTTACGTCGCAGCTGTATCTGGTTGCGGGCCTCGCGAAACATCGAAAGCTCCGCTAGCAGTACGGTTAACTGATCTTCGAGGATTTGGGTGAGATGTATCTGCCGGATCAGCGGTAGGCGACTCTCCAGCCATAGCGACACCTCGATGAGCGCCTGCATCTCACTTCGTATGCGCTGTTCAATGCCCGGTCGCACAATTTTGATGACGACGGATTCTCCCGTGGTCAGGCAGGCGCCGTGAACCTGAGCAATGGACGCGCTGGCAATAGGTTCTTGGTCTATGGACTGAAAGGCGTCGAGGGATGACTGTCCTAAGGCTCGCTCGATGATCGCGATGGCTTGCTCGCCGGGTAGTGGGTGAACCTGATCCTGGAGTTTTGCCAGCGACTGACAAATGACCTCACCAAGTACGTCTGGTCGGGTGGATAACAGTTGCCCCAGCTTGATATACACCGGGCCGCGGGAGATCAGCGCGTCGGTCAGTTGCTCCGGTAAATTGTCGCGGGTAGGTAGCAGCCGCTGCAGAAGCTTTACCGTCCAAATGAGGCGGCGGCTGGTGAAGTGCTCCAGCGGGAGTAAATGGTGCAAGCGATACTTGAGGATCTGGCCAGCCATCCCGAGCAGAAATCGGCAATTGCGCAGGGACATCAGTCTGGGCTTTCCGGGTGCTGATACCTGTTGAGTTTGGCTTCTAGCCGATCAATGCGCAGCCTAAGTTGATCCAAGCGCCCGGCGAGCCCCTCACCTTGATCTTGCGTGGCGAAACGCTCATTGAAGTAGTTTTGAGTTGCATGGTGGGCTTGTGCCCGAGTGCTGGTCAGCAGCTCGCCGAGGGTGGCCATACCCAGCTCTACCAGCGCCGCGGTGCGTTGTCCCGTTTCTCTGCCAAGCCACGCACCCAGTGGTTTGGCCAGATCTGGCGAGTAGTCCTTGGCGAGGGTCTGCAGCGCCATCAACACGGCGGCGTCGCCGTCGATGACGACGGTTTCTGATGTGGCGCCGGTCATAAGCGTTTGCAGGAGTCCCTTTGGCTTGCCGGTCACGGCGACGTTTGGATTGTCGCTCGCACCCGCATGGACTTCGATGCTGCTCTCCTGCAGGGTCAGGTGCCATGTCAGTGCTGGTTCTAGGCAGTGAATTTCAATGACCTGACCGGCCAGCGAGGCAAAATTTTTCGCGGCCACAGGATCCAGATGGATCGCCCGCTCGCTTAAATCACTGAGCAGACGCTGCAGCGCGAGTAGCAGGGTTGCCGAGTCGTGGTGCATCAATACAACAGCATCCCATTAGGCCGAGGTTGATTCAGGCTTCACACCGCGATGTATCGCAGCGATGCCACCGACCAAATTGTGGAAGCCGGTTTCAACGAATCCGGCATCTTCGAACATTTGCTTTAGGGTTTTTTGGTTCGGGTGCATGCGAATAGATTCCACCAGATATTGATAGGGTTGAGCGTCGCCAACCAGTAGCTTGCCGACGGGCGGCCAAAGTGTCTGAAAGGTGCGGTAAGCGGTCTCCAGCAGTGGGTCTGTGGGGGTAGAAAATTCCAGCACTAACAGGGCAGCGCCGGGTTTCAGCACGCGCAAAATCTCAGCTAACGACTGATCTTTGTCCGTAAAATTGCGTATGCCGAAGCTGATACAGGCGCAGTTAAAACTGTCGTCGGCAAAGGGCAGTTGCTCCGCTGGTGCCTGACAAAATTCGACCTGGCTGATGCCTTGATCGAGTAGGCGATCTCGACCCACCTGCATCATGGGCCGGTTCAGATCGGTGAGTACCACACGCCCTTGCGCGCCGACCGCCGGTGCAAACAGCGCCGCCATATCGCCGGTGCCGCCGGCGAGGTCGAGTACATGATGACCTTCACGAACCCCGGCCATTTGCAGCACCATACGTTTGAAGAGACGGTGGGTGCCCAAGGACATAAGATCGTTCATCAAGTCATAGCGATCTGCTACCGCAGCGAAGACACCACCTACGCGACGGGTCTTTTCCTCAGGCGACACTTGCTCAAAACCGAAACTAACGGCTTCTTCGGTCTCAGGTCGCTGAGGGTCTGCGTTTTTCGCTTGTTGCGGATTATCGGCGGCTTCGGTCATCGCTTTGAATCTTGTATTGGAGTCGTGTTATCGAGCCGCTTTATACGGCTAGGGGAACTATAACGCGGATGCACCATGGGTAGGGAGCACGCCTACTTGGGTGTCCACTGATTCACGGGGATATTGGGCAGCCGTGATGCGTTGGCTTGTTTAAGTTCCTGCAGATATTCCTGCCAAAACCGTTCTTGCTCAGTACCCAATTCGTGCAGGTAAGCCCAGGCATAAATACCGCTGTCGTGACCATCGTCGAAGCCGATCCGAATGGCGTAATTTCCCACAGGCTCAATCAGCTTAATGCCGACATTCTTCTTACCCGTTTGCAGGGTTCGCTGATCTGGGGAATGCCCGCGCACCTCGGCAGACGGAGAGTAGACACGCAACAGTTCTGCGGGCAGTTCGTACCGTTCACGATCCCACTGCAGCTCAAGGGTGTGGGCTATTTTGTGGTAGGTGATGTGGCTTGGAGCGTCCATAGATTTCGATCAGATTAGGATGGTTTCGATCCGAGGATCACAAAATAAAACGTGAAAGGTCGGTATTGCTGACAAGGTCGCTTAGGTGGCTATTGACGTAATCCGCGTCGACCAAAACCTGCTCTCCCGAACTTTCTTCTGCGCCAAAGGACAGGGGCTCGAGCAGACGCTCCATAACGGTATGCAGACGTCTAGCGCCGATATTTTCGGTGCCCTCATTTACCTGCCACGCTAGCTCAGCGATACGCTCAATGCCGCTCTGGGCGAACTCCAAATTGATGTTCTCCGTCGCCATCAGTGCGCGATATTGTTCGCAAAGACTCGCCTTGGGCTCGGTTAAGATGCGGCGAAAGTCCTCAGGCGACAACGCCTTTAGCTCTACTCGAATGGGCAGGCGGCCCTGCAGTTCTGGAATGAGATCCGAGGGCTTTGCTAGGTGAAAAGCGCCAGATCCAATAAACAAAATGTGGTCGGTACTTATCGCCCCGTACTTGGTGCTTACGGTGCAGCCTTCTATCAGTGGAAGAAGATCACGCTGTACTCCCTCTCGGGATACATCAGTGCCAGACGTTTCAGCACGCTTGGCAACCTTATCCAGTTCGTCGATAAAAACGATACCTGTCTGTTCGACGGCGGTAACAGCCTTACTGCGAATGTCTTCTTCATTAATCAGTCGGGCGGCTTCCTCGTCATGTAGTCGTTTGCGTGCTTCCTTAATGCTCAGACGCTGTTCCTGCTTTTTCCCCTGGCCGAGGCTGGAGAACATGTTCTGTAGCTGGCTGGTCATTTCTTCCATGCCTGGTGGCGCCATGATTTCAACGCCCACGGCCACCTGCTCGAGGTCGACGTCAATTTCTTTATCGTCGAGTTCGCCCTCGCGCAATTTCTTGCGGAACATTTGGCGCGTGGTGGAGTCCGTTGATTCAGATTCGCCATCGGCATTACGCGGTGCGGGCAGCAAGGCATCTAGAATACGGTCCTCGGCACGATCCTCGGCCTGTTCCGCGACGGCCTGCATTTGCTCTTGGCGCAGCAGGTTCACGGCGGTATCCGCGAGATCGCGGACAATGGATTCCACGTCGCGGCCGACGTAACCCACCTCGGTAAACTTGGTTGCTTCCACTTTGATCAAGGGCGCATTGGCAAGTTTTGCCAGTCTTCGAGCGATTTCCGTTTTGCCAACACCCGTGGGGCCGATCATGAGAATGTTCTTAGGGCTGACCTCATCTCGCAGCTCAGGATCAAGCTGCATACGTCGCCAGCGGTTTCGCAGCGCGATGGCGACAGCACGCTTGGCATCGCTTTGACCGACAATGTGGCGGTCGAGTTCCTGAGCAATTTGTTTGGGTGTGAGCGCGTCGTTAGATGTCATCGGTGGACAAGGTTTCCAAGGTCAGTGAATGATTGGTGTAGACGCAAATATCGCCAGCAATGGTCATGGCTTTGCGGACCACATCTTCGGGGCAGAGCTCGGTATTTTCAGCGAGTGCGGTTGCGGCCGCCCTTGCATAGTTGCCGCCAGAGCCAATGGCCAACACGCCAGCCTCTGGTTCAAGCACATCGCCATTGCCGCTGATCAACAAGGTTGCGGATTTATCCGCAACGATAAGCATCGCTTCGAGCTTGCGCAGGGCTCGGTCGGAGCGCCATTCCTTGGCGAGCTCCACTGCCGCTCGGGTAAGTTGCCCGTGATATTTCTCCAGCGCAGCCTCGAATTTTTCAAACAGAGTAAAGGCATCGGCAGTACTCCCGGCAAACCCAGCGATGACTTTGTCTTGATAAAGTTTGCGTACTTTGACCGCATTTCCCTTCATAACCGTATCGCCAATGGAGACTTGGCCGTCGCCGCCCACGGCCACCTGATTGTCATCTCTGACGCTAAGAATGGTGGTGCCGTGAAACGCTTGCATAGGTAATTCCGTCAGTTATTTGTTGCTAAATATGCGGTGCTAAAGGTTGGCTAAAAGCCGTCATTCGAGGGGCTGACGATATTGGCGGTGTCGTTGCCACAAAGCAACGCCGAGTAAACGCCAAGTCACAGTCGGGCTAATTCAAAATAATGCCCGAAATGCCCTGCTCTCTGAGTTTTGTCAGGGCACGGTTGGCGTCTACGCGTCTTTCAAAAGGGCCTAAGATCACGCGATGCCAGGTTCCCGTTGAGCTGTTATTGATCTCAACGACAGCGGGTAGATTGAGCAAAATGAGCCTGGCACGCATTTCGTTGGCATCTTTCTCGTCAAGAAAGGAGGCAGCCTGAACTCTGAAGGCCGACGGCTCCTCTGTGCCAGCAGGCTCATCCGACTCGTAGGGCGAGGTATCTACCTTTATTTCGCCGTTCTTAAGGAGGTCTGGAAATTCAAAAGTGACCCTCGGCGTATCTGATGATTCTGCAGTGTTCAGGACTGGGTCGTCGGGAGCAGCTTCCATCCATTCAGGTAGGTAGGCGGCAAGCAGTACGACTAAGGCGCCGAAAATCGCGCCTGATGAAAAGCTGGGTCCGTGAAAGGTTAGGCTTTTTTTCTTGCCACGGGTGGGTGTGGCTCGACTGCGGGTAGAGGCTGCACGGGGCTTGCGTTTGGTCGGTTTCGCGGAGCCACCGCGTTTAGCGAAGTCCTTGGTCATGCAAAGCCGCCTGTGGCGAGTCCAGTAGGTAATAATTCAATGGTGATAATAGCCTGCGCGCGAGTTGTTGGCGAAGCCGCAATGGTCATTGTTGAATAATCATCTGGCCTACATCGCATCATAGGGATCAACGTCGATAGACCAGCGTAAGCTGTGATGCGTTTTGGGGTGGCCCAAACTGGCAAGGACCCGATGCAGCTCTGGTCGAGTTGCCGCCAGGACCACCAATTGAAATCGTGTCCGTTTTGCAACGCGAGCCATGGGGGCAGGAATGGGGCCTAGAATATCGAGTCCTGTCATATTCTGTTGGCTCTTCGCTGCCGACTCGAATGAGGCTTTGCAGCGGCTCAGGAAATCCCGTGCTAGCGAGGGGTCGATGGATTCTGCTCGGAGCATCGCCATGGGTTGAGCCGGTGGCAGCCCTGCCTGCATACGGCTCGTTAGCTCGGCCTCGGCGAATCCTCGATAGCCTTGAGAAATCAGTCGCTGCAGCAGAGGATTTTCTGGCTGATAGGACTGGATCCAAACTTCCCCCTGCTTTTCAGCGCGACCGGCGCGACCGGCAACCTGCACGATGAGCTGAGCCGTACGCTCAGGAGCCCGAAAGTCTGGGCTTAGGAATCCAGCGTCGGCGTTAATGACTGCTACAAGTGTTACCTGGGGAAAGTGATGCCCCTTGGCGAGCATTTGAGTGCCTACCATGATGCATGGATCGCCCAGCTGAATTTTCTCAAGTTGGCTATTAAGTTGTGCATTGCTGCGGGTGGTATCGCGATCGATGCGGTAAAGCGGAATATCGGGGAAGAGCTCGGCTAGGCCTTCTTCCGCGCGCTGGGTTCCCATACCAACTGGCAACAAATCATGGTGGCCGCATTTTTCACACTGCTTTGGCAAAGCAAAGCGCAGGTTGCAGTGATGGCAAATTAGCTGCTCAGGTTGACGGTGTAGCGTTAACCTCGCATCACAATCTGAGCAGACGTTCTGCCAACCACAGGCTTTACAAACCAGTGTAGGCGCGAAACCGCGTCGATTGAGGTAGACGAGCACTTGGCCTCTTGCTTCAAGGTGAGAGCGAATCGCTCGAATCAACGCGTCCGAGAGGCCACCGCGCAAACTCTGACCGCGTAGATCAATGGTTTGATAACGAGGCATTGTGGCCCCGCCGGCTCTTTGCGTAAGTAAGATATGTTGATAGCGGTTTCGCTTGGCGTTGTAGAACGATTCGAGGGATGGCGTTGCGGAGCCAAGGACCAAGGGTATGTCCAGTTGCTGCGCGCGCTTCACGGTCAGGTCTCGGGCTGAGTATCGCAGTCCTTCCTGCTGTTTGTATGAGCTGTCGTGTTCTTCGTCGACAATGATCAGTCCCAAGTTTTTGAACGGTGTGAAGACAGCAGAGCGTGTACCGATCAGCACCTTGATCTCGCCCGCGCGACACCTTAACCAGGTTTGCAGCCGCTGCC
>MDSV01072021.1_pt1 | contig 11850 bp, 12 predicted proteins | sample 810851 | NCBI WGS metagenome assembly MDSV01 (sample SAMN05326640, study PRJNA326480) | marine metagenome | isolation source: seawater | place: Atlantic Ocean: North East | collected 2012 | reverse complement strand
GGTCATAGCTCAGTTGGTAGAGCACCTGCATGGCATGCAGGGGGTCAGCGGTTCAAATCCGCTTGGCTCCACTTAATTTTTAAATTTATAGCAATATATTAGAGTGATTCTCATATTTCCAATAATTGACCGATATTTATATTTCTGATCTATCAATAAAAATCATATTTTAAGAAAAACTGTTCGCAGGGCTAATAGAGACAAATCAATTTTTTAGTTAAATATAACTAATTTAGATAGAAGATTTATTTCTAAATTATTGATTCTTTAAGATATTTTTCTTTAGTTTCATAATTGGTGACTCTATTAAGTACCAAGAGATAAATGCTAAAAAAATACTAAGAAAAAAATAAATGTAAGAAATGTTGACTTGATAAAATTCATTAATCTTTAAAATTAAGTTTACAACAACCATATGATATAAATAAAGGCCGTAGGATATATCAAATTTAATTGGAAGAGGATTTGAAATTAAGCCAATTCCAATAAAAATTAGAGCAGTGTAAATGGGGTAAATCCATAAACTGATAGATTGATTAAACAAGGTAATATTAATGTTATCCATTGAAAATATAAATATTCCAAAAAAAAGAAAATATCTCGATGAAACTTTTTGCCCAAGGAAGCCCACAATTAATGCTAATAACATTCCCATTATGAATGTGCATAAATAAGGTGCGATTGAAACATATAATAGTTTGATAAGTAAGCTCCCTTCTCTAGCAGCTGTTCCATCTCCTGGCGGTAATGGAGGTATAAAATGATTAATTGAAACTGAAAGCGCGGCAATTATGATAAGAAATAGCGAAGATATTAAGCTAGTGGATTTCTTTTTTATATATATAAAAATTCCAATTAAAAACGGTAATATTATATAAAATTGTAATTCAACAGTAATTGTCCATAGTGAACCATTTATAACACCAGTTCCAAAGTCTCTTAATTCATCTGGGTTCCAGAATGTTAAAAAAGAAGCCTGTGACAATAGCCAAAGAATTCCTTTAAATGAGAAAGCAAACTTAGATTTACCAAAAATTATTATTAATATAAAGGAAATCAGTGCAGAAACACAAAGTGCTGGAAAGATTCTTAAACATCTTGAAATTAAATATTTTTTTAAATTAAAACCTGAATTAATCCAAGCTATAGTTACAAGAAACCCACTTAAGGCAAAAAATATTGAAACTCCGCTATAAGAAAATATTATTGATATTAATTCTGGAATATTATAATTTAAAACTGAGGATCCATGACTGATAAGAACTTGGAAGGAAGCATATAAACGAATATAATCAAAAAAATTATTTCTATTAATGTGAATCTTTTTCAACATAAAGTATAAATAAAATCGAATTAACCTTTAGCTAAACGTTTTTTGTAATTGAATTTTAAATATTTTAAACCTAAAACTATACTTAATTATTCAACTAAAATTTTCCATAACATTATTATATTTACTGATTCCAATAGAAGAGTCCTATTAGTAATGAAATTACTTGATTAGTTGATGACCTTTTTACTACTTGGTAAGGAACTCAAAACTTCTAATACATTGATAAAACAAGAGGTATATTTATACTATAAATTTTTTTGCGAAAAATATCGCGAAACCGGTCTAAAATAAAAATATGAACGCACTTGATGTTTAAACAACAATAAATATCCAAGAGTACTTTCGCAGACTTAAGCAGATTTTGATAAAGAGTACTCACAAGAAATCCAATAAATCAGACAATATATTAGTAAAGTACGATCTAGCCGCTAAAATATATGGCTGAGTTATTCCGTATAGAATATAAAAATACTTAAGAAAGATTTGATTGGTATATAAATAATCTTAATGAAGGGATTTTTGCCTGCAGAAAAAAAGTAAATTAAAAATATTTTCTTTTTTGTTTAATAAACAAACATTTTTACAAGTAGTTTTGATTGGTGTAGGATTATAAAAGTCGCTTTAAATCTTTGTCTGTTTCTGGATCAGATTACAACAATATACAAGTTAACTTTACTAAATATATTAGACGTCAATCCTTAGCAAGATTTATGGTTCTTGAAGAAATATTTAAACGTCAAATAAATATCAAAGGATCAATAGTTGAATGTGGAGTCCATCATGGTGGAGGAGTGATGGCATGGGCCAAGCTATCCTCAATTCTAGAACCATATAATTATCATAGGCAGGTTATTGGATTTGATACATTTGAGGGATTCCCATCTGTTAGTTCAATAGATAAAGAATCTACTACCAATTCAAATGTATCCAAAGGTGATTTTTCACTAGATTACGATGTTTATTCAGAACTAAAGGAATGTGTATCAGTTTATGATGAAAATAGATTCTTAAATAACAAAACCAAGGTCGTTCTTGTGAAAGGTGATGCCAATGAAGAAATCCCAAATTTTATTAAAGCAAATAAACATTTTTTAGTTTCTTTACTTTACATCGATTTTGATATATTTGAACCCACTGTAACTGCGTTAAAGAACTTTTTGCCTCGAATGCCAAGCGGCGCTGTAATTGCCTTTGATGATTTACACAATCCTGACTGGCCAGGAGAAACAATGGGATTTTTACAAGAAATGAATAGAGAATATACTGCTCTAGAAAGTTTTGCTTATGAACCAAACATTAGTTTTTTAGTTCTAAAATAGTCAATATGAACTATTCTAGACAGTGGGATAAAGTATACTTAAAAGGACAACAGATTGTTTCTTGGCCTTGGTCAGAAGTAGTTACTTCTCTTTGTAAAATCAAAGGGCATAAAGAAAATAAAATAATTTTAGAATTAGGCTGCGGAACTGGCCCAAATATCGCAATTGTTAGATCATTATCTTATAAATATATCGGAGTAGATGGTTCTCAAACGGCAATTGATTCAATAGATTTTAAATACTCTAAAGATAGTAATGTAAATGCATTATGTGCTGATTTCACTTCTAGAAATTTTTGGGACAATTTGAAAGAACCTGTAGATATTATATTAGATCGATCAGCTCTGACACATAACACAACTAATAATATTAAAAACGTACTAGATTTTTCTTTTAAAGCATTAGTAAACAAAGGAATATTTTTAGGTTTTGATTGGTTCTCTAAACAACATAGTGATATTAATTATGCAAAATCTAAATTAGACGATCATACTTTTTCTGATTTTACTCAAGGTCAGTTTAAGGATGTTGGAAGTGTTCACTTTAGTGACGAAGCCCATATAAAAGAACTCTTTACTAACTATAAAATCAATAGTTTGAGCCATAAAATAAACACATATCATATTAATCCGAATATTGATCTTGCGGGCAATAGATTTGCAGCTTGGAATATACAAGCAGAAAAAAAAATAACCCCATAAACTATTTCCAGTTAGTCTCATATCCTAAAGAAATCATATTTCCTAAAAATAAAAGAATATCTTCCTTAGACCTTTTAAAAAAAATTATTGAATTAAACTTATATTTTCTTAAAACTTGTTTCTTTTATTTATAGAAAGTAAATCGGACTTCTACTTACAAGAATAGATCTAAGGTGTTTAAAACTTAATTTAGTTATTCTGTACTTATTCGATTAACAATGATTTTTTATTTATAAATCTTAATCCCATTTCTTAAATTTAACTCTACCTATTATTTATTACTTTATTTTTAAAATTTCTTTTAGCTTTGTAGGATATATTATATTTTTATTGTTATTTTTATCACTTAGCTGATTATATGAAACAAGATTATCTAACAAACTTACTTAATAATGGTGTACACCTTTACGGTGAATTAATTGAAAAGGAACCTCTATGTGATCTTTATAAGAAAATCTTATCTAAGAGAAATTTTGATAGGAATCTTTTTATGGATGAAGACCAATATCATAAGACGGTAACTAATCATTATAAAACTAATCCTTCAAAGGATTATAATTTTTTAAACCAATTCAAATCTGAATTAGAACTTATAGAAAGTAATCCTATACTTATTGAATGTCTTTCTAGACTCTTAGGTAATGACTACCAAATTATTATTAAAAAATTAATCTGTGGTGTTCCAGGCTCATGGTTACCTGAATGGATTAAAGATGAAATAGCAGATGTCAATGTAGCCAATTTAGGTCCATACATAAAAAAAGAATATCGAGACATAACATACTTTCGAGGAATTGATTTTCATCAGGATATTATTGACTGGCCTAAAGGTAAGTCAGATAATGATCCATCTACATTCCTCACACTATATGTTTATCTTCACGAAGTTACTAAAAATGATTCCCCTCTTTTCATTATCCCTAAATCTCATAAGCTTGGAGCAACTACTTTTCCTCACTTCCTTGAATCTAGGGGAGGTCAATCTAACTCTTGGAAATATTCAGATGACGAAGGGAATTTCATAGAATGTAAAAGTCAAATGCTAATTGGTGATATAGGATTTACTGCTATTTGGCATAATTGCACGCTTCATGGAACTCAACCAATAGCAACTGAAGGTGAGGGGGGCAGGCTATCATTAAGATATTTATTCGCCAAATCAACCTCTAATTTCTCTAAAACTTATATTGATTGTATTAATGATAAAATAAGTGGAAATTTAAATCCTTTAATTACGAGACGGGATATTGATAACAAAGCAAAGCCTATAATTAAAGGCAATACTATTAATAAGATGAATTAAATATTAAATTTGTTTACTATTATCTTCTTAGATTATAATATTTATAGCCTTATAAAAAAGTTTTTATATTTATAGATCATGAAAAATGTAGGAGACAATTTATCTGCTGATAGAGGAAAATGGGATTTTGAAAATATAGATCACTCAAAGTTTGAGAACCATGTTAAAAAATCTGTACCAGGTTATCAAGATGGTCATAAATATATAACATTTCTGAGTGATTATTTTGTTAGTAATAATTCTAGAATCTATGACATTGGTTGTAGTACAGGAAACTTATTAACTAAAATTTCCAATTACAATTCAAAAAAAAAAGAAGTTGATTTCATTGGAGTTGAACCTGTTTCAGGTTTTGAAAAACAATTTAGGAATATAACAAAAAATGAGGTTAACAATAGTTCTCACAACTTTGAATTTATTCAATCTCCAATCCAAGAAATTGAAATGCAAGAAACAGATCTTGTAATTTCATATTACACTTTGCAATTTGTCCCTCCAAAATATAGACAAAAAATAATAGATATGATCTTTTCAAAATTAAACTGGGGGGGTGGATTTTTCTTTTTTGAAAAAGTTAGAGGAATAGATGCAAGATTTCATGAAATGATAAATATGACTTACTTAGAATATAAATCTTCCGTAGGATACACAAATGATGAAATAATTTCAAAAATGTTTTCACTGAAAGGGGTTCTTGAACCTTATTCTTCAAATGAAAATATGAATTTCCTAAAACGTGCAGGTTTTAAAGATATGACAATAATTTATAAGAATCTTTGTTTTGAAGGAATCCTCGCAATAAAGTAATTTCAAAAATGTTTTCCTATAAATCTTTAAAAGATCTTTGTAAGTTATTTATTTGTTTATTAAGTTATCCTTTTCAATTTTTAATACTTTTATACTTGAATGAAAAAAAAATTCATAACTATTTTTACAAAGGGCATTTTTCAATTTCAGAAAGAAAAAATTTTCAACTAATTAAAATCCTTTTTGATTTGAATTATCCATTCATGCCTAATGCATTTAAGAAAAAATTAATAAATTCCTCAATGGGTGATGAAAATGAAAGTATTCATTGGGCAGAATATTACCGAGCAAAAGGATTCTCGAAAGAAATGCTTGATACAAATTTCGCTTATAAGTACTTATTAGAATATATAAAAATTAACGATGATAAAAATTACATTGTTCATCAAATTTGTGCTTCTTCAGCACGAGAAATAAATTACTTTTCAAGACTTTCTAAATCAATAACTTTTGAAGCGTCTGATTTTACCAAATCAGTAACTGAACTAATGAAAAAAAATTATCCCCAATTAAATTGCTATTGTGTTGACATTACAGATGAAAGACAAATCTCTTACACCGCAAACAGATGTAATTTAATTATTGCTTTTGGAGGTTTGCAGTATTTACTTAATCACGAATTAAAAAAATTCTTTAATATTTGCTTTAAAGAAAAATGTGACATAATTATATCTCAACCTTTAGATTCGACATTAAATCCATATAAGTTAAAAAATTCTGTATATCGAGGCGGATTTAGTTGGTCTCATCCATATTTAAATTTAGCCTCAAAGGCAGGATACAATACTAAAGTAATTTCTTCTAGTTTTGATCCAAAATTTTCTTGGGCGCAAACAATTTATGCACAATTCAATTGTTAATTAAGTACCCATAAAAATACTTTTCCTAAAATCTAATTAATTCCCATTTTCTTTTTATGCAAAATATTAATATTCAAAAAATTGGCTTAATAACAGGATGTGGCAAAGGAATAGGATTATCAATTACTAAAAAGCTATTAAAAAATGATGCAAATATAATTATAGGAATCTCTAGAAGTAGTAATAAAGAAATGGAATTGTTAGTTAAAAATAATAAAAAAAGATTTTTTTTTCACGAATTAAACATCTCTGATAACAAAGCAGTTACTAATTTAATAAAGAATGTGTTAATTAAATATGGTTCAATAAATTTTGCTATATGTAATGCTGGAGTAAGATCAAGATTGGCAATAGAAAATTGTGATTTGAATGTATATAGAGAGATTTTTGAAAATAATACGATTTCCAATATTAATATAACCAAAGCAATAATAGAAAACACAAAAAATAATAATGATAATAAATGCAAAATTCTTCTAATTTCATCAATTGTGGGTTCAAGAGGTTTTGATGAATTATCAAGTTACGCTGTATCAAAAACTGCTTTGGAGGGCTTCATGAAATCTGCAGCAGTAGAATATGCTAAAAAGAATATTCAAGTTAATTGTTTAGCTCCAGGATTCGTAGAATCATCTTATGCTGATAACTTTAAAAAGAATAAAAACGATTTATATAATTGGACATTATCACAAATTCCAATGGGCAGATGGGGGCAATGTGAAGAGATAGCAGAATTAGCCATATTCATGATCTCAGATAAAAACTCATACATGACTGGTACAGTTGTATATTGTGATGGTGGATGGACTGCTAAATAACATGAAAAAAATCATAGGCCTAATTCCCTCTAGACTGGGGTCAAAAAGACTACCAGGAAAAGCCTTGGCTGATATTTCAGGCATGCCAGTAGTTATTCATGTTGCCAAAAGATCCCTTTTAAGCAACTCACTACATAAAGTTGTGGTTTGCACTGATAGTCAAGAAATCGCTGATAAGTGTAAAGAATATAATATAGAGGTTTCTATAACCGCATCTCACTTTAGAAATGGTACTGAAAGAATTGCATCAGTAATTGATAAATATGATTTCGATTATGCACTAGATATTCAGGGTGATGAGCCTTTGGTTAGCCCAGATCATATTGATATTGTTGCTGAAAACATCACAAAAAATATAAATAATGAAGACATTATTATCCCCACACTCGAAGTTCCCTTTAACAGCCCTGAAACAATAGTAAGAGTGCAGTCATCCTTATCTAGAAGAATAATGACTTTAACGAGAGCTTGTGTGCCTCATAGATATGCAATGCCAATTTCGACTATTGAAAAGCATTTATCTGTTATTGGGTTTAAAAAAGAAGCCCTGAAAAAATATAAACAATTCGAACCTACCCCTAATGAATTATCAGAAGACATAGAACTACTTAGAGCTCTCGAAAATGATATGAAATTATATTCTCTACCAGTTGAAGGTAATTCCTTTTCTGTAGATGTTCAAGATGATCTTCTGAGAGCAAGAGTTGCTATCAAGTCTGACAAGTTTTTCGATAAATATTAATATTGTGCATTCTTTTGAGGCTAAAGTTGGTTCGGATAAATTTCCAATCATTATTGGTAATAAAATATTCCAAGAATTAATTTCTTTTATAAAAACATATGATCATCAAAATATTTGTATTATTTGTGATTCATATTTTCAAGACTCTAATAATCATACAGTAGAAGAATTAACATTTATAAAAAAATATAAGCATATATTTATTAACGGAGGAATAGAAAGTAAGACACTCCCTAATTTTGAAAAAATAATGAAGTTACTAGTAAAAAATAATCTTGCAAGAGATGGCCTACTAGTATCAATTGGTGGAGGAGTAATTGGTGATTTGGTCGCGTTTAGTGCAGGATGTTATCAAAGGGGTATTGATTTTATACATGTACCTACGACTACTACTGCGATGATAGATAGTTCTATTGGAGGTAAAACAGGTCTAAATTTTTTAGATCAGGTAAATTTAATCGGTACATATTACAATCCAAAAGCAATATTTATGGACTTAAGGTTTCTCTATTCTCTTGCAAAAAGAGATTACTATGCTGGAATCTGTGAATCAATCAAAATGGCAATAACTTCTGACAGAGAAATGTTTTATAGATTTTTAGAAATTAGTGATTTGACTAAATCAAGAAATAATGAAAATTTAGAAGAAATAATCTATTGGTCTGTAATTACAAAACTGAAGCATGTTTCAAATGATTTTAAAGAAAAATCAATAAGGCTTATCTTGAATTATGGGCATACCTTTGGACAAGCTATAGAGACTTACTATGGACTTTATCAAGATAAACTCAAACATGGAGAAGCAGTTGCATTAGGGATAACAGTAGCAGCAAAATTATCAGATTTATTATTTAAAACTCAAAATACAGAAATTCTATGGAATCAGACAAATATAATTCTTGAGAAGTATAATCTCCCCAATAATTTTAATAAATTAAATACAGATGATATTCCAATTTTAAAAGATCTTTTGGAAAATATCGTAAATGATAAAAAAAGAATTTCTAGTGGTAATAGATATATCTTATGCGAATCAATAGGTAAGGCTGACATCAAGCTAATCAAAAATAAAGAATTAATCACTCAATCTTTTAATTGTCTTTATTAATAATTAAATTTTCCTCCAAACTGCCAAAAGTTTACCCTGAAAAACGACTTCATCAAGATTTAACTCAATAGGTTCATAAGATGGATTTGCGGCCTCTAAAAAAATTTTTCCTTCTCGCTTAAAAAAATATTTTAGTGTGGTGCCTAAGCCCGGGACTAGAGCACTAACAATTGTTCCATTTCTTAATGAATAGGAATCTTTAATAGGTTCCATCAAAACCATATCACCATCAGCTATACAAGCATCAATCATCGAATCCCCATTTACCGTTAGAGCAAATACATCTTTTTTCATAAAAATATCTGAAAAATCCAAATTTTCTTGAATATCAGAAAAAGTTTCGATTAATCCACCTGCAGCTACCGATCCTAAAATAGGTACGCCATTGTAAATATCTTCAACTATTTGAAGGGTTCTTGCTTTCCCTTCTTGCCATGAAATTAATCCCTTCTCTTGTAAATGCTTTAATCTACTTTGTATTGGTGCTGGTGATCTTAATTTCATACCTTCCATCATTTGTCTGATAGATGGACTATGCTGAAATTCTTTTAAATAATTCTTTATCCACTCATAAAGCTCATTCTGAGCTTGAGTTAAATCAACTTCTCTTTTGTCAATCACAAAACAAATGTACTCTAATACATTTGTACCTCATTCGATCCAATTAAGCAAGAAGCTCAAGAAAGAAGGCAAGACAAAAGAGCTTGTTGAGCATGCATTCTATTTTCTGCCTGTTCGAAAATTCTACTATTTTTACTGTCAATTACTTCGTTAGATATTTCTTTAGATCTATAAGCTGGCAGGCAGTGAAGGATAATTGCATCTTTTTCTGCTTTGCTTACTAAATCAGAATCAATTGTAAAACCTTTAAAATCCTTATCTTTTTGATCCTTTTGATTTTCTTCTCCCATAGAAGACCAAACATCTGTGTAGAGAACATTTGCTCCTTTTACTGCAGCATGAGGATCATTGAATATTTTTAATAAGCTTTTATTTTTATTTATTTTATTTGCTTTTTGAACGACTGATGAATTTGGTTCATAACCTATAGGGCATGCGATTCTCACTTCAACCCCTAATAAAGCGCCACACAAAATAAGAGAATTTGCCACATTATTGCCATCCCCTATAAATGTTAAAACAACATTTTCAAAGTCAATAAAGGACTCTTTAATTGTCATAAAATCAGCCAATACTTGGCATGGATGCTCTAAATCTGTGAGAGCATTAATCACTGGCTTAGATGACCACATTGCATATTCATCTAAATCAGATTGATTAAAAGTTCTTATTGCAAGCACATCACAATATCTACTCAGAACTCTGGCCGTATCTTTTATTGGTTCCCCACGACCAATTTGCGAGGTAGTCGGATTTAAGTCTATTGTAGACCCACCAAGTCTTGACATTGCGACTTGAAAGCTAACTCTCGTTCTTGTTGAAGACTTATCAAAAATTAAACCTAAAACTTTATCTTCAAGTTTTATCTTTAAGTCATTATTTTTAAATTTACTCGCAAGTTCTAGAATATGAATAATTTCTTCTGTTGACACGTCCAAGCTTGATAAGAAATTTCTTTTAGCAAGCTTGTATGGTTTTAGCATTAATCTAACTATAGAAAGACTTAAATTCTACTATGAAGGCATTTTACTTTCAGCAAGCAGAGTTTTTAAATCTTCTCCTTCAATAACTTCCTCCTGGAGAATCTTTTGAGATATTGATTCAAGAAGAGGTAGGTTGTTTCTTAATATTTTTAATGCTGTCTCATGAGCACCATCAACAAGGTCTCTTACTTCCTTATCGATTGCTTGTGCTGTAGCATCGCTAACAGATCTTCTTGGATTATTCCCGTTACCTAGGAATTGGCCACCGCCTTGTTTATCATAAGCTAGAGGTCCTAGGATATCACTCATACCAAAAGTTCCCACCATTTGTTCTGCAATATCAGTAGCTCTTTGAAGATCATTTGAAGCTCCTGTGGTTATTTTTCCAAAAACAACTTCTTCCGCTGACCTCCCTCCTAGTAATGTTGCAATCTGTCCTTTCAATTCTTCTTTTGAATTAAGAAATCTCTCCTCTGTAGGTAGTTGGAGGGTATAGCCTAATGCACTCATACCCCTAGGAACAATTGAGATTTTTGCAACCTTAGATCCTCCAGGCATTAGATGACCAACAATTGCATGACCTACTTCATGATAAGCAACAACCTTTTTTTCATCATCTTGGAGGACTCTACTTTTCTTTTCTAATCCTGCGACAACTCTTTCGATGGCTTCGCTTAAATCTTGCTGCTCAACACTTTTTCTTTTTGCTCTAGCAGCTAACAGAGCAGCTTCATTAACCATATTGGCCAAATCTGCCCCTGCGAATCCACTTGTAGCTTGAGCGATTGAATCCAAATCAATTGATTCAGATAATTTTACTTTTTTAGTATAAATTTCAAGTATAGTTTTTCTCCCAGATAAATCAGGTCTATCAACTAAAACCTGTCTATCAAATCTGCCTGGCCTTAGCAAGGCAGCGTCAAGGACTTCAGGCTGGTTAGTTGCGGCAAGAACTATAACTGGCTTATCCGCAGAGGCAAATCCATCCATCTCGGTAAGTAATTGGTTAAGTGTTTGTTCTCTTTCATCGTTACCTCCAACTACACCCATTGAACCAGATCGACTCTTTCCAATAGCATCTAATTCATCTATAAAAATAATACATGGGGCTTTTTTCTTCGCTTGTTCAAATAAATCTCTTACCCTGGCCGCCCCTGCTCCTACAAAAAGTTCAACAAATTCAGAACCTGAAATCATAAAGAAAAGAACTACTGCTTCTTCCCAAATGCTTTTGAAAGGAAAGTTTTCTTATAAT
>MDSV01202853.1_pt1 | contig 11852 bp, 10 predicted proteins | sample 810851 | NCBI WGS metagenome assembly MDSV01 (sample SAMN05326640, study PRJNA326480) | marine metagenome | isolation source: seawater | place: Atlantic Ocean: North East | collected 2012 | reverse complement strand
AATTTTAATAAAAAACATAGGCAAAACCTTTATTAAATTAATCTTACCAACCTTGCCAAGGTTGAAGTCGAGGGTTCGAATCCCTTCGCCCGCTCCAAAAATCTGAAATTTTTTGCTAATAGTTGTTTAATTTAAATTTTTGCAAAGATGTTCACCATATCATTTATCTTAATTTCCTCTAAATTAATTTCTTTTTTTAAGTCTGAGATACTAAAGATCTTATAATAATATTTTTTTAAAAATTTTTTAATTTGTAATTTATTATCTTCTCTTACTTCAATTATAATTTTTGGATTATATTTATCTATTAATTTTTCGCAACCAAGAAGAACTTTATAATCTTCTCCTTCTGTGTCTATTTTTATTCCTCTTAAAGGTTTGTTCAATTTTCCAAAATAAACATCATCAATTGCGTAAACATCAATATCTGTTCCAAAATTATCAATTTTACCTCCCTTAGATAAATAAGATTTTTCAGTTTCAATATTGAATTTTGTTTTTCCGCTATAGTTTGATGCTGCTGCTAAAATACTTGTAACTTTCCCAGCGATCTGGTTAAGTCTCAAATTAGTTATTAGTCTTGCCATATTCATGAAATAAGGTTCAAAACAAATAACTTCATTTTCATTGTTTGCTTTAATACTTGTTAATGAATAAAGTCCAGTATGAGCGCCAACATCAATAAATGTTCCAGTCTCACAAGAAAGATCATACCAAAGATCTAGCGATTCTAAATCATGATTATTTTTCCAGAAAAATTTAACAATTGATGAGTCATCATTTAAAATATTAAGCATCAAAAAAGAAGTTTTTGATATTTTGAAATTAATAACACCATTATGTATTGGAAGTTTATGTAACTCTTCTAAAGACATATTTGTATAATTTAAATTTGGATTAGATTTTTTAAATTTTATAGCTTCTGCAGACATAAAAAATATATTATACTAAATAATATTCAAAGATAATAAGTGTTTTAAATGTTTATTGATAAGTTCAATAAAAGCACAATGGGTTATAATTTTAAAACTCAATTATAGATCATTTCTTTAAAATTCTCAGATATCATCTCAACGGTTATAATCTCATTACACTTTTTACAATGTTTGCAGGGAATTTTCATTCCACAAGGAGATCCTTCTATATCAATATAGATGTTTTTATGAATAGAATAACCAGTTATTTTTGGATCAATCCATCCACCATAAATAAATAACCCTTTCATTTCTAAAGCACCTGCTGCGTGAGTAAATCCACCCTCTCCACCAACAGCGTAATCACATTGATTTAAAACAGCACATGCATCTCTAAATCCGGACTTAAAATTATAAATACCATCAAACTGATCACTATCGCTAAATATAGATTGTAAAAAAAGATATTCATGTTTGTGTATATTTAAAAATGATTTCCATTTCTCAATTCCCCAATTTCGATTTTCAGAAGCATTATTTTTTGAAGTCTTTATTCTAGAAGGCTCTAAGAAGATAATTTTTTTAAATTTATTATTATTTCTTTGACTCCACCATTTCTTAGCAGATAAAATTATATTTGAAGCAAATTGTACTTCTTCTCTAGAAAAAAATAAATCACCCGCTTTTACTTCATAGTCCATATTCCAATAATACTTATCTTCTGTTTCTTTTATAAAGTAGGGCCGATGTCCAGAATAACTATCTATCCAAATAGTTTTCGTATTCTTAAGTTTTGAAAATCTTTTTATATATGGATTATTATTAAAAATAATAGAATCTGTTACAATACCCCTTTCTTTATTTCCAGCTACAATTTGATGATCAGGATATTTTTGTTTTAATATCTTGGCATAGCCGGTAACCATTATTTCATCGCCGTAACCCATAAATTAATACTATTAAAAATTTTGTAAATTAACTAGATCTAAATTAGACTTTAATTAATAATTTTATCTCTATAAGGTATAATTAACTTATAAATAAGATGTGTGGAATATATGGCATTACTGAAAAAAATGAAAAATTAATCAGAAATTTAATAAACAAATGCTCTCATAGAGGTCCAGACGGATACAATATATTTTCAAATGATAAACTTACTTTAGGCCATAACTTACTTGCAATCACCTCAAAGCCTAATGATGGAAAACAACCATGGATCTCAGAAAACAATAATGTTTTAGTTTATAATGGAGAGATATTTAACTACAATGATCTTATAAGCACTTACAAAGATAAGTTCTTTCCAAAAACCACATGTGATACAGAGCTACTTAGTTGGCTTTTAGATAATATTCCTTATGAAAAAGTATTGTCTAATTTAATAGATTCAATGCATGCTATTGCATGGTATAATAAATCAAATAATGAAATAATTTTATCAAGAGATCATGCAGGTATTAAGCCTCTCTACTTTGCATTTATCAACTCAGGAATTATTTTTTGTTCAGAAATAAAAGGATTACTTTCTCACGTAAAAGATTCGAGTATAATTGATAGACAAGCATTAGCTTGTACAAGCTCCTTAGGTGTAAATGTATTACGTCAAACTATCTTCAAGGGTATTTATAAAGTATTTCCTGGAGAAACAATTGTTTATAGTATTGATCAAAAAAAAATAAAAAGATCATTTAGAACTTTTGTAAAACCTTATTCTAATAAAAAATTAAATATTGACGAATTTCTTCAAATTACTTCTTCAACTATTAATAATGCAACTTTAGGAATTAGAAAAATTGGTATTTTCTTATCAGGAGGTATAGATTCTTCCCTAATTGCTTATGAGCTAAGGAACAATTTACAAAATATTTCTTCATTTACAAATATCATGGATCCTAATGAGATTCTAAATGGTGAAGATCATAATAGTGATGCAAAAGTAGCTAATTTATTTTCTAAATCTCTAGATTTAAATCACCACGAAGTTAGAATTACACCAGATATAATTTCAGATTATTGGAATAGTACAATTAAATACATGGAGGAGCCTAGATATAATTGGAATTTACCTATGTATTATTTCACAAATAAGTTTCTTTCTGAAAATAAAATAATTGTAACAATGGCAGGTGATATTGGAGATGAATTGTATGGTGGTTATGCGAATTACTTTAGAATAAAAAATATAAATAATAAACCCAAAACATGGAATGAGTTTATTCGTTTATGGATGAAAAAATTTGCATCACCAATAAAGTTAAATGTTAAATTTGATAATGAAGATTTACACGAATTACTTCTAGAAACCCTTCCAGAAGAAATATGGAATCCAGACGACATTGCCAATTCGGCAATGGCTTTAGATTGCATAACAACTGTATCAGAAGATTTTTTTACAAGAAATGATAAATTTGGTATGGCTTTTTCAATGGAAGGTAGATTTCCTCTAGCATCAAAACAATACATGGAATACTGTTTATCAGTCAATTCGGATTACAAATTTGGGACTAATCTAGAACAAACCAAATTACCAGTTAAGATTTCATATAAAAATACCTTACCGGATTATATTCTTAATAAAGAAAAAACAGGCTGGTCCGTTCCAATAGTTGTGTGGCTTAGTCAGTTTGAAAATATCAAAAATAAATATATTGAAATATGCAGCAAAGAGGATGGTATAAGCCCTATTTTATCTAAGGACAATTATATAGGTAACCCAAAAAGAACTTTAGTTACTTGGATGTTAAGAACCTGGAGCCAGGAATATAAAATGCATTTATAATAAATTCTCCACTTAATTTGAAATAAATCAAATATTAATTTAAATTGTATAAGAATAGAATAATAGATGGAAATTCTAAAATGGAAACACCTATTGTAATTTATACTGATCACATAATGAGTAAAACATTGTGCTATAATTTTGCAAAAGGATCTAATGCATTGATGTGTCATGTTAAGGACTTTAGAGAATATAATAAAACTATTGCGACATATGGAGTTCTTCGGGGTACGTATGAGATGATTAAAAAAGTAAATAATTTTTATTATATGGACCATGGTTATTTTAATCAATCAAGTAGGTCATTTGAAAATAACCGAACTAATGTTTTAGATATAAATGGGTACTTTCGAATTGTTTACAATAATTTTATTCATAATGGTGATGGAGACTATCCAGATGATAGGCTAAAAAAATTAAAGCTTAATTTCCTTGAACAAAGAAAGTCAGGTAACGAAATTATTTTATCTGAGCCATCTGATGCTATGAAAAAAGTATATGATGCGCAAGACTGGGTAGACAAGACTAAAAATATGATAAAAAAATTTTCAGACAGAAAAATTATTGTACATAATAAATTTTCACAAAAACCTTTGAATGAACTTCTTAAAACTGCTTGGTGTTTTGTTAGTTTACAATCAACGGCAGGATTTAATGCCATGGTTAATGGGACTCCTGCTTACTTCACAGAACCTAGATTAAAAAATATTAATAGGATTGAAGAAATAGAAAATCCAAAAATTAATTATAAAATTTTTAACAACCTTGCATATGGTCAGTGGACTTTAAAAGAAATTGAAACTGGAGAGGCGTGGAATATTATTTCTAATATTAAATAAAAATTATTTCATTTGTATTATTATATTAAAACTAACAACCATTCTTTCTTCATTTGATTTATTTTCATTTACTGAATGATCCAGGAAACTAGGAAACAAAACTAAAGCACCTTCTTTAGGACTAATACCATTTACTTGAGCATTTAGTAAATTAGGACTTACTACATTGGGATGTGAAAAAATTGGCGCAGGTCTTGGATCATAAAAAACAATATCACCTGAATTCATTGGAGCGCGGACGTAATATGCTCCACTAATAGTACTATTTCCATGTTGGTGTCTTAAATTTGCTGAACCACCAGTATTTATTATTGCCCACATATTACTTATTTTTATTGATTGCTTTTCTTTTTCCCAATTCATATCAGTCATTACTTGTTCAATTGCAGGTAATATAAAACTAACAAAATTTTGAGTCTCTTTATCACTAAGATCAAAATCTTTTGAGTGCCAGCCTTTGATATTACTTTTACTAATACCAACTTCATCAATTTTTTGTTTTAATTTAATATAACTGTACATTTGTTCGTTAATATCTTTATATTTTTCCAATTGAATTGTCCAAACAGGTGTTGGAAAAAGAAGATTAGGTTTAGTCATAAGTTCTTTGTATATTAAAACTTACCTACAGTAAATATTTCATAAATAAATATAAATGTAATTTAAAATTAATTAATTATTCATATTAAAGTAGTCTTTAACTATTTTAATAGTATCTACAATTCTTTGGTGATGTTTTGATAAATTTTTTCTTCCAGAAAGAATTTTAGGATTCTCTTTCACAAGAATTTTAATATATGTTGGTATATTAAGTTTTTTTTTCAATGCTTAAAAAGCCTATTTTTAGTAAAATACAATGATATTAAATTTTTATTTGCAAATGAAATTATATTTTGATCATTTATTGATCCACTTGGTTGTACAATTGTATTACAGCCATTTTTTTTTAAAATATTTATACTATCAGTAAATGGGAAAAATCCATCTGAAGCACAAACAAATTGAATATTTTGAAAATATTTTTTTTTATTTTTAATTGCAAAGCTTAATGCATCTACCCTATTAGTTTGCCCATGGCCTAATCCTACCGTTTGCTTATTATTTGATAGGACAATGGCATTTGATTTAAGGTGCTTTACTACTTTTAATGAAAAAATTAAATCTTCTATAAATTTTGATGATGATTTTTTATTTGAAGCTAAGTTAATGAATTTTTCATTTATTTTTTCTATATCTTTTGTTTGGTGAAGATCTCCAAACATTGTTGACTTATATTCCATTTTTTTACTTTTAATAATAGGTGTTTTTAATACTATAAAATTTTTCTTTCCCTTAAGAATTTTGACAGCTTTTTTTTCAAAGTCAGGGGCAACAACCATTTCAAAAAAATTTTTTATAATAATGTTTGCGAGTCTGGAATTTACTCTCCTATTCAAAAATATCACTCCTCCAAATGCGCTTTTTTTATCACTTTCATATGATTTTTGAAATGCTCTATTGATTTCTTTTGCTGAGGCAACCCCACAAGGATTTGTATGCTTAACAATTATAGATGTTGGTTCGCTGAATTCATTTAAACATCTTAATCCACTGTCAAGATCTATTATATTATTATAGCTTAATTTCTTTCCATTAATTTGATAATCAAAAACTGTTTTAACATTATTGCTAATTAGATGAGCTTCTTGACTTGGGTTTTCACCATATCTGAGAAATATTTTTTTATTTTTCGATCTCATTAAACCATTTCGCAATTATTTTATCGTATTTAGAAGTTTCCCTAAACACTTTATAAGCCATTTTTTTTCTAAAAATAATATCAGTCTGGCCTCCGTTCTTATTAATATTATTTATTAGTTTTGCATAATCTTTAGTATTTGTAACAGATGCAATATACTTAAAGTTTTTACTTGCAGCTCTCAATAAACTTGGGCCACCTATATCTATCATCTCTATTATTTTTTCATACTTATTATTTTTAATATATTTTTCAAATGGATATAAATTAACAACAACAATTCTAATATCTGGAAAATTTAGGGATAAAAATTGTTTTTTATGTTTTTTATTATCTCGAATATAAAGAATAGAACCATAGATTAATGGATTAAGTGTTTTAATTCTACCATCAAACATTTCTTTGAATTTTGTAACTTTTGAAATATCCATACATTTAAATCCCATAGATCTAATTTTATCTCCAGTAGAACCTGAAGAAATTAACCCATAATTATTTTTAATTAAATTTGAACAAAGATACTTTAATCTACTTTTGTCATAAACAGATATCAATGCAAATTTTTCTTCTAAATTTTTTCTAACGACCATTTCCTTATAATTTTATTTTCAGTCAAAATACCTTTAATTACAATTTGTTTTATTGATTTTGTAAAATTATTATCTACTAAAATACTATCTTCAATAGCTAATTCTGTATCACTTTTAAATAACCAAATATTACTCAATTTTGTTTTTAAAATTATGTTTTTTTTATTATTCGTAAAATTATATGTCATTTCGTCTGCCAAATGAAACCTAATATGAAATATTAACCTATCATTGATGTTCTTATAAGAAATAAAACTATCTTCACCCATTAATTTATTATTATTTTTAGATATAATTAATTTTCTTTTAATTATTTTATTAAATTTTTTAATATACCCATTATGAGATCCCTCAAATATTTCTTCTTCACTATTTGATTCATTTCTAAAAACTACGGACTGAGGAAATTTAATGTGAGGGTTTCCCTCTTTTATTTCACTTATATTAGTATTCTGAAGTATTATTGTTGAGTGAGCAGCACTATATCTTAAATATTCAGGATTATTACCAAAATTTTCTGAAGCTCCACAATTTGTTAATATTTTTTCACCATAACCACTCCATTCAATAGATAATGTTCCTGCACTTAAATTTGAACTAATCATATCTTTATTTGGTTGCACAACATCGAAGAAAAGTTTTTTATTTTTATCACCATAAAAAGCAATACCATTGCTAATATTTAAAAATTCTCTTTTTATTAGATAAGTATCTTTATTAAGTGAATTATAAATAATTTTTGTGTAAATATTGTTTGATCCATTGAAAAGAGCCAAACTTCCATCTCTATGAAAATATTGATTTAATATAGAAGTCATTTTTAAAATTAATTCATCAAATAAATGAGATTGTTTTATATTAAAAAAAAGTAAAATATTTTTTACTTCGTTTAAATTATTTATATATTTTGAATGCTCTAAAACATTATAGCTTTTATGCATTCCAATCTTGTCAATTTGTTGATCAACAATATGTTTAATATAATAAATTTTTCTGTTATTAATTTTTTTTGTAATTAATGTAGATAATAAATATCCAACTATATCAAATGAGGTAATTTCATTTATTTTTTTTATATTAAAATTGAACAAAACTCTTTGTAAATGAAAAAAAATTATTGAATCCAATTCTTTTCTATGCTGTATTTTAGAAGAAGAATTTATATATTCATAATTATATAAGAGGTTTATTAATCTTCTTGAAGGCAAGTCTTCAGTCCATGGGAATTTTAACTTATTTTTATTTTGTTTAAACCAACCATAAATTGAATTTTTAGCTAAATTGATACCAATTTTCCCCCCAAGCTTGTTTGAAAAGTTCAAAAAATCAAAACTATGAATATTCCTATTTTTTAATTTATAAAAATTTTCCTTAAATATAAAAGATTTTATGTATTTATAGTTTGTAAAATCTATTTTTCTAAAATTTAAATCTAAAAAAGATAATGTTTTATATGAATTAAATTTACAAGTAATATGAATAAAAATAATTTTTCTAACTAATAAAATCATTTTATTTTTTTTAAGAATGCTGAAAAATATCCATCAATATTATAACCTAATATAGTGTCTGGTAAAACTTTCATAAAACTATTATTTATCAGTTTTGCAAATTCAGTATTTTGATTAATTAAATTAAAATTAAAAATTTCAAAATTACTATGTTTTTTAATAAAATTATTTATTTGATTCTCATTCTCATGTTTTAAGAAAGAACAAACCATGTAAATAATGAAACCGTTTCGCTTCAATAATTTTGCTGCTTTAACTAACATGTTTTGTTGTAATTCTAATAATTCTTTAAAATTAGGTCCCTTTGTTTTAAAAAAAATTTCAGGATTTTTTCTTATTGTTCCAACTGCCGAACATGGTACATCAAGTATTATAAAATCATACTTTTCATTTTCTTCAAAGTTGATAAAATCTTTATTAAATATTTTTGTATTAAAATTTAAGCGATTCAAATTAGACTTAAGAATTTTAATTCTTTTTTTACTTTTATCATTCAATATTAAATTGAATTTTTTAGATAAAATCTGAAATGATTTACCTCCCGGTGCAGCACAAGCATCTAAAAATTTTTTATTGTTCTCTTTAATTTGTAAATTATACAAAGGAAAAAACGAGGAAAAATCTTGCACCCACCAATTTCCTTTTTCAAATGATTTTAATTCTGTAATATTTTTTTTGTTTTTTAAAAATCCTGAAATATAAGATGTCTTAATTAAATTTTCCTCAAAGTCTTTTAACGCTTTAGCATTCTTAAAAACTATATGTAAATCAGGCTCTTTATTAAAGTTTTGTAAAAAAAGAACTTTTTCACTATTTGTAAATGAACTTGCTTTTTCTTTGAACCATAATGGTAAATCATCAAATTTTATTTTAATTTTTTTTAATTTTTCTTTATCTTTAGAGATATTTTTTAAAGTTGCATTTATTAAACCATGAAAAGTTTTAAGTTTTTTTCCTATCTCTACAGTACAATTAACAACTGCATATTCTTTAAAATCTAAAAAAACAATTTGTGTTATAGCACTAATGAACAAAATTTTTTCATTATCATTTATTTTTTTTTTTACATATTTATTTATTATTTTAGTCGAATGTAAGTGAAACCTCATAGAGTTCAAAATTACATTATTCAAAAAAGAAATATCTTCTTTTTTATGATTGTTAAATATATTTTGTATATCTTTATTATTTAATGTCTTATTATATTTATAAATAGAATATAAAATATTATGGATATCAAATCTAATTTTTTCACCTTTTATCATTACTGTAAATAATTTATTTATTATCTAAATTAGTTATATAATAAATACAAAAAATAAAATATATTGACTTATGCGAGGTAATCTTGAAACGATAGTTGGTGCAATGTTTGCAGGTAAAACAAGCGAACTTTTAAAAAGAATTCTTTGGGCTAAACATCAAAATAAAAACATTATTGTTATAAAGCCTAGTATAGATAATAGATATTCAAATAAAAAAATTATTACGCATAATGACCTAAGTCATGAATGTTATGCAATGATCAATTGGAAAACAACTTTACAAAAATTTGTTTTTGAAAAGAGTAAAGTTGACATGGTCTTCTTAGATGAAATTCAATTTATGGATACAAACGAGACTCTTAACAATGTTGAGTCCCTTTTAAATAAAGGAATAGATGTTGTTTGTTCAGGTTTAGACCAAGATTCAAGAGGAAGACCATGGGAAACATCTTCAATGCTTTTAGGTCTATCTGATAAAATTGTAAAAATTTATGGCTTCTGTAATGTTTGTGGCCTTGAGGCTACTAAAACCTATAGAAAAACAGAAGGTGGTGAAAGAACTCAGGTCGGTGCAGCTAATATTTATGAACCCAGGTGTTTAAAGCATTGGGAGCCAAGATAGTCGCTTATTTAATTTTTCTATTTTCAATTAAATTATCTACTACAGATGGATCTGCCAAAGTTGAAGTATCTCCTAAATTTTCAAAATCATTTGAAGCTATTTTTCTTAAAATTCTTCTCATAATTTTTCCAGATCTCGTCTTAGGTAAGCCAGAGGTAATATGTATAAAATCAGGGGTTGCTATTGGACCAATTTTTTCTCTGATAGTTTTTTTTAGATCTAAAATTAAATCATCTGATGTATCAACACCAACTTTCAAAGAAACATAGCAGTATAAACCATTGCCCTTGACATCATGAGGATAACCTACGACTGCTGCTTCAGAAACATCTACATGAGATACAAAAGCACTTTCTATTTCTGCAGTACCTAAATTATGTCCTGACACAATAATAACATCGTCTACTCTACCTGTAATCCAATAATATCCATCTTTATCTCTTTTGCAACCATCACCTGTAAAATATTTTCCATCAAATTGAGAAAAATAAGTATCAATAAATCTTTTATGATCTCCGTAAACAGTTCGCATTTGACCAGGCCATGAACGTTTCATACATAACATACCTTCACATTCACCTTCTAACTCATTACCATCTTTATCAACAATACATGGCTCAATTCCAAAAAAAGGTTTTGATGCAGAACCTGGTTTTAAATTTATAGCACCAGTTTGAGGAGATATTAATATTCCACCTGTTTCAGTTTGCCACCAAGTATCTACAATTGGACATTTTGAATTACCTGGTACTTCAAAGTACCACTTCCATGCCTCGGGATTAATAGGTTCACCAACAGTTCCTAAAAGTTTTAATGATGATCTGCTGGTTCTTTTAACAAAATCATCTCCTTCTCTCATCAATGCTCTAATTGCAGTTGGCGCAGTATAAAAAATATTAACACTATGTTTGTCAATTATTTGCCAAAATCTTGAAAAGTCAGGATAATTTGGCACACCTTCAAACATTAATGTTGTGGCACCATTAGCAAGTGGTCCATAAATTATATAACTGTGACCAGTAATCCAGCCTATGTCCGCAGTACACCAGTATATATCACCAACATTGTAGTTAAAGATATATTCATGTGTCATTGAAGTATAAACTATATATCCACCTGATGTATGCATAACACCTTTAGGTTTACCAGTTGATCCTGAAGTATATAAAATGAATAAAGGATCTTCGGCGTTTAAAACTTCTGCTACACAAAAACTATCAACATCTTTTAAAATATCATCATAAAATATATCCCTATTTTTTTTTAGCTCTATTTCTTTATTTGTCCTCTTAACAACTAAACATTTTTTAACATCCGGACATGATTCTAGTGCCTTATCCGTAGTTAATTTCAAAGGAATAGTTTTACCACCCCTAACACCTTCGTCTGCAGTCACTACATATTCTGATTTACAATCTTTTATTCTACCTGCAATTGAGTCTGCAGAAAAACCTCCAAATATTATTGAGTGAACCGCTCCAATTCTTGCACAGGCTAACATAATGTAAGCCAATTCAGGTATCATCGTTAAGTATATTGTTACTCGATCACCTTTTTTTACACCAATTTTTTTAAGTACATTTGCTGCTTT